>ENA-UOOK01004140-UOOK01004140.1-fermentation-metagenome-genome-assembly--contig:-NODE-4140-length-15815-cov-5.978871_pt1 | contig 15815 bp, 13 predicted proteins | sample MGYA00245777_ERZ724023 | MGnify/ENA primary metagenome ERZ724023 (study PRJEB28704, sample SAMN03018312) | fermentation metagenome | biome: anthropogenic terrestrial biome; feature: soil; material...
GGATTAAGTATTTTCTTCTTAGCTGCAACTATACCTAATATTGTTGCAACTAAGAAGAAAATACTTAATCCTCCGCCAACTCCCATTGCATGTTTTGTTCTGTTAAACCAGCTTGAAGCAAGGAAACAAATACCTGAGATTGCAAACATAGTTAAAAATACACCTAAGTTTAATAAAAGCAACTGAGTATAAGACAGACTTATTGCGGCACTGTTCACTAAGGCAAGACTTGCAATACTTACAATAGTAGTTAGAATAAACATTAAAAGCAATGAACTGACTAGGAAAGTTATTTGAGTTAAAGCTACCCTTTTTCGTTTTATCGGTGTTGATAAAACAAATGCCATTGAGCCTGCATCAACTTGACCTGCAATTAAATTGTTGGCAACCACTATTGCATAAATCAAAGGTAAAAGTATTCCTGCAACTTTAAAGAATATTGAACCTACAACTAATTCATAAATATCCATATCGGCCATTTCTGTTAACGAGTTCACTGCTTCTTCCGGCAGTGAATCCATTAATCCTACTGAAAGATTGGTAATAATTGTATCCACATATTCAAGCAGTCTTTCTGAAACGATTATTTCAATTTCAATAGGAGTTAAACTGCTATAATTTTCTTCTTGTGATAAAGCTTCTCTTATTTGATTCTCCTTAATTGTTAAGTTAACTCTAAAAGACATAATTGAGTTATAAGAAATATCATGGATTTTATCTTCAGTAAAATAGTCTGAAATGTTAATTTGTTCATTGTTATAATCAAAACTTGTGTTATAAATAATACCTTTCAGCACTTCCGGTATATATGTGTTTGCAAAATCAGAAGTATTTAAAGATGCTCCTGCAATATAATATTGAATTGCGACTTCAATAAACTGTTTTGCAGAAATAGCCGCATCATTTCCGCTTACTTTGTTTACTGCGTTGTATATACCATTAGATATCTGAATTGTCATATATTCGGATATTTTTGCATCAGAATAATCTTCTCTTTGTATCAGATAATAATCTAAAAGCGTGTTTATTGCTAAAACCTGTTCTTCAGGCAAACTTTGTGTCAACTGCTCACGAGCTTCACTGTCACTATAACCGTTAGTGATAAAATTATTATAACCGGCAACAAGCATTTCTTTTTCAGAATCACTTAAATGAATTTGCAACAAATCTTTTAAAGATTCTTCGCCCTGAATATAGTTTTTTAGTGCATTATCAGTCATATTATAATAATTCATAGACTGCTGTTTAACTGTAGATTCAACCTCGCTTGTAATAAACATGCTCATCATTGAATCTTTCATTTCATTTATAGATATTGAACTAAGCATTACAATAACTATTGCCAGCATCGCACAGGTTGTAAAGGTTACAAAAGACCATAAGAATGCATTGGCTTTTATTGATTGTTTAAATAACGGTTTACTTATCATCATGGTTCTCCTTTTGGCTTTTTATTATTTGATAAAAATGTTTTTGAAGGGTATATTTTACTTCGGTTATGAATTTTAGATCGAAAACAGTTAAATCTTTAAACAAATCAGTAATTTTTTGTTTTTCAATGCTTATCGTAACCTGATTGTATTTAATCTGATCTCTTATAATTTTATAGTTTAGTTTTTTAAAGATTTGATAATCTTGTTTGTTATTAAACTCGATTTTGTAATCGGTAACTTTTCTGTCTTTTATATCTCTCATATCGGTAACACATATAATTTTCCCGCCTTTTATTAAAGCGACTTTATCACACGATTTTTCAAGTTCTTCATACAAATGCGAACTCATAAATATCGTTTTGCCTTTTTTTCTTTCTTCGGCAATTATATCTAAAAAAGCAACACGCATTAAAGGGTCAAGTCCTGTGCTGGCTTCATCAAGAATTATTATTTCCGGATCAGACATTAAAGCTGCAACTAGTGCTGTTTTTTGTTTCATGCCTTTACTCATTCTTTTTAAATTCGCAGAAGGATCTAACTGTAATTGTTTTATTAGTTTGTTTGCATAATTCATATTCTTTAAATTCAACAATTCAGCCTGAATTTTAATAAATTCAATGCCGGATTTTAAATCGGGAAAAGCGATTTCGCCGGGAACATATCCTACAGATTTCTTTATTGAATGTGATTCACTCCATGAATCTAATCCGTTAATGGTAATTTCGCCGCTATCAGGTTTTAAAAACCCCATAATTTGTCTTATTAATGTTGTTTTGCCTGCACCGTTTGCCCCGACCAAACCAAAAGTTTCGCCTTTATGTATTTCCAAACTAATATCAAAATTGCCTCTGTTGCTTCCAAAATCTTTAACTAAGTTTTTAATTTCTATAATTTTTTTCATTAAATATACTCTCCAAAGGTTCTGTCTTCCTTATAATATTTCATAAAATAATCTTCCAAAGTTTCTTTTAAGTGTTCAAAACCTATAACCTTGGATTTTGATAATGCCTTTACTAATTCATTAATATTTTTATCGTCAACATTTACAAGTAATTTATAGTTATCTTTATCCATGTCTAAGATTTTATAATAAGCAGCTGCATTATTGTTTTGGTAAAAATTTTTCAAACTATCAGCATCTTCAAATTCCAGCATGAAATTTTTATTGTTGGCATGCTTTAAATCATTTGCAATAAATTCAGACACAATATTTCCGTTTTTTATTATTGCTATTTTGTCGCAGGTAGCATCAACCTCAGTAAAAATATGGCTAGATAATAAAATTGTTTTGCCCCGCTTTTTTTCTTCCTTAACAAACTCTATAAAGGTTTGCTGCATCTCTAAGTCTAAACTGCTTGTTGGTTCGTCCAGTATCAAAACTTCCGGGTCACTCATGAATGCGACTACAATTGCAAGTTTTCTTTTTACACCCAAACTCATTTTTTTAGTTTCAATACTAGGATCTAATTCAAATAATTTTAATAGATAATTTAACCTGTCGTCGTTTTCAACATGTTTCAACTGTTTCATCATTTTAATAAATTCCCAGCCTGTAAGTCCTGCTGGTAGTGCAATTTCGCCCGGTAAATATCCAACATTTTTTAATATGTCATAATAATTCTTAAACGTTTCTTTATTAAAAATCTTGGTTTCGCCGTCATCTCCTTTGCTAAAACCCATTAAATGTCTAATAACAGTTGATTTTCCAGCACCGTTTGGACCTAAAAAGCCAAAAACTTCTCCTTTATTAATTTTAAAGGAAACATTAAAAGCACCTCTATGGTGACCATAGTCTTTTGTAAAATTAAAAACTTCTATCTGTGGCATTATTTCTCCTAACTATACATGTGTGTATTTTTCTTGACTACTGTACTATTATATGCTATGATTTTCATCAATACAAATATTTTATTTTTACATACTTTTAAAATTATTTATTTATATATACAGATTTTATAAATTGTCTATAAAAGGATTGGGTTATGGAAGAAAAAATGAAGGAAGATTTAAGAATACAAAAAACACGCAAAGTATTATCTATTGCGTTGTTTGAACTTTTAGAGGAACTGCCTTTGGAAAAAATCAGCGTAATAGATATTTGCAATAAGGCTATGGTGCATAGAGCAACCTTTTATGCCCATTTTGAAGATAAATATCATCTGCTGACATATGTCATAGATGAAATAAAGGAAGAATTATTCAGTAAAACAATCCAACTGGAAAATGTAACTTCTATAAAACAAATTTACTTAAATTTACTTAAAACAACTATGGATTACATTGAGAAAAATAAGAAAAGATTTTTAGTTATGGTTAACAACAATAAAACAGAATCAATTTATGGAATAGTTTTAAACGCAGCGAAACGAGGCATATTGTATTTTATTGATTCAATAAATATTAAAAAAGACTTGTTAATTCCGATAGATATATTTATAGATTTCTTCTCGGGTGGCATTGCAAATATTGCATTAAATTTTATTAAATCAACAAAACCATATTCAATGGAAGATTTAATAAAATACTTAGACACTATGTTTGATGAAAAAATGCTGGTTAAAATTAAAAAAGCATATGTTTAGAGAAAATGTTGAAACGCATATTTAGATAGATTTTAAAGATAGCAGGATTTGATTGACAAAAAAGGAAAATTTTGTTACACTAAAACTTGATTTTTTAAAGGATGAAACCATGATACAAGTTAATAATGTTAGTTTGCAATTTGGCGCAAAAAAAATATTCGATGAAGTAAATTTAAAATTCACTAAAGGCAACTGCTACGGTGTTATTGGTGCGAACGGTGCTGGAAAAAGTACTTTTTTACGCATATTAAGTGACGACCTATCCCCAACCAAAGGCGATGTTACAATATCTAAAAACGAGCGACTAAGCGTTCTTATTCAAAACCAAGAAGCGTTTAATGATAAAACAGTGCTGGAAACTGTTATGCTTGGTCACAAACGATTAACGGAAATTATCAAATTAAAAGATGCATTATATTCTAAAGAAAACTTCACGGAAGAAGATGGCATGAAAGCAGCCGAATTAGAGGGTGAATTTGCTGAACTTAACGGCTGGGAAGCAGAAAGCGAAGCAGAAATGCTTTTAAATAGTTTACAAATTCCAAGCGAATTTTATCACGAATTAATGCAAAAGGTGGAGCCAAAATTAAAAGTTAAAATTTTGCTTGCCCAAGCACTTTTTGGAAATCCTGATATTTTAATTCTGGACGAGCCCACCAACAACCTAGATGCTAAAACTGTTAGATGGCTAGAAAAGTTTTTGCAAAATTGTGAGAATATTATAATCATAGTATCACATAACCGCCACTTTTTAAACCAAGTGTGCACTCATATATGCGATGTGGACTATGGAAAGATAAATATATTTCCTGGCAACTATGATTTTTGGTATGAATCTAACCAATTAATTTTGCGTCAACAAAAAGAAGCAAACAAAAAAATGGAAACAAGAATGAATGAGTTGCAAGAATTTATTGCTCGCTTCTCGGCAAATGCTTCAAAGTCTAAACAAGCAACAAGCAGGAAAAAAGAACTAGAAAAAATAACGCTTATTGATATAAAACCATCTAGCAGAAGATACCCTTATATTGATTTTAAATATGAAAGAGAACCAGGCAACGATATTTTGTTTGTTGAAAACCTAACCAAAAAAGGTATGTTTAAAGATGTTAGTTTTATTGTAAATAAAAACGACAAAATTGCTTTTTTAAGTGATGAAGAAATTAAAATAACCGCACTGTTTGATATTTTAAACGGCAAAGATAAAGATTATGAAGGCAAGTTTTGGTTTGGAAAAACAATAACGCCCATTTATCTTCCGCAAAACTATAATGATTATTTTGATGGAGTAAAACTTAATTTAATTGAATGGCTGGCACAATTTTCTAAAGAAAAAGACATTACTTTTCTTCGCAGTTGGCTAGGTAGAATGTTATTTAGCGGAGAAGACGCTTTAAAAAGTGCAAAGGTTTTATCGGGGGGCGAGAAAGTAAGATGCATGCTTTCAAAAGTAATGCTGGCTGGTGGAAACTTTTTAACTTTTAATGAACCAACTAATCATTTAGACTTAGAAAGCATAACCGCTTTAAATAAAGGGCTTATAAATTTTAAAGGAAATATATTAATATCATCACACGACCACGAACTATTGCAAACTGTGGCAAACCGCATAATTAAAATAGATAAAACAAAAGAATATGATAAAGTGATAACTTATGACGAATATTTAGATGAGCAGAATTAATTTTCTGCTTTTTCTATTTTTGTTATCAATTTTTTAATTACAATTATATTTAATAAGTCCCTCGTGTAAACAGTTGAGCATTTTTTATCGTTATTTTTACATAAGATTATTTTTAAACATATCTCAAAAATTGGTCTTTGAGTTTTTATACATATTAGAAAATTCTTCAAAACATGGAGCGAGAAATTAGATTTTTGAGTTATTTTACATAAGATTCTTTTTAAGGAAATTATATCTCAAAAAATTGATTTTTGAGTTTTTTAACTCTCATTTTGATATAAAATTATATTTTATTTTTCTTGGTTCTTACACCGCTAATTATTTCTTGATTTCTTTCTACTATATCTTTTTATATCATTTGCAACGAAATTATAATAACTAGATTTAATATAAAAAATAACATTTTTTAGCCATATTATTACATATTTTTTTTAGCATTTGCAAAAAATAGCAAAAAGGATATGAACATGCTATTTAGATTTTTAATACGACAACTTTTCTTTTTAAAAAACTCTCATGAATCCACTAAAAAAGATGAAGAAGATAAAGTGAGTGAAGAAAAAAAAGAAGAAGAGTTAAAGTTAACCACTAATATGTTAGATAACATTAATAAACTCGAAAACATTCTTAAAAACTGCACAGATTTAAGAATGCATCAATTTTCTTTTGGCAAAGATAATGCAATTAATGCTGTTATATTTTATTTTGATGGAATGGTGAACTTTCAAACATCAATAGATAGTATTTTACGCCCATTAAAAGACTGGAAAGGAGACTTCACTCTCACGCAAAAAAGTAAAAATAAAAAAAATACAGAAAATATTAGTAAAGAAAATTTATTAAATAGCATTAAAAATGATGCAATTTTATCACCCGATACTAAAGATACAAACACTGTTTCCGATCTTATTGAATATTTATTTGTTGGCGATACTGTGCTTTTAATAAACGGACTGGAAATCGGTTTTGCACTCGGCACACAAGGATGGGAAAAACGCCCTGTTGAAGAGCCATTAAGTGAAGTTGTAGTGCGCGGGCCAAGAGAAGGATTTACTGAAAGCTATAAAGTTAACACTTCACTTCTTCGACGAAAAATAAGAAACGAAAAACTTAAAATTGAAGAAATAATTGTGGGCAGAAAAACTAAAACTAAGATTGCAATCGTTTATCTTGAAGGCGTAGCTGACCCCACAGTACTAAAAAAAGTGCGATATAGAATTGGCGAAATAAAAGTTGATTCAATTTTGGAATCGTCATATATTGAGCAATACATAGAAGACGCACCGTTTTCTATTTTTCCTACTATTGGATATACTGAAAAGCCTGATGTGGCGGCAGGAAAAATTTTAGAGGGTAGAATTGCAATTATAGTCGATGGCTCTCCTATTGTTTTAACTATCCCATATCTTTTTATAGAATCTATGCAATCATCAGAAGATTATTATAATCGCTGGATTTATGCAAGTATGACACGCATACTAAGAATTGTAGGCTATGTTGTAGCTGTATTTGCACCAGCATTTTATATTGCCTTAACAACTTTTCATCATGAACTTATCCCTACCAAACTTCTCTTAACAATTGCAAACTCTCGTGCCGGCACGCCCTTTCCTGTTTTTATCGAAGCATTAATTATGATTTTCGCTTTTGAACTTCTGCGAGAAGCAGGTATTCGACTACCCAGAGCAGTTGGTCAAGCAATTACCATTGTTGGTGCTCTTATAATGGGAGATGCTGCTGTGAACGCAGGAATAGTTGGAGCAACTATGGTTGTGGTTGTTGCAGGCACTGCGGTTGCGGGATTTATGATTCCTACGCAAACTGAAGCTATCTCTATTCTTCGTTTACTTATGATTTTTCTTGCGGCCTTTACAGGTTTTTATGGCATTGCGATGGGAATTTTATTATTACTTGCACATTTAGCGTCACTAAATTCTTTTGGTGTTCCATATCTAGATCATATAACAAGTTTTAAAATGCAGGATATTTTCATGCGTCCTCCCCATTGGGCAATGCAAAAGCGTCCAGAAGATATTGCTCGTGGTGATATGACAAGACGAGAATTTTTTATACCACCAAAACGACCAGAAACCGAAGAAGAAAAAGAAAAAGTTGATAAAAACCAAGGTAAAACCAAACAGCAGTTGGAGGAAGAATGAAAAAATTCGTGGCTATTATTTCGTTAGTTTTTATACTATCTCCTATAATTCTCACTGCATGCTGGGATAATAGAGATATTGAAGAATTACATATTGTGACTGGTATTGCTTTAGATGTTAACAAAACAAATGATAATTTCATTGATGTTACACTACAAATAACAAATATTCAACCTGGCGATGCTGGTAAAAGTCAATCTGTCGGAAATGATGATAAACCAATAATTATCAAAAAATCTTCTAAAACAATAGGCGATATATTAAAAAAGTTAAATAATGAAAGTAATAAATTTATATTCTTTCATCATATTGAAGTTATATTATTTAGCATGGACCTAGCAAAAAAAGGAATTAATAATTATATCGATTTTTTCTTACGAGACACTCGATCAAGGCTAGAAATTCCCGTAATAATCGTGGATGGTAGAGCGGAAGATGTTTTAAGGGTCGAATTACAAGAAGAAAATCAATCTAGTATTTTTTTAGCTGATTCCTTTCAGGGTGCAAAAACAATTTCTAAAGAAATTCATGTACGATTGATAGATGCAGCTTTTAAACTTGCTTGCAAGCATCATTGTCCAATAATTCCTGTTGTTAAAGTTGAAAAAGAAATGGAGAACGATAAATTAGTGGATATTGGATTTGTTATGTTTATGGATTCAAAGGCAACAACAATGTTTGCAATTGACGATATATATGGATATCTTTTTGTAAAAGACGAAGTACATTTTACTGATTTAGAGATAGTTGCAAGCGAAACTGATATTGTGGTTTTAAAAATAAACAAACTAGTGCCTAGCCCAACAGTAATAGTACAAGGTGACAAAATTATTTTAGAAGTGGGAATAAATGTGGATGCAAACATTGGCGAAGTTGAGGGATTTGTTGAACTTGAACCTAAAGAACAATTAAAGTTATTTGAAGAACTTCTAAAAAAAGATGTGGAGAATCGAATTTTAAAAACTTTTGCAATAGCGCAAGAAAACAAATGCGATTTTTATGGTATAAGTGAAATGATAAATAAGAAAAACCCGCGAGCTTGGGCAAGATTAAAAGATAGATGGAAAGATATTTTTCCAACAGTTGAAGTTAAATTAGATGTAAAGACTGCAGTTAAATCTACAGGACAAACAAATCAAACTTTAGAAATGGAGAAAATAAGAAATGATGATAGATAAAACTCAAATATCTGGAAAACGATTTATGTTTACTGTGGCTTATTTTATTCAATCATCAATACTACTAACTTCTTTCACCTTATCTTTAACTAGACAAGATTCTTGGTTAACAGTAATTTTTAGTTTTACCTTATTTCTTCCAATGATTTGGGTTTATCGAACGATTATGGTGCAGTTTCCTGATAAAAATCTTATTCAAGTTTTAGAAACTGTGTTCGGTAAATTTGTTGGAAAATTAATTGGTATTGGTTTTACTTGGTTTTTTTTAAACCTTACCACTCTCAACTTAAGAGATTTAGGAGTGTTTACAATCATAACCGTGATGACAGACACCCCACTTATTGTGCTTGCTATTATGTGTATGTTTGTTGCTGTTTACTCTGTTAGAAAAGGCATCAATGTGGTTTGTAGATATAGTGCAGCGTTTACTACATTACAAATAACAATTATAATAATATCTATTTTTCTGGTTTTCGATCAAGCTAAATTTAACAATTTTTTGCCTATTTTTGACCAACCGCAGTTAAATTATTTGCAAGGCGTACATGTAATGTCCACCATTCCTTTTGGTGAATTAGTTGTACTTTTGATGCTAACTCCTAATATAAGAATGGATAAGAAACTCGTGGCAAAATATTGGTATATAGGTTTTGCTATTGGCGGAGTATCCTTTTTATTAGTAATGCTTAGAGAAATAAGCGTGCTGGGAAATCTTGCACATCTTTTTTCATTACCCTCTCTCACAACTTTTAGATTAATCCATGTTGGAACTATATTTAATAGGATTGAAATATTATTTGCAATGGCACTTATTTTACTACTTACATTTAAAGTTGTGTTTTTAACTTATGTAACAGTACTTACTATTGCACAAATCATGGAGCTGGAAAATTTCGAAAATCTTTGTGCTGTTATTGGTTTATTAATCGTTCCGCTTGTTATAACAATTTATCCTAATTCTATTGAAAATCAAACTTCTGGTCAACAAGTTGTGCCGTTTATTTGGATGATATTTGAAATTGTTTTACCTATATTTATACTTATCGTTGCCGCAGTTAAAAATTTACCAAAACAAAAACCTAAAACTACCCCAATAAAACAGCCCCAAAAAAATGAAAACAATTAAAAAGGGAAAACAATGCTCATACTATTATTAATTTTTACATCTGTTGTTATTATTGATTTTTTTCCGCTTGTTCAAAAAAAAGATAAAAAAGCGGTTGTGGTTTTTGTTTTATTATTTTTATTTGCGTTAGTTTATAATATTTTGGTTGCATTAAATGTGGATTTAACTAGCACGCTTATGATGATTATTGAATTATTCAAATCTCTTGGAATTAGTTACCCGCCACCTAGCTAAAATTTATATATCTAATTTGTTTTAATATAAATATTGTTACAATTTATTAATAATTCGCTTAAAAACTATTTAGAAATTAAGTTCAAATTGATTATTAGTTCATAACTAATATAAACTTTTGCCTAATTAGATTATTTATTTTTATTAATATGTTTTGTAGCAAAATAAAAATATGGAATAAACTTTTATATTAGTTTAACATTCTCTAGCCCTAATAAAAATTTATGATAGAGTATTTCATACTTATTAAAATTTTATGATAACAATATCTAATTTGTTTAAATTATAAATAATTCATTAATAATTTGCTTAAAAACTATTTAGAAATTAAGTTCAAATTGACCATTAGTTCATAACTAATATAAACTTTTGCCTAATTAGGCTATTTATTTTTCTTAATATGTTTTGTAGCAAAATAAAAATATGGAATAAACTTTTATTTTAGTTTAACATTCTCTAGCCCTAAGAAAAATTATGATAGGATTTAATATCATAATTTTTTTTAAAAAAAAGTATATTTTTTTACGCTTTCACAACATCAAATAAGGCTTGTTGCACTAGAAGCATACTTGGAGTAAATTGGTTAATCGTCCAATAACTAACACCTGCTAAATTTAATTTATCCACTAATACCATTCGTGCTGCATAACTTCTTGCATCGTCAAACCACACAATATGTTGGTTTCCATTAGCATCATAATATGTGTAGAAAGGCGACTGCGTTTCCTCATCAAACATAATATTTGCGCCCACTCTTTTCGCGCGTTCCACTGCCATCGTGTTTGACATTATTTCAGCAGCGGTACCGCTAACAAACGGTAGTTGCCAATCATAAGCATAGTTCGAAACACCCATAAGTATTTTTTCTGAAGGCATTTCAGTTACAGCATATTGTAATACCTCAATAACTGGTTTTATCGGTGAAATTGCTTGTGGTGAGCCATATAAATAACCCCATTCATAAGTCATTATTATAACCCGGTCAGCAATTTCTCCTATTGCGGCGTAATCATGCGCTTCATAAAGCGTTCCTTGTTGGTCAGCGCTAGTTTTAGGTGCAACTGCAACAAACAATGGTAAATTAAAAGGAACAAGTGCTGCTTTAAGTTTTCGCAAAAAATTCGAGTAGTTATCCCTATCAGCAGGATAAATATATTCAAAATCCATGTTAACGCCTTCAAAACCTTTATCTCTTGCCACTCTAATAATTTCTGCTATTAAATTATTTGTAGCGTCTTCACTTGCAAAGATAGCGCGTGCAACATCACTGGAAAAACCTTCTCCTTCTCGGTAATTTGTTACCGCCATAAAAGGTTGAACTCCTGCCTGTCTTGCTTTTTCAAGTATGTATTCATCGTTTAGTGTGGATAAATTACCCATTTCATTTGCGTTGTAACTAAAAGTTGTGATATAGGTTAAAGCCGGCAATGTTTTAATAAGTGTTTCTTCCGAAATACCGGGTATTGCATAGCCATTAACTTCCATACTTCCTAGATTTTGCAAGCCCATCGGCACATTTATAATCGTTCCAATGTTTAACCTGGCAGGATTAGTTATTTGAGGATTTGCCGCAATTAAACTATTTAGCGTAACACCATATTGCCTTGCTATTTGGTACATTGTGTCTCCGGCCACAACAGTATGTGGAACAGAAGATAACGGTAACACTATTGCCTGCCCTATCACTAATTCGTTTGAATTTGGTAGTTCGTTGGCAGCCGCAATTTCATCTGCCGTTAAGCCATACCTTTGCCCTATACGAAATAATGTATCACCTGATTCAACAACATATATAATCATAAAAAAATCTCCTTTATATACTAATTTATTTATATTCATTATAAAAAAAAATCGTTAAAAAAGGCAGATATTTTATCTGCGCTATATTACGAAACAGGATAAAAAAATGAGGATAACCTCATTTCATTTTGTTTAAGATGAATATATATAAACTACACGCTGATATATATTTATTTTTGAAAACATTTGATTAAATGCCCCCTACCACCATTTTAAGATAGAAATTCATTTCACTTTTGAAAAATATTGAAAGGTTTTTACTTGCAGTTAGAATTAAAGCTTTTTAATATAACATCTGCGGCGCTTGTGTTGTTCTTTATCATAACCCTCATGCAAGTTTCTAATTGCAACATTATTTTCTAATTGGTGTAAAGCCTCAATATATTTAATACCCCTGTTAATTGTATTGCCCATAATCTTCCCGATTAAAAGCGAGGCAACTCCTTTTGCACGATAATCTGAACGAACAGAAATTAGAGCTGTGTCGATTATCTTTGGGTTTTTAATTTGTTTTAACAAACTAAAAATATGTATGCTTAAATATCTGCCTTTCATCTTTTGAACTGCTTTTGCTATATTTGGAAGTGCAAGTGCAAAGCCAACAAGTTCGCTTTTTTCATTTTCAACGAGAGCAATAAAGTCGGTATCCACAATCATTTTAAATTGTGACACGAGTTGCTCTTTTTGCTTTTCTGTGATAGGAACAGAACCATAAAGTTCGTCGTAACCATCATCTAATAGCGAAAAAATTTTATCTTTGTATCTATTTACTAAGTCATTAATGTTTTTTGCCTGTACATATTTAATATTGTATCTTCTTTCCAGCACATTTGACATTCTTACAATTCGTTTGTCAAGTTCGCTTGGAACATTAACAAAATATTGTAGCCAGTCAACATCCTTTTTATATCCCACTTCTTCAATAAGTTTTGGGTAGTAATCGTAAGAATAGTTTTCTTCATAAGTTGCCATACGGTCAAAACCTTCAACTAATAAACCCTCTCGCTCTAAATCATTAAACCCAAGCGGACCATGAACATATTCTTGCCCCTTTTCACGCGCCCAATCTTCCACGGCTTTAAACAGCGCTTTAACCACTTCAATATCGTTTATAAAATCAATTCTTGTGAAACGCACATATTTTTGATTTGTTTTCTTATTAGATATTCTTTGCAAAATTCCGCCAATTCTGCCCGCAACTGCCCCATTTTTATAAGCTAAATAGAAAACCATTTCACAGTCATCATAATTAGGATTAATCTTTGGGTCAAATAAACCCATCTCTTCTTTAATGAATGGCGGAACAAAATATTTGCATTTTTTATATAATTTTATTTGAAAGTTTACAAAAAGTTTTTGTTGTTTTTTGGTTTTAACCTCTACTATCTCTATCATTTTATTTATCCTTCTATAATGTAATTATCTAGTGTGGTTATATTGTAACAAATATTTTTCATATTACAAACGATTTAAAACATATATTATATAAATACTTTTTTGTAAAGCATTAGCACTTAATATTAAACTAAAAAACATAAAACTTTATAATTTACTGACTGATTTTATATTAAAATTCATAAACATTTAAATCTTAAATCTGACAAATTAAAAAAAATTATCGCCAATTTTAACCTTATAAATATGCATAGCAAACAACTTAATTATGATTATTTTACCAACACAAAAATAAAACAAAATGACCTTGATAGTTTTAAATACAACACTTAAAATAGATTTACTAAAAAAGTATATAAATTATTAAACACTAAAAGATATGGAGAAAAGCATTATGCAAAAAATTTATTTAATAAAACAACAGGAATCTGCGAGTAAGGTAGCAGTATTATATAATATGAATGTTCATCAAATAAAACAAGGTTCGCGGAAAATTGAAGGCCATAATTTTTATGCGCTTAGCGGATATGATGACGGAATATACATAATTGAAAACTACAATCAACCTTTTATTTTAAGAGTACAAAACCAAACAAAAGAACAATTAACTGCCCTTGGATATGAAATTTCTCAAAATGAAATAAACAAAGATGATGTTGTCTTACTTTCTTTAAAAAATGGAAAACGACATATTGTTCGCCCTCTTGAAAAATTGCAGGAAATTGCAAATCGTTATTCCGTATCCATTAATGATATTATAAAACAAAACAACTTAAAAACGGAAAAATTATATATTGGGCAAAAATTTGCGTATTAATATCATTGGTATTATTTTTTTTAAACTCTTCTATTGCTTTTGGGTTTCGTTCTTTCAAACCCTTTGGAAAATCAAAAAACCAGGTATTATTATACTTTTTCTTAATTGCCGTATACAACGCATGCTCATATACCCATGTGTTGTTATTTACAAATTCAGATATGTCGGTAATATCCTTAAATTTTTTATAAATTAGTTTTAATGCAACATCATATTTATTTTGCAGTTCATCATATTTATTCTTGGTTTTTTCACTAAACCCAATTTTTCTTAGTTCATCTTCTGTTAAATACTCACTTAAATCTATTAAAGCGGTGTTTATGGAAAAAGATGAATAACAGCTATATGGGCAATCCCCATAATATACCGGGTTAACAGGCAGGGTCTGCCAATACTTGCATTTGGCTTCACTTAAAAAATCTATAAACTCATATGCTTCTTTAGACAAACACCCTAACCCAAACTTATTGGGTAATGATGTTATATGTAATAAAATTCCGCTTCCACGTTCCATACAATTTTATTATATCACTAAACCTAAAAAAATAGATAATTATTAACATGTTTTTAGCCGTTATTTAAAGTTCCTGATTAACTTTAAAAAATTCCCTACGGGTCTTTATTCAATTTGGTTTAATTAAATTTAACTCTTTCCGGAAAATTTCCGAAAGTTTATCAGCCATATTATAATTATTTTTGCTAAATAAAAATATATAACCTTTTTTACACTACTCTTTATTTTAAAATTTAATTTATTTTTTATTAATAAAAAAACCGCTTTTAAACGGTTTAATTATATTTTTAATTATGGTTTTTTGAATATTTCCCGCTGATGCGGATTTCATAATATTCTTAATTTTATGCTAATACTTCAGCTGCAAATTCTTTTACGTTTTTATAATCAAATGAATATACGGTTTCTCCGGTATTTTCATCAACATAAACAATGTCAACTCCCTTACTACCTGCTTCTTTTAGTTCGGTTTTAACGTCAATAAATTTCTTATTGGAATCTAAAATAATAGAGTTATCAATTTTTTTACCTAATTCAAAATCTCTTAAAAAGGTTTCAGTATACTCTTCTTTATCCCTTTCAGTTAATTCTTCAAACTTTGGTCTTGGTTTATGAGATCTTTGACAAAAATCTTCATACATTTTTGTTACAATAACATCTTCACCAAGCTTTACACCGGCTTCATCAAATTTTTGTAATTCATTAAAAATATTTGTAACCAGTTTAACTCTTTTAGTATATTTATATTTTAATTCTTCAGGTAATTCATTATAGTTAAGTGCAGTTACATCAATTTCGTATCCGCCGCTTACATCTTTTATGAAAACACCATTTTTGTTATCAAAAGAATCAATGTCTACAAACTTTTCCCAGATTGGTATATAACTTTTTTA
>ENA-UOOK01004141-UOOK01004141.1-fermentation-metagenome-genome-assembly--contig:-NODE-4141-length-15812-cov-3.350447_pt1 | contig 15812 bp, 16 predicted proteins | sample MGYA00245777_ERZ724023 | MGnify/ENA primary metagenome ERZ724023 (study PRJEB28704, sample SAMN03018312) | fermentation metagenome | biome: anthropogenic terrestrial biome; feature: soil; material...
ATCGAATGGGGAGGCACTTCCGTAAATTAAAAAAAAGCGGGCGGATTTATTTCCGCCCGAAGTTTTATTAAATGAAGAAAACACCTAACCCACCGCCGCACACATTTCCTTTTCTTAACCAGTCTATATAAGCACGTTGCAGCGATGTTCTTTGCGGCAGTTTTTCGATGTCCGAAGTTTCCGTTGTGCCAAAGATACGCCATAAACAGCTTCCCTTTTCGTCAACGGAGGATTCTATAATATCAAAGTCCTCCATAAAGGTGAGTATATTGGAGCCTTGAGGGAGGAACTCTTTGTGTTTGGGGTATAAAAGCCATGAAGAACACATAAAAGCGACAGGTTTGTCGACAAAAATATCCTTATAAAATTCAGCCGCCTTCTGGTACGATGCATGACAATCCTCACGCTTTAGCGGTCCGGAAGAAGGGATATGAATATTAATAACCGTGTCCTTAGGGTTTAATGTAAAACCGTTTTTTGAATATGTTCCGTTGAATTCCGCTGTTTCAAATTGTAAACGACCTAAAGCAAAACGGGTAAGATTAAAAAACCTGTTAAACCACCAAGCGACAAAGGAACCCCAGATACCGTATATATTGTGGCACTCAAAGAGTTTCCATTTAAGGTCGGACATGGAGTCATAGAAGATGTCATATGAAATTCGTTTTTCCGCATACAGCTGTCTTGTATGCTGGGATAGGAATATGAATAAAAGCAGATGCACCTCATATCTGTGTGCACCGGAGAGCTCGGCAACTTTATCCATTAAATCAAGAGCGGCATTATAATCATTGAGATTATTCTCGTTGTAAAGCAGTATCTGATTTCCGAAGATTTCTGCAGCCTCGCTGCTTTTCTCTATCCTGCGATAAGCGTTAAGTAACGCAAAAGCAGCTTCTTCTGGATACTGAAACTCTCTGAAGAAAAATTTTAAGTAGGATTCCATAAAAAAATTAACTCCGTTAAAAGAATATTTATATCATACTTAATATATAAAACTGTATTAGAAAGACTTATAATTCGGCCTTTATTTTCCTTTTTGAAATACTAACCCTGACTAACTCCGCAGCCGAGAGAATTACACTTAAGGCAAAAGGAAAATACTTATAATAATGACCTATGTCAACATATGATTTCAGCAAAAAATTAAGAAAGCTGAAACGTATTGTCGTAAATTCCGCAAGCGCTAAATTCCTAAAATAATCCGTATTAAAGTAATTATACACAAAATCAAAGCCAACGGCGGTAACAATTATTATAACAGAAAAAACCAACATTTTCTTCCTGCTTTTTATTAAATATAAAAGCAAAAAAACGGTTAAGGAGATATATAAGAGTGACATTACATAATTTGGTAGATACTTTACAACGTTTTCCCAGGAAAAAACAGTTTCCAAATGGTATGAAATATCATCTGTTCCCGGGATAACCGAACCAGCAGCATAAGAGCAGCTGTTATATGTAGATTTAATTGTAATCAGAGTATACCAAAAAGCTCCGATAGCTGAAAAAAACAAAGAAAAAGCGGGGAGAATTTTTTTCATATGATTTTCATCCTTTCAAATCGTTCTTATTATAATACAAAATTCATCAAATTGCAACACAAAAAGCGCAGGCTTATTTAGCCGCGCTTTTCATATACACTATGTATTTCGCTATCTAATCCTCAAGTATATTTCCATCAACCGTAACAGTAAATACCTGCCATGGGATCATTTTTCCGCAGTTCTTTAAAGCATTCTTCGCCGCTGATTCCAAGCCGCCGCAGCAGGGAACTTCCATGCGTACTACGGTAACACTCTTGATGTCGTTATGTTCAAGAATTGCCGTAAGCTTCTCGGTATAATCTCCTGCATCAAGTTTGGGGCAGCCAATCAGAGCTATTCGGTTTCGTATAAAACGGTTGTGAAAGCCTGCGTAAGCGTAAGCGGTGCAATCTGCGGCTATCAGAAGGTTTGATCCTTCAAAATAAGGCGCATTGACAGGTACAAGTTTTATTTGTACGGGCCATTGACGCAGCATGCTCTGGGATTCTGTTACGGTCACGGCAGGCGTGGTAGCCACCACTCGGTTGATTGAGCGCGACTGCGTTCCGGGACAACCACAGGCAAGAGGTTTCTTTAATGAGGCTTCAAGGTCCGGTGCTTTTTCTGCACTCTTTTTTTTGACCGCCTCCTCGTTATATGGCAGAGCTTCGCGTTCTTCGAATGTAATCGCTCCGGTAGGACATACCGGAAGGCAGTTTCCCAACCCGTCGCAGTAATCATCGCGAATCAGTTTTGCCTTTCCGTCCGTAATCGCTATCGCACCCTCATGGCAGGCATCCGCACAAAGCCCGCAGCCGTTGCATTTTTCTTCATTTATTTTTATTATTTGTCTTTTCATTTATTCCCGCTCCTTCTTCATAATGTTTTTATGTGATGAATTGTATCTTGACTTTCTGAACTCATTATAATATAATAAGTAAAAAAGGTATGTTGTTTTTACAACAAAAAGGATGATAAATGAAAAATACAAAAATAAACGGATGTATGCTTTTCAGAGATATCAGTGAAACCGAGCTTAATAAACTTCTTGAATGCATAAAACCGACTGTGAAGTTCTATAAAAAGGGTGAAATCATACTTTCTGAGGGTGACTATATAAATACTATCGGTGTCGTCGTTTCTGGAGCCGTGCAGATTATAAGGGAGGATTTTTATGGAAACAGGAGTATCCTTGCCGAAATCGGTGTGAACGGAACTTTTGCCGAGACCTTTCCCTTTGTAAAGGTGGAACGACTGCCTGTAAGTGTTGCTGCAGAGACAAACTGTGAGATTATGTTTATTGACCACATAGCTATAACCACAGGCTGCGCGGAAGCCTGCGGTTTCCATTCAAAAATGATTGAGAATCTTTTACATATAATCGCGAAAAAAAACTTGGAGTTAAGCGAAAAAATCCAGCATATGTCTGAGCGTAATACAAGGGATAAGCTGCTTTCTTATCTTTTCACACAAGCTAAGGAGGCAGGTTCGAGAGATTTTTCAATCCCATTCGACCGTCAGGAGCTTGCAGATTATCTTTGTGTTGAACGAAGTGCTATGTCAAACGAGCTGTCAAAGCTTCGAAGAGAGGGTATAATAGAGTGCAAAAAAAATAATTTTAAAATTTTGCGAAAACAGGTATAAAAACCACACATAGTGAATATATAGTTAGTACTGACGGGTGTTTTTTATATCCGGACATGCCAAAGGTGATTTAAAATAAGTATTATTATTTACAGCGAACCGAAGTTCGCCGTAAATAAATGTTATATCGCCCGTTGCCGACCTGCGGCAGCGGGCGAAGCTGTTAATTACTGAAAAAGCTTATTTTTCAGCTATATTAAGCATTTCCGTGGCGGTTTCGGGTTTGGCTTCAAAATCCTTTCTTGCGATTTTCATTGCAGTTTTTTCGTTATAGATCTCCTCTGCGGTTCTTATACCGAGACTTCTTAAAAGGGGAAGCGGCGGGCACCAGCCGAAAAGTGAATGCTGCAAAAGGAAAAATCCGACAATTCCGGTAAGCAAAAACAACTTGCTCCGACGCAGCCCCATAACCGAGCATATAAGCACCAGAGCACCGGCGTTGGTTTCTAATATTCGCTCAATATCCCATTCGTCGTCAAGTGTTTTTATCTTGTCGCATAATATTTCCGCTGTTGTATCCTTATATGCAGTAATGCGATTAGCCGCTCCGTTTCTTATTTCATTATTTACACAAGGGTTAGTCTGTTCCTTGACTCTTTTAGACGTAGAAGGTAAAACTTTCCTGTTCATTATATAAAAATCCTTTCATATACAAAATTATGTTGTGTTTTCATAACATTAATATTAGCTGATTTTTCATATTTATACTCTTTTGCACGAGGATAAGATTTGTAGCAAATAGGATTACTTTGTGTATTATATAATAGCCGACTTATATCTGAAAACAACGTTATATGTAGGCTTTTGCAATAAATATCCGTTTAAAAACAATGGGGAGGTCAACTTAAGTGTGCAATATATGCGAATGTTTGTTTGGCCGCAGAAGATTCCCGCGTCCCGAGATAGTTAATATATATCCTAACAGGGAGCTTGAAGACTGTTTACGTGAGCGCAGGTGCTGTATTATTTATCAGCAGTTCTGCAGAAACTGCTTTCCTTGTTCTGAATTCGGAACGAGGGATGACAGAAAGTGTCACCGCTGTTGAATGTTTAGTGTATACTGATTTTTCAGAGGCATAACAGCCTCTGATTTTTTTCGGCTATTTTATATTAAAACTAATTGCGCTATTGAATAAAGACGATTAGTGTGGTATCATCTTCAATGGTTATATTATAATCATAATCAAATATGAGAAAGGGTACGGCGTGAGGATCACAAGAGGGTTTTATAAGTCATTCACTCAATGCCGTGTGTGCTCGTCAAAGGTAAGGTGTTTATTTTATGTTTTTAAAACGGGTGATTTTATTATTGACTACTGTCGTTTTATTACTGCCTTTAACCGGCTGTAATAATGGCAAAACTGATGACAAAGAGGAGAGTGTGTCTGTGGAATCAGAAACGAGCAAGGTAAGAGAACTTATACCAAGTCAACGAGCAGCCTCGGTATGGAAAGGCGAATGGGCGGACGAGGAAAACGGCTTTTCAGACGAGAGCAAAATATACGGTTTTGATCTATACCGTAACGGTGAGCTTAGCGAAACAGACGCATCAAAGATAGACAACGACGACTGCAAGTACCTGTTTTATGGAGAGAGCGATACCCGTGCGGTAAACCTTGCAGAAGGTTATGCGATGACGCTGCCAACAACATCCTTAACCGTGGATTATTCGTTAGGCATGCTCCGTACCCGGTATTATGGGGATAATTTCCTCCTTACCGTAACCAAAGAGAACCAGAATCCGTACGGCAACAACGAAAACGGCTGGAACATATATTTCACCGAATGGATAGACAGATATATCGGCAGCTTGGAATATCTTGCAAACAATAAGCTGCGCTATTCACGTGCAAAGCAGGAAAACAAGGATCTGCTTCCCGGTTATACGGTCTATTTATACAATATTCAATTCAGATTGAAAATCGATTATAAATATCAGAACTATGATATTGCAGTCGTCCGTAAGGACGGAGAGTATGTTCAGTTTTATCTTTTTGTAATGAAATCGACCGAGAAACAGGTTGAACTTCTCGATAACATTGTCAAATCCCTCACGGAATTTTCCCCGCAGGGAAAAGCGGTAAACAAACAGGGTGCATACGAGTTGAAAATTCCGGAATTCTGGAGTGAAGAGACAAAAAAATATTTTAATATGCTCAGAGAGCAAAACGATGTAAGCTGGGGTGCGTTCAGCGCATCGATGCCCGAGGACAGCGACGGCACATACGAAAGCAAACTAAATATGATAAAAGAGGATCAACAGAGGCTCGAAACTGCATTTGACTATAAACTCGATATTCTGCCCACATACACGCCTATTTCATGGTATGATAATTATATAGATTTCCCGAGCGGTATCGCCTCGGAGCTTGCGGGTGGAAACGGCTTTAATGGCAAACCCGTGCTTCAGTTTACATATCAATACACTAACTCCAACAATTTAGGCGGCACAACACCTGTTTTCGATGTTATAGACGGTAAATACGATGGGCAATTCCGCAAAATCGCACAGCAGATAAAAGCTTACGAAAAGCCGGTGCTCTTCCGTCTGAACAACGAGATGAACACCGACTGGACCAGTTACTCTGGGTTTATGAACCTGCTTGATCCTGATCTTTATATAGAATCATGGCAAAAGCTGTATAATATATTCCGCGAGGAGGGAGTGGATAACTGTATCTGGATCTTCAATCCGATTGCAGTTTCCTGCCCGTATAGCAATTGGAGCGAATACCTTTGCTATATGCCCGGTGAGGATTATATGCAGATGCTCGGACTTACCTATTACGAAATGAACAACGGAATAGGAAAAAACGCCTCGGTAAAGTCCTTTAAGGAGATGTATACCTATCTGTATAATAAAAATATGCCTTATTATGAGAATTATCCGTGGATAATAAGCGAATTCGGTTGTGCTGCCGGCGGTAAGGCATATTACGATTGGGGAAGCAGTAGGTATGTCGAATCAGAGCTTGGACGCAACAGTGCTCTACAGGCGGAATGGGTCTCCGACATGTTCGAATGCTTCAATAATAATCAGGAAGCCGCCAACGCGTTCTGCAGGAACATTAAGGCTGCGGTATGGTTCTCTGTCAATGATTATGCTGATGTCGGTGGAAAATCTACCATAACAAACTATCTGCAGCTCAACGACGAGCTAACCGAAACCCTTGAGGAGTTCAGAAAGGGTTTAAATAAAGAGTAAAAAACGCACAATAAATAGGAGGCGATGCGTAATGCAGAGCCTCCTTTTTTCATATTCACTTTTCTATACTTTTTGGTTTTTATGACGATATATGTTATTGAAGAGTATGGGGGAGAAGAATGGCAGTAAAAAAAATAGAAAATCTAAGCAGCTATCAACTTGACGTACTACGTGAGGTCGGCAATATCGGTGCGGGGCATGCCGCAACCGCTTTGGCGACCTTGCTGTCGGACAGGGTGAGTATGTCCGTTCCAAAACTGGAAATCGTGGACATTAAGGATGCCGCGATGGTTCTCGGCGGACCGGAAAACCCTGTTGTGGGCATTTTAATGACCTTGTCCGAGGATATAAAGGGAATTATTATGCTCGTTTACGAGGAAAAATTCCTTAATGTTGTAATCAGAACCCTGCTCGGTAAGAATATTGACGGTTTGAATAACCTATCAGAAATGGACCTCTCTGTTTTTATGGAGGTCGGAAACATAATGGTGGGTACATATCTTAATGCGCTAAGCGAGCTTACAAAGCTGAATATCGGAGTTTCGCCACCCGATATATGCGCGGATATGGCAGGCGCAGTCATGAGTTATCCCGTATCGATTTTCGGAATGGGCGGTGACAAGGTGCTTATGATACAGGAGCATTTCTCCGGATCAGAGCAAATCACGAGCCACCTTATTATGATGCCGGAGAACGAATCACTCGAAAAAATCCTTAGGAGTTTAGGTGCTGATTAGTGAGAAAACTAATAACCGTCGGAATATCCGACATGAAGATAGCGTCAGGTGATGATGTTTTAATAACATATGCTCTCGGTTCCTGTGTCGGCACCTGTATTTACGACAGAGGTGCAAATATAATCGGCTTATCGCATATACTGCTGCCGAATAAAAACGCAGGAGACAATAATTTATATAAATTTGCAGATACTGCCATAAAAGAACTGGTCAGAAGCATGACTGCGAAGGGCGCTCTGGTAAGCAGAATGCAAGCAAAAATCGCAGGCGGTGCCCAGATGTTTACAAATGCTACGATCAAAATCGGCGAGAATAATCAGAAAGCGGTAATAGAGCAGCTAAACAAGCTCGGTATCCGTATTATTGCCGCAGATCTCGGAGAGAATTACGGAAGAACAATGGAATGTCACGCAAAGGATGGCAGGGTAATCATAAAATCCTTCAACAGGGGTTTACGTGATATTTAGTACGTATTTTTAATACGCTTAATGTGTCAAAGGTTATTACGGCTTTAAATAAATCATCGTTTATATTAAGCTCAAAAAACCAAGTCCGCTGTCTTTAGTGAACTTTGAGATGTCGCTCCTTATAAAGCATTGTAACATAGAAAGATAATACAGATAATGAACAAAGTCATTGCAAGCAGATAAGTGCTTATTTATCTTTCAAAGAATACAAGTTTGATAGCTTCATATTCGGAGAAGGTAAATAAATATAAGAGCAATAAATTTACTGAATACAGCACGAAACCCGCAAAAAGACAGATGATCGCATTTCTATCCGCTTTGTAGATACTATTTTTGTTTATTATATCCGCAATATCAAATAAAGTCAATATTTAGCGGTATGTTATGAAAAAGAGAATAAAAGAATCCGGAATTTCTGCAGGTGATTTTTTCCGGATTCTTATTTTTACTACACTCCCGAAGGCTTTTCGGGAATAACGAATGCAGCGGCGATATAAGCGATTAATCCTGCGCCGCCAAAACAGGATGCTACAATCGTAATTAACCTAATTATACTTACATCCAGCTCAAAGTATTCGGCAATACCGTTGCACACACCGCAGAGCATTTTCCCTTCCTTAACACGATAAAGCTTCTTTTGCATAAAACTCAACTCCTTTTTTATTATTTTTTAATTGTCAATATTGTGACACCGAGATCGCCCTCTCCGTAACGACCGCTGCGGAAAGATTCTATTCTCTTATCTGATTTGAAGTACTGCCACAAAGCGCTTCTCAGCGCACCTGTACCTTTGCCGTGAATGATGCTTACGGTCTCGTATCCTGCCTGTATACAATCGTCGAGATAGCGGTCGATCATGAACCAAGCATCGTCACCCGTCTGCCCTCTGACATCAAATTCGAGCTTTACAGGTGCCGTCGTTCTCTCGAAAAAGAACGAACCTTTTTTTGACTTTTTTTCCGTTATTTCGTTAAGGCGAAGATTGGATAATGATGTTTTTACATCAATTATACCCGCTCTTACCTTAGCGGCATCCCCCGAAATGCTCTGGATGATTCCGGTTTTGTTAACATCCCGTAAGAGAACACTGTCTCCTTCTTTAAAGGGGCGTGGAGGACGATATTCCTCATCATCTATTTCATTTTCACCCTTGGTGCTAAAGTTCGACTCAACATTTTTTATAGACCTGCGTATGTCCGCTCTTGCCTTGTCAAGCTGCTCTTTTGTGAGCAGTTTTTCTTTTTCCCTGCGCAATTTGTTCAGCTCATCAAAAACCAGCTCGCTTGATGCTTTTGTGCTTGAAATCATTCGCTGTGCCTGAACATGGGCTTTGTCAAGCTCTGTTTTCGCCTTTGCAAGTATTTCCCGGCTCTGCTTTTTCGCCGCTTCTAAAATGGCGTCTGCCTCAGCTCTCGCCCTCGCCGCCCTCTGCTTTTCCTTTTCAAGTTTGTTTTCGGTGTCCTCAAGACGACCGAGAACATCCTCAAAATGCTTATTGTCCTCTGCCATAAGAGCTTTTGCGCGGTCGATGATAACAGGGTCAAGTCCCAATCGAAGGGATATTGCGAAAGCATTGGATTTTCCGGGCAATCCTGTTATAAGCCGGTAGGTGGGGCGCAGAGTTTCCACATCGAATTCGCAGGAAGCGTTCAAAACGCCTGCTGTTTCAAGCGCATAAATCTTAAGCTCCGAATAATGCGTCGTTGCGGCTGTAATCGCACCGAGGTTCTTTGTTTTTTCCAATATGGAAATTGCAAGAGCTGCACCTTCGACAGGATCTGTTCCAGCCCCGAGTTCGTCAAGCAGCACAAGCGAATCAGCATTACAGCTTTTTAGAATGCTTACCAGATTGACCATATGAGAGGAGAATGTTGACAGTGATTGTTCGATGCTCTGTTCATCCCCGATATCTGCAAGAACGGACTTAAACAGGGGGACGGTGCTACCGTAGTCGCAGGGTAAATGCAGTCCGGTCTGCGCCATAAGAGATAACAAGCCGATTGTCTTGAGGGTTACAGTCTTTCCGCCCGTATTCGGACCGGTAATAATAAGTGTACTCTGCTTTTTTCCGAACTCCAGGTTTATAGGTACTACCTTTTCCTTATCAAGCAACGGATGCCTTGCGTTTACAAGACGAATATTCCTGTCGCGGGTTATGACCGGTCTTGAAGCGTTTGTATTTAATGAATATGATGCCTTTGCAAAAATGACTGCAAGGTCGGTCATAGCTCCGTAATCGGTAATGAGCAGCGCATCGTTATCGGCCGCAAACCCGGAAAGCTCCGAAAGAATGCGTTCAATCTCATTAGCCTCATCAGCTTGCAGTTCCCTGAGCTTGTTATTAGCCTCAAGGACCGCGAGCGGTTCTATAAAAAGCGTCGCGCCCGAGGCGGAGGTATCGTGGATAAGACCTTTTATGTCTCCGCGGTGCTCAGCTTTTACTGGTATTACATAACGTCCGGAACGCATTGTAATAAGGTTTTCCTGAAGGTACTTTGAATATGCTCCGGATGTAAACGAAGCAAGAGCGTCCTTTACGCTGTTTTCACATTTCTTTATATCACGCCTTATTTTGTATAACCTATCGGAAGCGTTGTCGGATATGATATCCTCAGCGGCGATAGCGTTGCTTATCTTTTTTTCAAGCTGAGGATTCTCAGCCAACTGACTGAAATATCTGTCAAGTACAGAGTTCTCTTCACTTTTTGCCAAGGCGTATTTTTTAACGGACGAAACGCTTCTTAGAAGAGAGGCGATATCCAATAGCTCTCTTGGCGTAAGAACAGCTCCCTTTTTGGCTCTTTCAACCGCTGGAAGGATATCTTTTGCTCTGCCGAACGGTGGCATGCCTTTTAGGGTTATTAGCTCTGCGGCACGAGTGGTCTCATCTAAAAGCCGATTAACTATAACATCGTCGTCACTCGGAAAAAGGTTTAAAATCCGCTCCGCTGCTCCCTCCGTGGCGGCAAGAGAGGATAATATCCGTAAAATTTTATCAAACTCAAGAGTTTTCAAACTCTTTGCAAATCCGTCTTTCATAAAATCCTTTCTGAACTATAATACAGACTTGAGAAAATCAAGTGTTTTGTATTTTTTTTCAAGCCGCAAATGCAGGTAAATCTCTGTAATTTTTCCAAGCTCGCAAAGCGAGTTGTCATCGACAGTAAATGAAAAAATTCTACTGCTTTTAGCGTTGATTATGTATCTAAGAGCATCGATGACGGTTCTGGAAACCGAAATCCCCGTACCATATTCCGTCACGCTCGATTCGGTGACGCCGGAACATGCAGAACAGAGAAAAATGCCGTTTTGAACGTCAAGTACGTTCTGCGCTGATAAATCAAGCTCTGTTTCACATTTTGCGCAGGTGTTTATATCGGGTTCAAAACCGATAAGACAGGCCAACCTGAACTCAAACACCGCTTTGATGAATCTGACGGAGGCAAAATTTCTTGAAAGAGCGTAAAGTGAATTCAGGAGCAACTGAAGCACAACGCTGTTCTCACTATCCTTAATCGCCACACTTCCCGATACCTCGCAGAGGTAAGAAGCGAGTGCGAAGCTCTCAATACTCTCTCTGACCGCGTAAAAATCATCGATAAGCTCAGCGTCAACAAGGGTATAATAGCCGTTTTTACAGTATAAGAGCATATTTGAACAGGCGAAAATCTGAACGCTCTTAAGGTTGGATGCCAATATCGACCTGGCTCCCTTTGCCTTAACCGTAATAACTCCGTCAAGCTCGGTCAGGACTGTGAGCAGCTTGCTGTTTTCGCCCTGCGAGCTCTCTTTGATTACAATGCCCTTTACCTTATGGTGCATAACGGCGACTTGTACCTTTCATATTTTATCATATCATTCTTTATTGTTAAATCCAAAATTGTTAAGCAGCGTCGGACTATCACGCCAGTTCTCCTTGACCTTTACCCACAAATCAAGATATACGCGCGTTTCGAGGATTTTTTCGATGTCCTCACGGGCATAAGAACCAATTTTTTTCAACATCCCACCGTTTTTTCCTATCAGTATCCTTTTATGTCCCTCTTTTTCACAAAATATTTCTGCACGTACCGAGATGAGGCTTTTTTTCTCTTTATAATCCTCGATAACGACGGCAACACCGTGCGGAATTTCATCTTCCGTTAAGCGGAGTATCTTCTCGCGAATGATTTCAGCAATTATCTGACGCTCGGGCTGGTCTGTTGATATATCGTCCGGAAAAAAGTGTGGAGAATTGATTAAAAGCGGTTCTATCTCTTTGAAAATAATATCAAGCCCGTCGTTTTGCAGTGCGGAAATCGGTATAATCGAATGAAAATCATACTGCTGTGACAGCTCGGAAATCTGTTTTGCGATATCCGGCTTTTTACATTTGTCGATTTTATTTATCAAGAGTATTATTTTCGATTTAGAAGCGGTAAAGCTGTCAAGAGCGTTTTTCTCCGCGCTGTTTAAAGCCGTGCCCGCTTCGATGACAAAAAGAACAATCTCAGCATCCATGGAGGCGCTGCCGACCGCTTTCATCATATATTCGCCCAAAAGCGTTTTGGGCTTATGAAGTCCAGGCGTGTCGATAAAAACAAGCTGTACGTTCCCGTTTGTTAATATGCCTGTAATCTTATTCCTTGTGGTCTGAGGTTTATTAGAAACGATGGCGACCTTCTCTCCTAAAAGAGCGTTCATCAATGTCGACTTTCCCACATTGGGCTTTCCCGCGATTAGAATAAATGCTGTTTTTGTGTCCATAAAATTCCGTTTCTTCTTTTTGTTTATCGTTTTATTCCAAAACTGTCAAGCAGTTCTCTCTGGCGTTTTTCCATATTCTCCCGCTCTGATTCATCCTCATGATCATAGCCGAGAAGATGAAGCGTGGCATGAGCGGCAAGAAAACACAGCTCTCTTTTAAGAGAGTGCTCGTAAGCTGCAGCCTGCTCTTTTCCCTCTGGGCACTGTTTGGGTTGATGATATATTCCCCATCCACCAAACCTACTGCAACGGAACCGGTCGGTCCGGAAAAAGGAATATCGGAAATGCTCAGAGCAATGGAGGAACCGATCATGGCAAAAACCTCCGGCGGATATTCCGGATCGATGGACAATGCAGTTGCCACAACAACGACATCATTGCGGAATCCCTTGGGAAACAATGGCCGGATGGGCCGGTCGATCAGCCGGGAAGTCAGAATCGCCTTCTCGGTGGGCCTGCCTTCTCTTTTGATAAAACCACCCGGAATCCTGCCTACTGCATAGAGCTTTTCTTCGAAATCAACGCTGAGCGGGAAAAAATCGATGCCTTCCCGAGGTGTCTCCGATGCCGTGACAGCCACAAAGACCACCGTATCACCGTATTGTACGGTACACGCTCCATTGGCCTGCTCTGCCAGCTTTCCGATTTCCACCGTCAGGGTCTGGCCTGCCACCTCTGTTTTGTAAATTTTATGTTCCAAGTAGTGACCTCCTTTCATATCGCTTTCTGCGATATTTATCTTATGGCATTTCATAAACTGTATTATTTCCACAATATAAGTTATGATACTGCTGCAAAAATTCATCCGCCGAAGCCGCGAAACCGAATCAGCGGCGACTCATCTTACAGCAGAATCAAGTTTTTAATCTTGCGGTTGTGCAATGCATGGCAATATTTTACACATAATACAGGTAAAACAAGGGAGCGGAAATTCCGCTCCGGCCTATTTTCTTAAATTCAGTTTCTCTATAATTTCCCTGTAACGGTTGATGTTTTTCTTTTCCAGGTAGTTCAAAAGACCCCTTCTGCGCCCAACCATCATCAAAAGGCCCCTTCTGGAGTGGTGATCCTTTTTGTGAACCTTGAGATGCTCGTTCAGATGGTTGATTCTCTCTGTCAGAATGGCAATCTGCACCTCGGCAGAACCGGTATCGCCATCATGGAGTTTATAGGCTTCTATGACTTCGTTTTTCCTTTTCTGATCCATGAATTTCACCTCCTTATTCTCTATCCCCATAATCCCAGTAGAACGTCGGAGATTCGCAAAACCGGGAAAATGGTTTACTGGCTCGTTAGCCACAAAAAATATTCTATCATAACCAACGGGAAATGTAAATCAACTTTTTGGCATTTTTCACATCCTGCTGAATCTGATCCACCAGATCCGAAATTTTTTCAAATTTCATTTCATCCCGCAGATGGACAAGAAAAGAAATGGTCAGGACCCGATCATACAAATCGCCATCAAAATCCAGAAGATGGGTCTCAATATTTATCCTGTTTGTCAAAAAGGTAGGGTTCCATCCTACGCTGGTGACTCCCCAGAGCAGTTCCTGTTTCCCCTTCAGCCGGCATCTGGTGAGGTATACTCCCGGCTTGGGAATGACCTTTTGGTTGGAAAATCGAAGGTTGGCAGTGGGAAAACCCATATTTTTTCCTCTTCCATACCCATGGATAATCTTCCCCCCTATACTGTAGGGCTTGGACAGCATTCGGGCCGCTTCCTCCACTCTGCCATCCGAAAGAAAACCACGGATCAGGGTGCTGCTGACAATTTGATCTTCAAACCGAACGGGAGGAACACAGATCAGATCCAGTCCCCTTTCCCCCGCTTCGGTTTCCAAAAAGCTTCTGTCCCCCATCCCTTTGTAACCAAAGCGGAAATTAAACCCAACCACAAGAGCCTTTACTTTGTACTTTTCATACAGGTGATCCATAAAAACACGGGGCGTCTGATGCAAAAAGAAATCATCAAAGGAGTTCAGTACCAGAACATCGATTCCCAAACCGGAAAATTCCTTGATCTTTTCATCCAGAAGCATGATGTGGGAAGGAGCCTTTTCCGGAGCCAACACTTGAAGCGGATGAGTCAGAAAGGTATATACAATGGTCTGGCGACCGTAGCGTTCCTTTTGCTTCTTCAGTTCGGCAATCAATCGCCGATGTCCTTTATGGATGCCGTCAAAAGTACCCAGTGCAATGGCACAAGACCGGCTTGTCCTATAATATCTGTCATAGTTGAAAATTACCCGCATAGTCTCCTCATATCAATACATTTTTCATTTTGATCGACTTCTGTTGCCCGTCCGATCTGTAATATCCGATTCCCATAAAGACTTCTCCGCAGAAAATGCGGCAGTTTTCTCCGGAAGCGATGCCGCTTAAATCACTTTGGATCGATTCCATGCCGACGGAATTGCCATGTCGGATCTTCTCCCGGCATTCTTCCTTCAGGACGATGGACGGCATGATCTGCGCCAGAACCTTTTCCATCGGAAGGATCACGTATGGTAAAGTACCTTGTTCCCTGACCTGCAGGATTTCGTCCAGGGAGATGGATTCCTGAACAGAAAACATGCCGGTTCTGGTACGGATCAGAAAGGACATGGCCGCGCCGCATCCCAGATCATCGCCGATATCCCTGCATAAGGCACGGATATACGTGCCTTTGGAGCACTTTACTTCAAAAAGGACGGTATCCGGAGGATGAAAAGAAAGCAACCGGATTTCATGGATGTTTATTTTCCTCGGCGCAACCTCTATCTCCACACCCTTTCTGGCAAGTTGGTAAAGCTTTTTTCCACCTATCTTGATGGCGGAATACATGGGCGGGATCTGTTCCGATTCGCCTCGGAAAGCCATCAGCGCTTCGATTATCCGATTCGCTCCGGGGAGCTCTTCTGTCCTGGAAACAACTTTGCCGGTAAGGTCGGAAGTGTCCGTTCGGATGCCGAGCTTCATGCCGCAACGGTAGACTTTGTCCTGATGCATGATGTAATCCGATATTTTGGTTGCTTTCCCCAGGCAAACCGGCAGGACACCGGCCGCTTCCGGATCCAGGGTTCCGGTATGGCCGATCTTTTTGATCCCAAGATTTCTTCTCAAAAAAACCACTGCATCGCTGGATGTCATCCCGGGGGGCTTCAGGATATTGATTACACCGTCCAATCCCTAAATCAACTCCCCGAACATGGCAGGAACGGCGGCGAGTATTTTATCTCTGCTTTCCTTCAGACCTGCGGCAATATTTGCCCCGGCGGCCTTTTTATGTCCGCCTCCGCCGAACTGCCTGGCCAAAGTGTTTACATCAATGGCATCCTTCGAACGGAAACTGGCTTTTGTGGTACCGTCCGGCATTTCCCGCAACAGGATGCCCAGTTCGACGCCGATAATGTCCTTTGCATAATTGACGATGTTCTCCGTATCAGAATCCTGTTTGAACCAAGCAAAGTAAAATAAAGAATAGAGAAATATATTTGAATACCAA
>ENA-UOOK01004143-UOOK01004143.1-fermentation-metagenome-genome-assembly--contig:-NODE-4143-length-15809-cov-10.250603_pt1 | contig 15809 bp, 10 predicted proteins | sample MGYA00245777_ERZ724023 | MGnify/ENA primary metagenome ERZ724023 (study PRJEB28704, sample SAMN03018312) | fermentation metagenome | biome: anthropogenic terrestrial biome; feature: soil...
TGACAGCGGCGACGGCACCAGCGCGGGGACAAACGCGGGCACCGTTTCGATTACTCTCACCGGCAAGGGCAACTACTCCGGTACAACAACGGCAAATTATACCATCGGCAAAGTGCCCATGAACAATGTAACCATATCCGATACACCCCTCACTTATAGCGGCGCGGAACAGACGCCTGAAGTAACGTATAACGGCAACACGCTTAAAAAAGATAAGGACTACAGCGTCAAAATCACCAGCACGGATGACAGCGGCGACGGCACCAGCGCGGGGACAAACGCGGGCACCGTTTCGATTACTGTTACCGGCAAGGGCAACTACACCGGAACAAAAACGGCGGCGTATACCATCAGCAAAGTGCCGCTGACTATTACAAATGCAACCGTATCGAATAAAGCCTACGACGGTACGGTCGCCGCCACGGTTGGGAGTGTGACATTAAGCGGGTTTATAAACAATGAAACCCTGACGTTTAATCAGGACTACACGGTTTCCGGCACGTTTTCGGACGCGCAAATCGGCACCAATAAGCAGGTGCTGGTAACTGTGACGATGCTGAATACCGCAAAAGCAAATCATTACGCCGTGCCGGGTGTGTACGTTTGCAGGGCAAACATTCACAACGATCGTTCCTCTTACGACGATAACACCAACACCGGAACGGCGCTTCCAGCCTTGCTGACCGACGCGGCAACGGGCGTTGAGGCGGATATTTCCGGCGCAGCGTTCCCTATGTCAGTGAATGGCGTCACGCTTTCTACCACACGCCCAAAGATATCCGGGGCCTCAGCTGATCCGCAGGGCGCGGCGGCGTATCAACTAGCCGTTTCCAGCACCGCTCTGAATATCGTCGGTTCGCCGTCGCTTTATAGCATAAAACTGCTCAACCAAAATGGGAGCACAATCTCTTCGTTTACCGGCAGCGTTATAGTAAAACTGCCGGTCCCTGTTGGAATTCACGGCACGCCGCGCGTATTTCGCCGCGAACCGGACGGTACATTCACCGACATGAACGCGAAAGTTGAAAACGGATATCTGGTGTTCCGCACTACTCATTTCAGCTATTACATCGTCGCAGGCACGGGCGACTCCATCACACTGGACACGAAAAGCTACGAAATGCCCCTCGGGGGAGAATACCGGATCGGCGTGAAGCAAACCGGTAAGCAAAACGTCGCGTTGAAAGTCCGTTCCACCAACAGCGGCGTTGCCGCAGCACGGCTTGCAAACGGCAGTGTTCAAGTAAACGGCACAGGAGTCGGTACGGCGTGGATTATACTCGATGTATTCGACGATAAAAATAAGCTGCTCGCGCATGTTTCCACCCGCATTGATGTAAAAACCGGTATCCGCCCAAGGGGAGATTCCACCAGGCAGATTGTTGCGTATACAGTTCGGGACACGGCGGATTCCCTTACGCTGGACACAAAAAGCTATGAATTGACAATAGGAGGCAAATATCAGATCGGCGCATGGCTGACCGGAGGAAAAGCAGTAACAGTCCGATACTACTCGGCAAACAATAAAATTGCTTCCGTAACAAAATTACCAAACGGCAACTATCAGGTCACTGGAAACAGAAAGGGCACGACGTGGATCATGTTCGATGTGTACGATAGCAAAAACGAATTTCTCACCCATGCTTCCACACATATTGATGTGAAAGACGGCGTCCATCCAAATGGAAATTCAGCAAAACAAATCGGCGTTTTCTAAAATACAAGATGCAAATATATTTAGGCCGTTCACTTCATGTAAGTTTTCCAATTCGGCATTTCTTTTTTTTGCTGAGTAATATTCATATCGTTGCAGAGCAAGATTGCGGACAATTTTCCCAAGATAGGATTTCAATACACTAGGTTTTTGGGGAGGAATGGAACTCCGTGCTCTCAGATATGCATCGTTTTTACACTCTTCAGCGTCTTCCTTACTCTTTAGAATATTGTCAGCAATACGAAAGCAAAAATTCCCGTATTTTATTTTGGTCTTTTCAATTGCGTCTTCGGAACGCTCAAAATATAGCTGAATAATTTGGGAATCATCCAAAGTTTTCCTCCTCTCTGATATGTCGGAAAAAATGAATTGGTTGCAAGGCTTTAAGAAAGATTTACCTATTAACATCAAGGGTTAGAATAAATGTTTATGTAAGGTATTGTTTTTGATGATTATTTCTGTAGTAGATAAAAGCAAGCTATAGAAGTTTTATGAATTATCCAGCCACTCCTTAAATTCGTCCAGCGAAATTTTTCCGTTTGCGCACTGTTCTCTTATTTCCCTCGCCTGCTCCGACCACTCGTAAAAGGCTTCCTGCGTGATCTTCCCATACTTGATCCACGCGAACCGCTTCTTGTAAGCTTTGCTGTACGCCTTGAATGCCGGTGTTTCGGAAAGCAGGGCGTCGCGGCGGACTCCGCTACCGACGAAGGCATGGTCCCCATAAGCCTTTCGTTTCTGACGCCACTCCGCCAGCGAGTAGTATGAAACCCCAAGCTGTGCCAACGCCTGCTTCACGCCAACCTCATCCGATAGTTTGACCTCTGCACTTCTATGATATCCCTCCATTTACGCGGTGAGAGCCAGCGCAGCACTGCAAAAGCGCTCCACATCTCCAGAAAAACAGTGGTAAAATACTGTAACGGCGCGTCGGTGCCGTGGGAGCGCAAAACGCCGGAGCGAGCACCAGTAGTAATGACTGAAGAGACAGTCCTTCATCCGGGGATGCCTAGAGAACGACGAGTTGGAAGGTGTTCGAAAGCAACAGCATACCGCCGAGCAAATTTATGACTGTTTGGTTGCGGAATGCGGTATTGCTTTAGGAAAGCCACCGATTTGCTCGCAAATTAAAAACACAGGTTAGCTGTGTTTTCACTGTGAATGCAAGATAAGAAATTAAACAGGTTTTGAAGTACTGCTAAAGACGGATTTTCTGTATTGCTGCGGTGTTACTCCCACAAAATGCTTGAACTGTTTTGAGAAGTAGGAAATGTCTGAAAACCCGGTTCGAATATAGATATCCTTAATTGGCAGATTGGTTGTAATCAACAGCTTTTTTGCTTTTCCGATTCGCTCTTTCGCAATGAAAAGGCTGAGAGGCTGCCCCGATTTTTCCCGAAAAACGGAAGAAAGGTAGTCGGGATTCAGGTGAATTTCAGCAGCAATCTTACTGCGGTTCAGCGCTTCATCGTCCAGGTGTGCTCTGACATATTGATGGACGGATTCCACAATTGACCCATGGTTCGACTGGGCATTCAATTTTTTCTCTGCTTTTGTCAGAATTATTTCCATCCACTGCAAAAAATTTTCCGTCGATTCGGTGATTTCCAGGATGTTAACCGAATCTTTAGCCTGCTCCGCCGATCGTTTGTCTTCTATATTCTTTTTTGCCAGCGCGGTGTAGATTGTCTGCATAATGCCATGATAACATTTTTCCAACAACGGCCTGGTAGAATAAGTTCTGCTAAAATAAGACCGCGATTCCTGAAGTGTTTTTGAAGCGTTATGGGTCAGCAGAGCTTCCGACCAGTCTCCAACCGGTATTTCCGGAACAATTTGCGCTTTTTCGGTAAAATCGTTTTCGGAAATTGCAAATGTTCCGGTCTGGACGTTATCGTTTTCCATTGTTTTCAAACTTCTGTAATATTCGGGAGCCTGGTTGATATTTCCGCGCCCTGAAACAAACAGCATGAACATGCCCGGCAGATTTTTTTCACATTCCTTCGCGGCCCGGTTACAGGCATCAAGGAGGGCTTCATCTGAATCGAACCGATCAGCATCGCAAAGGACCATAAAGTGGTTATCTCCCATGTCGGGAATTGCCACGTCGGTTCTGTTGCATAAAATTTCCGACAATACATTCCGGATTGCGTAATTAAGCAGTCCTTTTTCCCATTCGGCACTTTCGTCAGTCGGCACGTCTTTTACGAGCACATAATAAAAATCTTTTTCCATGATTTCTTGCGGCATCTGGCATTTTGACGCTTCAAGCTTTATTTTTTCCTCGGATTGTATTGTGCTGTCGAACAGGTCCCGCAGGAAGGCTTCCCTTCGAAGCATGCTGAAACTGTTCCAGTATTTGGACAGCGACTGGCCGTTCTTCTGCATCTCTTCCATGCTGATTCTGCGGACAGCTCGCAGAATCTCCTCTTTCAGTTTCTGAGGTTCCACTGGTTTCAGAATATAGCCGAAGCACTGCATCTGAATTGCTCTCTGTGCATATTCAAATTTCGCATAGCTTGTCAAAAACAGAGTTACCGGGCTGCAGCCTTTCTCATTGGCCCATTCAATCAGGTCAAGGCCGCTTCCTTTCGGCATTTCGATATCGGTCAGCAACAGGTCAACCGTTTCCTTTTCAAATACCTTCTGCGCCTGTTTCATACTGAACGCGGTAAAAACGTTTTCGAACCCCAGTGACTTCCAGTCGAGGGCATTGACAATGCCCTGTACGCTGTAAATTTCGTCGTCAACGATCAGAATATTCAAGTTGAACTCCTTTCGCGTAGCGCATTTTCCGGGTGGAATGGTTGATAAGGGATTTCAATGTCGACCCTTGCGCCGGAATCCACCTCGTTGGAAAATCTGATCTCAGCATCGTTGCCGTAAACATTCCGAAGCCTTCCAATCGTATTTTTTATGCCGATATGATGGCCGTTTTCGTCTTTTTGCGCATAATCCGGATTTTTTACCTCGTTCAGAAATTTTTCTGAAAAGCCTTCGCCGCTGTCTATGATGGTAAAATGGACGCGCTGCGACGTTTCCGTTTCGATTAACCGGGATGTTATGGACACGCAGAGCACTTCACCCATAACCAGTTCATGCGTAACGATATTTTCGGCAAACGTCAGAATGAGCATCGGAAAAATTGACGCATTTTCCGTTCTCGGATCAATGTCAAGCGTATAACGCATGCAGTCAGGATAGCGCAAATTGGACAGAGAAAGGTAATTTTCGACGTAGCGCAGTTCTTCCGCGAGGCTTACTTCTGTCTGACCCGACAGGGTGTACCGAAGATGTTCGCTGAGCGTAATTGTCATTTTTTGAATGATACCGCGGTTTTCAGAATTTGCCGAGAGGCTGTAAATCGTGTTCAGGCAATTAATTAAAAAATGCGGCGCGACCTGCGATTTTAGATATAAAAGCTCCGCTTTTTTCCGGTTGAGCTGCTCCTCGTAGACATTGATTTTCAGTTCTTTTATCGCGTCTACCATATCATTGAAGGAAGATTCTACCTGCCTGAATTCTATTCCGGCCGGAGAATCGAGAATGATTCTTGAATTAAAATTTCCTTTCCGCAGCGAGTCGATTGCAGTCATCATAGACTTCAGCGGCCTTGTAAGATACCGGTTTATCACCATGGTTAAAAAAAGGCCCAGAATCAGAATCAGAATGCCAATAATCAGAATGGAATACTTTATATATTGCAACTGTTCGGAAAGGCTTTTGCCGGGCACGAGCGTAAGGAGGTAATAATCGGATGATGAAAATTTGTCCGAAATCATCAGGTAAGAAACGCCGCTTGTACTATTTACCATTTTGTAGCTTTTTTGCGTCGATACCGGGTTCAGCACCAGATTGCTGAATTAGTTGTTGCCTTGAACTTTACCCGCTTCACTGACAATCATAGTTTTGGATTCGGAATTGGAATTGAGGGCAGAAAGCAGATTATCAACATTAGTCCATGCTCCGACATAGCAGGTTCCGAAGCGTATTACTCTATATAGGTAATATTTGTTACCGATTTTTTGAACATTCCATTTCTGTAAGTTGATTTTGTCTTTTATGATGTCACCCGTTGAACTTCGCAGCAGATTTTTAAGATAATCGGCACATTCATTGACACTGGTCTTTGATGTATAAGGAATGAAAACCTGGGACGTTTTGGAGAACACGAACATACCTTCCAGCGAAGGAAAACTCGGAAGCGCGTTTTGCAATGCAGAGTGAATATTTTCGACCGATACATAATAGCTGGTGTCCATCTTGCCCTCTTCCAAGATCGCAACATCATTGTTATTCGTCAAAATTCCATAGAGATAGGTATCAAGAGAACTGAATTCCTTATCGGTCTGCTTATTAAAAAACTGCAGCGTATTTTTGAGATTGCTGTAAGTCTGATTCCGGATAATCGATGTAAAATAGTAAAATTCGCCCATTGTCAGGCAGGAAAACAAGATAAATATCGAGAGAATTCCCATACTGGCTCGGCGGCGCATAGAGTAATTGGATTTTTTATTCATGATTTTGCTTCCCATTTTACCCGTATTCCATCCATTTCTGCCATCCTCTTTTAAACTCAGAATATTACTTTTTTCCGCCAGTGTCAATAGAGGGCGGAGGAAATACTGTAACAATTTTATTAATAAATGAGTTTAGAAATTATAAAAACAGTGTATATTTTAACGATCAATCTAAGAATATTACAAAAACATCTAAGAATCGTTATTCTCACGCACACGGCAGAACGCTATGATAGAAGAGGAAAAAGTCTGCATACCAGACAAATCGAAACAAAAGGAGAGAGAATCATGAAAAAGCGCATGATAGCAATCATTTTAAGTCTTGCGATGACTTGTTCGTTGTTCGCCGGATGCAAGAGTGCAGCTCCGGCAGCAGATAACACACCTGCTGCATCCGGTTCCAACTCGGCCAACGCCGCGCAGAAGGCAATTGACGATAGGATTGCAAATGCCAAGAAAGATGGCAAATATCCAACCGTCGTTATGGCCTTCATGAACTGGTCAGGCAGCCCGAAAGACCTGCAGAAAGTCAATGCGTCTCTCAGCCAGTATACAGAGAAGAAACTCGGTCTCGATGTAAAGATTCAGATTCTTGATTCAGCGACCTATAAGCAGCAGATGACGCTGATCCTGTCGTCCGGAGAGCAGTTGGATCTTTTTGATTCAGTACTAATCGGATATACTCCAAGTGTAAATAACGGTTATTGCCTCGACTTGGAAAAGAATAAATTGATTTCCACTTACGGCGCCGATATTGAGAAAGCAGTTGGAAAAAAATATATAGACGATTGCCGTGTGAACGGTGTTCTCTATGGTCTGCCGGAAAACAAGGACAATGCAACAGGCCTGGACTGCATTGCAATCGGCAAAAAGTACCTCGACGGTATCGGCTATAAATATGCCTCCATGTATAAAAACAAGGGCGATGAAGTCATCCATTCGGATTTAAACACAATTAACGATATTTTCGCTCAACTTCACAAGAAATACCCGGACAAATATGTTTATACGCCTGTACATGCATTTCAACACACATGCGATATTGACGGGCTCGGAGGAGATAACTTTGGTGTCCTGCTGAACCAGGGTAAAGAGCTCAAGGTAGTTGACCTCTTTACCAGCAAGACCTATAAAGATTTTTGCACCCGTATGTACAATTGGAACAAAGCCGGCTACATTTCAAAGGACTCGCTTTCCAGCGACGTATCCACAACATCTCAAGTTAAGGCGGGTACCGCAATGGGCATATACGCCGGGCGCCAAACCAGGCATCAAAGCGCAGGAAAGCGGCCTCTGCGGTCAGGAAATGCTCTTCTTTCAACTTGGACCTGATTTTCAGTCGTCGAATTCCGTTGCAGCGATGCCGTGGTGCATCAATTCCAATACAAAGGATCCCGTGGCAGCTATGCAGTTCCTCAATGCTGCTTATTCCGACACGACAGTTTCCAATTATCTCTGCTGGGGAATTGAAGGGACCCACTACAAAAAGACAAACGACGGTCACATCGATTTTGCGAACGATCTGAATGCTTCCACTTCCGGCTATTATAACAATGTCAACTGGGAAATGCCGAACCAGTTTATTGCGAATATCTGGGCTGGAAACGACCTCAACATCTGGACCCGCATGAAGAAATTCAACGATACTGCCACAGTTTCCAAGGCTGCCGGTTTTACATTTGACAACAGCTCCCTTACCACAGAATACACCGCTTTAACGAACGTCTATAATCAGTATCAAAAACAACTTGAGTTCGGTTTTGTCAATCCAGACACCGGAATAGCTGAAATGGAAGCCAAACTGAAGTCTAACGGCCTTGAAAAGTATATGGCCGAAAAGCAAACTCAGCTTGACAAATGGGCCAAAACCAATGCTTCCAAATAATACACCGAACGCAGTCTTGTTTTGATAAGTTGTGGGGGATTGGAAAGAAGATTTCTTCCCGATTCCCCATTTTCACATCCGTCCTTATGATTTGAGGGAGATTTTCATGCCTACAGAAAATATTGCGACACGTCAAGGGAAGAAAAAAAGTTTTCAAAAATTCAAAAAATATCTGCCCATCTACCTGATGGCTTTTCCCGGATTTCTCTATCTGTTCATCAATAACTATATGCCTTTGCCCGGGCTCGTGGTAGCGTTCAAGACCTACAGCGCTAGGCTCGGCATTTGGGGAAGCCCTTGGGCAGGTCTGGCAAATTTCAAATATCTTTTTGCAAGTGACGCCTGGCTCATCACCCGGAATACCATCCTTTATAATGTTGCCTTTATCATCGTCAACACGATTTTAAGCATCTTTGTTGCAATCATACTCAGCGAGCTGACTTCGCCATTAAAAAAATTCTATCAGAGCTCGATTCTGCTCCCGTTCCTTGTTTCGTCTGTCATTGTCAGCTACCTCGTATTTGCATTCCTTTCATCTGACAACGGTTTCATCAACAATACGATATTAAAGCATTTCGGGATGAAGGGTATCTCATGGTATTCAACTACAAAATACTGGCCTTTTATCCTGATTTTTGTCAACGCATGGAAATCGGTTGGCTACAGCAGTATCATTTACCTTGCTACGATTCTCGGTTTTGACCGAAGTTATTATGAAGCGGCAACAATTGACGGTGCTTCGAAAATGCAGCAGATCACGTGGATCACACTGCCAATGCTGAAGAGTACGGTCATCATGTTGACTCTGATGGCAGTAGGACGCATCTTCTATTCAGATTTCGGACTGTTCTATCAGGTACCGCAGAACTCGGGCGCGCTGCTGCCGGTGACGAACACAATCGATACCTACGTTTATCGCGGTCTCCTTGAACTTGGGAATATTTCCATGTCTGCCGCTGCCGGTTTTTATCAGTCCATTGTCGGTTTTGTCCTTGTCCTCGGAGCAAACCTTGCGGTGCGTAAAATCGACAAAGACAGTGCGCTGTTTTAGGAGGAATATCGATTATGATTAAAAACAAAGAGGAAAGAACTTTTCAGGCAATCGGCAATGTTTTCATGATGATTTTTGCATTGCTCGCCATTATACCGATTATTCTTATTATTATATCTTCCCTGACCGATAACGACACGCTTATCAAATATGGCTATACTTTTTTCCCCCAAAAATGGAGTACTTATGCGTATACCTATGTGTTTCAAAGCGGAAATAACGTTTTGCACTGTTACTTCAATTCGTTCTTTGTGACCGCTGTTGGCACAGTAATCAGCCTTACCATTACGACGATGCTTGCCTACGCACTTTCCCGCAAGGGACTGCCCGGACGTAACGTCATGACGTTTCTTGTATTCTTCACCATGTTATTCAATGGTGGTCTTGTGCCGACCTACATCAATTACACGTCGGTGTTTAACATCAAAAATACCTACTGGGCGCTTCTGATTCCGCGTCTTTTGATGAACGCATTTAATGTACTTCTCATGAAATCCTATTTTGTGACCAGTGTACCGGACGAGATTCTGGAAGCCGCTTCAATCGACGGAGCAAGCGAGTTTAAAACTTTTTATAAAGTTGCTCTTCCGCTGGCGCAGCCGATTGTAGCAACCATTGCACTTTTTAATGGAATTGCCTACTGGAATGACTGGATGAACGGCTATGTTTATCTGACTGACGCGACGGATCTGTATACAATTCAAAATCTGCTCAACAGAATGATTCAGAATATTCAATATCTGTCGAACAGTGCTTCTCTTTCCAATGCCAGCGTCGGTCTGGCTTCGATTCCGTCGGTCTCTGTCAGAATGGCGCTGGCGGTTCTCGGTATTCTGCCCATTATCGTCATTTATCCTTTGATCCAGAATAATTTTGTGAAAGGTATTACTTTGGGCGGAGTCAAGGGATGACTCAAATTTTACAATGTGAAAAAGAACCGCTTTCTAAATAACGGGAAATTAACGGAACAGTTGAGAAATTGGTTACTGGAACCTTTGATTTTTTAGCCGATGGCTGTATGATTGAAAAAACGATTTGTGAAAGAATGGAGAATGCGGCAATGGAAACGCTGAATTTTAACAACAATTGGATATTTGTTAAGAATTTTCAAGGCTCGTGCCTGGGAAAAGAAGTTGAGTATGGGGAACCCGTTTCTTTACCGCATTGTTTTAATGCAACGGATGGGCAGAACGGCGATGGAATGTTTCACGGAAAGTGCCTGTATCAAAAGAAGTTCCACTTGAGTAAAGAATATTCCAGCCGCTGCCTGTTCCTGGAAGTCGGAGCAGCCGCATTGACCTCCGAAGTTTTCGTCAATGGTCAAAAAGCCGGAAGCAGCGACTGCGGATTTGCATTATACCGGGTCTTGCTGAATCCTTTCATAAAATTGGGAGATAACCTGATTTCTATTATCGTCGATAACAGCTCAAACGACAACGTTTATCCCTTAATGGCAGATTTCTCTTTTTATGGGGGACTCTACCGCGGCGTCAATTTAGTGGCAGCGGAACCGCTCCATTTCGATTTGATGGATCACGGCAGGGATGGAATTTATGTAACGCAGAGATGCATTGGCGAGAACCTTTTTGAATTAAAGATAACAGGGAACATCGTTAATGAATTGGATGAAAAAGAAAAAGCCAATGTGAAAGCTACCTTATTCGATAAGGGAAGAAATGTTGTCTGGGAAAAAAATATTGACATCGAAGTATCAAAAAAAACAAATTTCGAATTGGTCAGGAAGACCGATCATCCCAATCTCTGGATGGGAATCGAAAATCCCTATCTTTATCAGGTAAAATGCGAATTATCTTTGAACGGCAGGGTTTATGACCTGAGAACAGTGGAAATCGGCTTCAGGACGATAGAAATTACCCCTGACCGGGGAATGTTCCTGAATGGCAAACCGATTAAAATCAAGGGTGTAAGCCGTCATCAAGACTTTGGAGGAATCGGGAATGCCCTGACGAAAGAGCACATGGATCTGGATATGTCAATTATCAAGGAAATAGGAGCAAACAGCGTCCGACTCTCGCATTATCAGCAGAATGATTATTTTTATACGCTTTGTGACCGCAATGGCATTCTCGTTTGGGCGGAAATACCATTTATCAGCATTCCAACAGCTTATGACGAGGAAAACCGGAATGCAAAGGATCAATTGGAACGATTAATCAAGCAGGCTTACAACCATTGCTCTATTTATTGCTGGGGCGTTCAGAATGAAATTGAGCTTATTGTGAAAAATGAAAGAATTTATAAAATGGTTAACGATCTTACCGTTCTGGCAAGAAAGCTTGATTCAAGCCGATACATCGCACAAGCCAATGAGTATACGGTCTGCAACGACAGCAAGTTAAATGATCTTACAGATTTAGTCGGATATAATCTATATTACGGCTGGTATTATGGAGAAATGTCGGACCTGGAAAAACGGTTGGATGATTTTCATAAAACGAAGCCCAATATCCCCGTTTTGGTTACGGAATATGGGGTAGACGCCAACCCGAGGCTGCACTCCGCCAATCCGGCAAGGATGGACTATTCAGAGGAATTTCAGGTCTTGTTTTTGCATCACGCACTTCAGGCTATCTATGAAAGGCCGTTTGTTTTAGGCGGCTATGTATGGGCTTTGTTCGACTTCGGGAGCAACAACAGGAACGAAGGCGGAATGAAAGGCAAAAATCAAAAAGGTCTTGTAACAATTGACCGGAAACTGAAAAAGGATTCTTTTTATCTTTATAAAGCGTATTGGTCCAAAGAACCTTTCGTCAAACTGGCGGGGAGCCGCTTTACAAATCGAAACGAAACGGTTAATGATATTATTGTTTTCTCCAATTTGAAACAGGTCAGATTATACCTGAACGATTCAAACGTCGGTGAAATGATTGATACAGACCCGGTTAAAAAGTTTTCCGGTATACGGCTGCCTCTGGAAAAGAATATAATAAAAGCAGAAGCTTTTGACGAGCATGGAAATGTATATTGCGACGAAATGATTTTAAATCGCGTTTCCGAGAAGGATAAGAGCTATACTCTTGAAAAAACAGAAGGAAGAAGACACGTCACAAATTGGTTCGAGAGATTTGATTTAACTCACACCAAAGAAATTACTGTTCAGGAAGGCTTCTATTCCATATTTGATACGATCGAAGAAATCGAAAAAAGCGATAAGGCAAAATCGGTTTTAGGGAAATATTTCGGCAATACAATGGAAAGCCCGCAATTTCAGATGATGAAAGGTCTTATGACCATTGAAGATATGCATAAAAGCTCGATATTTCGAATTCCAAAGGAATTGCTGAATGCAATCAACAGCGAGCTGAATGTTATCCCGAAAAGTTGAGTTGTATATTAATATGTGAACCGTTTGGGCTGCAAAGAATAACGAGATAAAGAAACTATGGCTGAAAACGATTGACGTTCAGCTTAAAATTATTACAATTAACGATATGTGGAGCCCATAGTAGCCGGAATCAGTAGGATATTCCGGCAAACAGATTTTGTTATTGCAGAAAGAGAATAATAAAATGAAGCAGTGGATCTCGACAACGCAGCAGAATCCGTGGATCGTCAAAAAACCGGTTATTCCATGACCGACATGGAAAACACGCTCGAACCGACAGGAAAAGACCGGCAGAACTTTTATGGGTTTGGAGCCGCTTGCAACGAGAAGGAGTGGACCAAACGAAAGCACAAGGCTTTGGAAAACAGGCTTCCATTTTGCAGACTGGCTGGCGCTCGACAATTCGGATAAAAACAGTCCAATGGGCGGCACGGATATATGAAATGAATATTAATGCTTTCCATATCAGCATTTGAAGAAAGTGTACGGAAAACTTTCTCTATTTTGAATGGCTGAAACAGTTAGGAGTGGATTAAAACCATGGCAAAAAAATTCGTTTGTTCCTCAACGGAGCCCGTCGTTCAAACAAAAGCCGGAAAACTGCGCGGATACGCCATTGACGGGACTTACACATTTCACGGAATCAAATACGCCGATGCGAAGCGATTCCAAATGCCAACGGAAGTCGAGCCATGGGACGGCGTGAAAGACGCAATGTCTTACGGCTACATTTGTCCCATCCTTGCAGACCCCGTTCCAGTGGGTGAAGTGATGGTTCCGCACCGCTATTGGCTGAATAATGAAAACTGCCAGTATCTGAATATCTGGACGCAAAGCATTTGCCCGTCTTCAAAAAAGCCTGTCATGGTGTGGCTTCACGGCGGCGGTTTCTCCGCAGGCTCATCGATTGAACAGGTGGCCTACGACGGAGAAAACATGAGCAAATACGGCGACGTAGTTGTCGTGTCGATTAATCATCGTCTCAATATTCTCGGTTACCTGGATTTGTCGCCGTTTGGGGAACAGTTCAAAAACTCTGCGAATGCAGGGAACGCCGATATTGTGGCAGCATTAAAATGGATTCACGAGAACATTGCGAACTTTGGCGGAGATCCTGAAAATGTCACGCTGTTTGGTCAGTCGGGCGGAGGCATGAAGATCTGGTCTTTGATGCAGACGGCGAGTGCGGACGGTTTGTTCCAGAAAGGCATTATTGAAAGCGGCGTGCTTTCCGGTTTTACAAACGGTGCAAAAGGCGATGGAACCATGATCGTCAACGCCATATTGGAAGAACTCGGGTTGGAAAAGAATGATGCGGAGAAATTGGTGACAGTTCCTTATGCCACTCTTGCCGAGGCTTATAAAAAGGTTGCTCCTGACATTGCAAAACAAGGAGCTTATATTGGCTGCATTCCACTTCAGAACGACTTCTACCTCGGCGATCCGCGTGAAGTGGGCTTCACGGAGCATGCGAAAACAATACCGGTCATGATTGGTACGGTGTTAGGCGAATTCGCCTTTGGGCCAGGCATTCCGAATAAGCATCAGCTTTCTCAGGATGAAATGGAAGGAATGATCGTTAAAAAATACGGCGACAGCGCCGATGAACTGTTGGGGCTCTTCAGGAAAGCCTATCCTGATAGAAACCTCACGGACCTTCTGGATTTGGATTCACTTTTCCGCTTTCCCACCAAGGATTTTATCGCGAAGAAAGCGATGCATAAGCAGGCGCCGACCTATTCGTATCTCTTTGCTTTTGAATTCCCATACGATGGCGGAAAAACGGCATGGCATTGTTCCGAACTTCCATTTGTCTTTCACAACACGGAAAAAATCCCGATCTGCAATGTGCCGGGAGTTTCCGACAAACTGGAAGACCAGATCTTTGGGGCATGGATTCACTTCGCGAGAAAGGGTGACCCAAATTACGCGAGCCTTCCCGACTGGCCGGCATGTAAGCCCGGAGACGAAGCTACCATGATCTTTGACAGAACATGTGCCGTCAAACATAACTACGATAATGAACTAATTGAATTGCATCATAAAGTTGCTTCAAAGCTGCCCTTTGAGGGAACTGTTCTTTATTGAGATTTCGCACTTTCCAGACTGCGGACAAAGTTACGGCACACGCTCATTTCGTTGGACGCAAATGTAACATGGGATGAGATGCCTGAATACAGACGCGAGCGGCGCTTTTGGAATCTGGAAATTGAGCGCTTCCACGATTGGATTCCCCTCACTGAGGAGGACACTGGTTCCCACAAATGGGATTTCCGCAAGTGATATATATAACAGCCGCCGTCGGAAAAGCGGTGGCAAATCAGAATTTTACGGAAGGGGTATTTTATTAATGGACATCAAGAAAATCATTCAGGAAATGACATTGGAAGAAAAGGCGGGCCTTTGTTCCGGAGCGGATTTCTGGCATACAAAGGCAGTCGAACGGCTTGGGGTTCCCGCCGTCATGGTAACGGACGGACCTCACGGACTCCGGAAGCAGGAGGAGAAGGCCGACCATCTGGGAATTTCCGAGAGCGTGAAAGCGGTCTGCTTCCCTGCCGGATGCGCTCTCGCTTCCAGCTTTGACCGGGATCTGATCGGCGAAGTCGGTACATACCTCGGAGAAGAGGCGCGCGCAGAAAAAATCCATACCCTGCTCGGACCGGCGGTAAACATCAAGAGAAGCCCGCTTTGCGGACGCAATTTCGAATATCTGTCGGAAGACCCTTACCTTGCGGGAGAAATGGCCGCGAGCTATGTTCAGGGCGTACAGAGTCAGAAAGTGGGTACAAGCGTAAAGCACTTTGCCGCGAATAACCAGGAGACCCGCCGGATGAGCGTCAGCGACCGTGTTGACGAACGGACCCTGCGGGAAATTTACCTGACTGCGTTTGAAAAAATCGTGAAACAGGCAAAACCTTGGACGCTGATGTGCTCCTACAATCAGATCAACGGCGTATATTCCTGCGAAAACGACTGGCTGCTGAATCAGGTGCTCCGCAAAGAATGGGGATTTGACGGCATCGTCATGACCGACTGGGGCGCCATGAACCGCAGGTGCGAAGCACTGAAAGCCGGGCTGAATCTTGAAATGCCGTCCAGCAACGGGCGAAACGACGCAAAGATCGTTCAGGCGGTCAAAAATGGTTCGCTGAAAATGGAAGTCCTCGACAAGGCCGTGGAAGGACTTCTGGATTGGATCAACAAAGGGCTGGACGAACAGGCAAAAACCGATTCTTACGACAAAGAAAAACACCATCGGCTGGCCTGCCGGGCCGCGGAAGAAAGCGCCG
>ENA-UOOK01004144-UOOK01004144.1-fermentation-metagenome-genome-assembly--contig:-NODE-4144-length-15808-cov-7.225544_pt1 | contig 15808 bp, 15 predicted proteins | sample MGYA00245777_ERZ724023 | MGnify/ENA primary metagenome ERZ724023 (study PRJEB28704, sample SAMN03018312) | fermentation metagenome | biome: anthropogenic terrestrial biome; feature: soil; material...
AAAGGGCCAACAGATCCGCATGAGATAAATGGAGTTTTATAAAAAGATTCACAAATGCTTTTGGGATCAGTAGTTGTATTTTAGAGCTAATGATCAGTACTATTTTGAGCGATTCACTAGGAAAAAGGTATGAGAAAATAAAGATAACTATTAAAGCATGGGGAAGCCGCTGTTTTTCCTGGGCAAATATATCAAAGATTTTATTAATGAATGCAGACATTTTTTCTCCTTAGTTTTTCAAACTCTGCAGCGGGGCCGGAAGCCGTCCGCCGCGGCTGATAAATCGCAGCGGGGAAAACCTGTTGACCTCCATCACGGGGCCGCCGCCCAGAAGGCCGCCGAAATTGAGTTCGTCGCCCGCCTTTTTTCCGATGGCGGGAATCAGGCGAACGGCCGTTGTCTTCGAGTTGACCATTCCGATCGCCGCCTCATCCGCAATGATGGCGGAAATGATCTCCGGCGGGATGTCGCCCGGCACGACGATCATGTCAAGCCCGACGGAACAGACGGAGGTCATCGCTTCCAGCTTGGTGATGGAAAGCGAGCCGCGTTTCGCCGCGTCGATCATTCCGGCGTCTTCCGTCACGGGGATAAACGCGCCGGAAAGGCCGCCCACGTGGGAAGAAGCCATGACGCCGCCTTTTTTTACGGCGTCGTTCAGCAGGGCGAGCGCCGCCGTGGTGCCGTGCGCGCCGCAGCTTTCCAGCCCCATTTCTTCCAGGATATATGCGACGGAATCCCCGACCGCCGGCGTGGGGGCAAGGGAGAGATCCACGATGCCGAACGGAACGTGCAGCCTGCGGGAGGCTTCCCGCGCAACGAGCTGGCCCATCCGTGTGACTTTGAACGCCGTTTTCTTTACGACGTTGGCGACTTCTGTGATGTCGCAGTCGCCCGCTTTCGCGAGTGCGGCGCGCACCACGCCGGGTCCGGAAACCCCCACGTTGATCTCGCAATCCGGTTCGCCCGGACCGTGGAAAGCCCCGGCCATGAACGGGTTGTCCTCCGGCGCGTTGCAGAAAACGACGAGCTTCGCGGCGCCGATGCAGTTGCGGTCCGCCGTTTCCTTTGCCGTTTCCAGAACAACATGTCCCATTTTTGAGACGGCGTCCATGTTGATGCCGGCTTTCGTTGTGCCGACGTTGACGGAGGAGCAGACGTATTCGGTCCGGCTAAGAGCCTCCGGAATGCTGTCGATTACAGCGTGATCCCCGGGGGAGAAGCCTTTGTGCACCAGTGCGGAGTATCCGCCCACAAAATTCACGCCGATTGTTTTTGCGGCGCGGTCGAGCGTCAGTGCGAAACGCACGGGGTCCTGACCCGCACATGCCGCCGCAATCATCGAAATCGGCGTGACGGAAACGCGCTTGTGGATGATGGGGATGCCATAGTCCTTGCTAATCTCCTCGCCGGTCCGGACCAGTTTTCCAGCGTACCGGCAGATCTTGTCGTAGATTTTATCGCACGCCTTCCCGATATCCGAGTCGATGCAGTCCAGAAGGGAAATGCCCATGGTGATCGTCCTGACGTCGAGGTTCTCATTATCGATCATATGGATCGTTTCAAAAATATCCTGCGTGTTGATCATTTCTTATGTCCCTTCTTTTCAGATATGGTGCATCGCGTTGAAAATATCCTCGTTCATCACATGGATTTTCAGGTTCATTTTGGTCCCCACATCGGTCAGTTCGTCGGCAAGGCTGCTGAATGGAACGGCGCACTTCGTAACATCGACCAGCATGACCATGGCAAACACGTCCTGAAGAATCGATTGAGTCACTTCGAGAACATTGACGTTGTTTTTCGAACATATTTCCGAGACGCGGGCGAGAATGCCGACCATATCCTTCCCGACTACGGTAATGACAGCGCGCATAGAACTTCCTCCTGACGTCTTCGTCTTATTGATTGAATAAAAGTATGATAGGCGTAAAAGCGGCTTTTGTCAAGAAAAGCGCCGGTGCCTTTTTTGCGGGACTCCGGATGAAAAAACAGCGATTTGCCCTTTTCAAAGCCGCCGTTTCAAATTATAATAGGAGAGACGTTTCCCGCGATTCTGAGCGATTGGGAGGCAAGGTATGAAATACCGGTATGTTTCCGACAGCCACGTGCATACGAGATGCAGCAGCGATGCGGTCGACACGTCCTTTGCCGTGTGCGAAAGCGCCGTTGAAAGGGGGATTTTCGCTCTGACGATTACGGACCACTGCGAGTGCAATGCGTTCCGGCGAGGCGGGTACGACCGTTCCGTCCCCCTGTCCTGTGCCGAGACGGAAAAGGCGGCGGCCGCGTTCGCGGGCAGGCTGCGCGTGCTTTGCGGCATAGAGCTCGGCGAACCCTTGCAGGAGCTTTCCGCGGCGGAGCAGGCGCTGGGGTGCGGGCAATTTGATTTCGTTCTTGCTTCCGTCCACAACGTCCGGGGAAAAGAGGACTTCTATTCTCTGAATTACGCCGATGAGGACGTTGACGATCTGCTGGCGCGTTACTTCGGCGAGCTTTTAGAAACGGTGGAATGGGGCCGCTTCGATTCTCTTGCCCATCTGACTTATCCGCTGCGGTATATGGCCGGAAAATCCCATATCTCCATCGATATGGGGATATGGTCCGGTTCTGTCGATGGAATTCTGAAAGCGTTGATCCGCAAACAAAAAGCGCTGGAGGTCAACACTTCCGGCCTGCGCCAGGAAATCGGCGCTACGCTGCCGGACCTGCCGATTCTGCGAAGATACCGCGAGCTTGGGGGCGAATTGGTTACCCTCGGCTCGGATGCGCACCGCAGGGAGGATGTCGGCGCGGGAATCGAAGCGGGGCTGGACGTTCTGCGGAAGGCCGGATTCCAAAATTTCGCGGTCTACGTCGCCCATGAGCCGAAGATATATCCCATTGAGCCGGTTCTGAATTCAGTTTCATATAAGGAGTGAGTGAAAAACCATGGATCAACTTTTATCTCTGTTAAGTGAAAACGCAAGGCTTACGACCGCCCAGCTTGCCGCGATGCTGAATCTCCCGGAATCGGAGGTGAAGGAAAAGATCAGTACATATGAAAAAGACGGCGTAATCCGGGGCTACAAGGCCCTGGTCAACTGGGAAAAGGTCGATAAGAACAAAGCCAGCGCGCTGATCGAACTGCGCGTGTCCCCGAAACGCGACAGCGGCTTCGACGAAATTGCCGAACGCATTATGCAGTTCGACGAGGTGGAAAGCGTTTACCTGATGTCCGGGGGATTCGATCTGGCCGTCACCGTGCACGCAAAGAGCATGCAGGACATCGCCATGTTCGTCATGCGCCGGCTTTCCACGATGGATTCCGTTCTTTCCACGGCGACGCACTTCATTCTGACGCGCTATAAGGACGGCGGAGTGATTTTGAACGCCGGGGATGAAAAGGACGAGCGGAGGAGTGTCTTCAGTGATTGATTATCAAACGGTGCTGAACCGGTCCGCTCTCAGCCTGAAACCCTCGGGCATCCGCCGCTTTTTCGATATTGCGAACGAGATGGACAACGTGATCTCCCTTTCCATCGGAGAGCCGGATTTTACCACTCCCTGGCATGTCCGCCAAGAGGCGATCCGCTCGCTGGAGGACGGAAAGACCTGGTATTCCCCCAATCGCGGTTTTCTGGAGTTGCGCGAAGCGATTGCGCATTTCGTAAAACTGCACTACCACCTCGATTACGACCCGGAATCGGAGATCCTCGTCACGGTCGGCGGCAGCGAGGCAATCGACCTTTCGCTGCGCTGTCTGATCGCGCCGGGCGACGAAGTCCTCATTCCGGAGCCGAGCTTCGTGTGCTACAAACCGCTCGCCATAATGGCCGGCGGAATCCCCGTGGTCGTCGAAACGAAAGCGGAGGACGACTTCCGCCTGACTCCGCAGGAGCTGCTGGAAAAGATCACGCCGCGGACAAAGCTCCTGATCCTGCCGTACCCGAACAATCCCACCGGGGCGGTGATGCATCGCGGCGACCTGGAGGCGATTGCAAAGGTCGTCTCCGAACGGAATCTCATGGTTCTTTCGGACGAGATATACAGCGAGCTGACTTACGGCGATTCCCGCCATGTGTCGTTTGCGTCCATCGACGGGATGCGGGAGCGTACCGTTACGATCAACGGTTTCTCCAAGACGTTCGCCATGACGGGCTGGAGGCTCGGCTATGCCTGCGCGCCGCAGCCCGTCGTCCGGCAGATGACGAAGCTTCACCAGTATGGAATCATGAGCGCGCCGACAACGGCCCAGTACGCCGCCGTGGAAGCCTTGAAAAACGGGGAAAACGACATCATGGAAATGCGCGAGCAATATGACATGCGCCGCAGGCTGATCGTAAGCGGCTTCCGTTCCATGGGGCTGGACTGCTTTGAGCCGAAGGGCGCATTTTACGTGTTTCCCTGCATCCGCAGCACCGGCCTTTCCTCCGAAAAATTCTGCGAGGAACTGATTCATTCGGAACGGGTGGCCGTCGTCCCGGGCAACGCGTTCGGGGACTGCGGGGAAGGGTTTGTACGGGTTTCTTATTCGTATTCCCTGAAACATATTACGGAAGCCCTGGCCCGCATCGAACACTTCGTCCAAAAGCGAAAGGCGCGGTAAATGGAAATCCTCGCCCCCGCAAAGATCAACCTTTCGCTCGATGTCGTCGGACGCCGCGCCGACGGCTATCATTTGCTCCGCACCGTGATGCAGAGCATCTCGCTCTGCGACACCGTTTCGCTCTCCGCTTCCGGGCAGGGAAAGGCCGAAGTCTTTTGCGACGATAAAAGCGTTTCCCCCGGCGAAAATACTGTCCTGCGCGCTGCGCAGGCGTTTTCGGAAGAAACCGGTCTCCGCGGGAACGACGGGCTGCGGTTTACGGTACGAAAGAGAATCCCGACGCAGGCCGGCCTCGGCGGCGGCAGCGCCGACGCGGCGGCGGCGCTGAAGCTGCTGAACACGTTTTACGGCGCCGGGATTTCCGAGGAACGGCTGCGCCGGATCGGCCTCATGGTTGGGGCGGACGTCCCTTTCTGCCTGATGGGGGGAACGGCGCTGGCGGAAGGAATCGGAGAAAAGCTCCAAAAAGTCCCTTCGCTTCCGCCCTGCGAAATCGTCGTCTGCCGCCCGAAAACCGGCGTCTGCACAGGGCGCGCCTACGAGATTTTCGACGGCTGCCGGGCGAAGCCTCCCGTCGGGACGGACGGTTTGCTGAAGGCGTTGCATGCCGGCAGGCTGAACGAAATCGGGAAGTGCCTTTCCAACGCGTTTGCGCATACCGGCGTCTCATCGGAAACGGGGAGGATCTGCGGCGTCATGATGGGGTTCCATGCGGCGGGAGCGAGCATGACGGGCAGCGGCTCTGCCGCTTTCGGGCTGTTCGACGGCAAAGAGAAGGCCCTCGCGTGCCGGGAATTTCTCGCTGCCAGATACCCATCCACTTTTTGCTGCGAGCCGGTTTCCGAATAACCCCCCATTCTTATACTGTTCCAAAGGAAACGGCGCTGTGAGGAAAAATTTCCGCACAACGCCGTTCTTTTACGGGATTTCAGCCGGCGTGGAAGCTGCTTTTCAGCGCTTTCAGCGCCTCAGGAAAATCCGCAGCGGTAACAAGCAGGGAGATGTCAACCTCGCTCGTCGTAATAATCCGGATTTCCGCGTTTGCCTGCGCAGCCGCGGCGAAAACCTGCGCCGCGGCGCCTGGGAAGTTCCTCATGTTCCGGTCATAAACGGAAATCTTGCTGTTTCCGCTGCTTACAACAGCCTTTACCTGAAAGCGATTGTGAAGTTCGGAAGTAAAGCCGAGTATCTTGTCGAGGTCTCCGTCGGAAAGCGTGAAGGAAATCGATGTGGAACTTCCCTGAGACGGGGCCAGATCGATCATGTCCACATCGACGCCGAGCTCGCCGACCCGTTTAAAAATCTCCGCGGTAAAATTCAAGTCGGAAGGGCAGTTTTGAAGCGTAATCAACGTAATCTCTTCCGCCGTGGTGATCGTGGGGGATAAGGTCATCAGAAAAGCCTCCTATTTCAGTAAGTCGGACATCCGGTAAAGACCGGGCTGCCTTGACTGTATGAATTCCGCCGCATGAAGGGCGCCCGTGGCGAAGATCTCGCGGGACTGCGCGGAATGGGAAATCGTCACGACTTCCTGCGGGCCGGCGAACACAACTTTATGTTCTCCCACAACCGTGCCTCCGCGCAGCGACTGAATCCCGATTTCCGTCTTTTCGCGCGGTTGCCGGCGGGAGTGGCGGTCGTAGACATACCGCATTTTTTCACCGAGCGCTTCGGAGATTCCGTCGGCAATCATCAGCGCCGTACCGCTCGGCGCGTCAAGCTTCCGGTTGTGGTGCATTTCGACGATCTCAACGTCGAAGTCACTGCCCAAGACCTTTGCCGCCTGTTTGGCAAGCTCGATGAGCAGATTGACGCCGATGGACATGTTTCCGGAGGTGAATACCGGTATGGACTCCGACGTTTCCCGGATCGCCGTCGTCTGCTCGGGGGAGTAGCCGGTCGTGCAGAGTACGAGCGGTATTTTTCTTTGTTTCCCAAACTCCAGAAGGGAAGGCAGAAGGGAAGAATTGGAAAAATCGACCAGGACGTCGGCTTCCCGGTCGATTTCCCGCGGATGGGAGAAAACCGGATAGGTGAATCCTTCGCCGCCTTTCACGTCGATTCCGGCAACAATCTCATAATCCTCCGGATGTGCGGCGGCACAGGCGGTCACCGTCCTGCCCATCGATCCGCCGCAGCCGCTCAGAATGATTTTCGTCAAAGCTCTTCGCCTCCTTTCGTCACGCTTGGGCAAGCAGACCGTATTTTTTCAGGACTCCGCGGATCAGCCGCGCGTTTTCCTCGCTGACGGAAACGAGCGGCAGACGGCATTCGCCGCAGTCCCATCCGGCAAAGCGCATGGCGGCTTTGACCGGCATGGGGTTTACGTCCACAAACAGGGCGTTCATCAGCTCCAGGTTGCGCAGAAAGATTTTACGGCTTTCCGCGCAGTTTCCGAGGAAGTACTGCCGGCAGATCTCGCTCATCTCCTGCGGGATCACGTTTGCGGAGGTGGAAATCACGCCTTTTCCGCCGATAGAAAGAGTCGGAAGCGTCAGATTGTCCTCTCCGGAATAAACGGCGAGCTCGTCGCCGCAGAGAAGCACCGTTTTCGCGAGCGCGGCAAGATCCCCGGTCGCGTCCTTCGTGCCGGCGATCCCGGGGTGACGGGAAAGCTCCAGGTAAGTCTCGGGCTGGATTTTGAGGCCGGTGCGGGAGGGAATGTTGTACAGAATGATCGGGATCTTCACGCGGTCCGCAATATAGGTGAAGTGTTTCACAAGCCCCGCCTGCGACGTTTTGTTATAGTAGGGTGTGACCATCAGGAGCGCATCGGCACCGGCATCCTGCAGGGCAAGGGACAGCTCCAGCGCGTGCTTCGTGTCGTTGCTGCCGGAACCGGCGACGACCGGGATCTTCCCGTTTACCCGTTTTGCGATGGACGCCACGATCCGCACGGATTCTTCCGTGCTGAGCGTGGGGGATTCCCCCGTCGTCGCGCAGGCGACGATTGCGTTCGTGCCATGGCTCAGATGAAAATCGACGAGCTTTTCCAGCATTTCGTAATGGACCGATCCATCCGGGTGCATCGGCGTGACAAGCGCAACAGCGGAACCGGTGAAAATCGTTTTTTTCATTTTCATTTCTCCTTCTGTCGTCTTAGTCAAGGTATCCTTTCGCGCAGAGCAGTTCGGCCATCAGCACGCCGCCGCCCGCAGCCCCGCGCAAAGTGTTGTGCGAAAGGCTCACGAACTTATAGTTGTACTGCGTATCGGGGCGGAGTCTGCCGATGGAAATCGCCATTCCGTTTTCCAAATTCCTGTCGAGCTTCGACTGGGGCCGGTCTTCCTCGTGAAAGTAATGAAGAAAATGCTTGGGCGCGCTCGGCAGATGCAGCCTTTGAGGCTCTCCGCTGTAATTTTCCCAGCGCCCGATCATCTCTTCCGTCGGGATCTTTTTTTTCATGGAAACAAACACCGCGGCCGTGTGGCCGTCCGAAACGGGGACGCGCAGGCACTGTGTTGTGATGCTCGGGGAAACCGCGTTCACGATCACGCCGTTTTCCACGCGGCCCCAGATCTTCAGCGGCTCGTTTTCCGACTTTTCTTCTTCGCCGGCAATGAAGGGGATGACGTTGTCGACCATTTCCGGCCAGGAACGGAAGGTCTTGCCCGCTCCGGAAACCGCCTGGTAGGTGCAGGCGAGAATCTTTGTCACGCCGAGATCCAGCAGGGGGGTGACGGCCGGCACATAGCTCTGGATGGAGCAGTTCGATTTTACCGCGATGAAACCGCGCTTTGTGCCGAAACGGCGGCGCTGCGTTTCAATTACCTGCGCGTGGTCCGGATTGATCTCCGGCACGATCATGGGAACGTCCGGCACGCCGCGGTTCGCGCTGTTGTTGGAGATCACGGGGCATTCGGCGCGGGCATAGGCCTCCTCCAGTTCTTTCGCCTTCCGCTTATCCATGTTCACCGCGCAGAAAACAAAGTCGACTTGGCCGGCGATCTTTTTCAGGTCATTTTCCGCATCGAGGACAACCATGCCTTTCATGCTCTCCGGCATTGGCGCCGATAACTGCCAGCGTCCGCCGACCGCCTCCTCATATGTTTTTCCGGCCGACCGGGAGCTGGCGGCGAGCACGGCGACATGAAACCACGGATGGTGCTCCAACAGAGTGGCAAAGCGCTGACCGACCATGCCTGTCGCGCCGATGATGCCGACCTGATACTGTTTCATAAGAATAGCCCTCCTGTAATCGCGCTTCTCCGGCGCCATATGCCCGGGAAATAAAAAAGCCGGTTTCAAAACCGGTTGTTGTTTCTATGGAGTTTCAAAGCTTCCCCGCTTTGCGACCGGTAAGCCGTGATAGCGCTCCATCAAAACGATGATGACAGTTGGGGTGCTGTTCACACTGCAACCAGGCGGCTGCCGGCCCGGCGGCTGCCTCCTTCGGCGGACCTCCCTTTCGCGGCTGCTTCGCGGCCCGGGCGGCCTCGCAGCGGCTAATCATGAAATCCGCGCCTCTATCGATTTCTCGGTTTCAAATATCATATCATGTGTTGCTATTGATTGTCAATTTAATTAGAATAGTTTCGATATATTTTCGCGTGGATCATCCTACTCTATTGGCAAACGAACGAAAGGAAATGAAACGCTCTGCCCGCCGACGGCGGAGAGAAATATCTTCGGCAAGATGTTAAGTTATTGACAATCAGATGATTTTGTCACATAATTATAATGTTTATTTTAATCCGTTTTAGCGTTTCCGGCTCCAAAGAAAATCTGCGGGAGTTGATTTAAATGGGAAAAACCATCGCGCAAAAGATCATTGCCGGGCACCTGGTAAGCGGTGAGATGAAAGTCGGCGCCGAGATCGGGCTGAGGATAGACCAGACGCTCACGCAGGACGCGACCGGCACCATGGCGTATATTGAATTTGAAGCGATGGGCGTGGACCGTGTGAAAACCGAACGCTCCGTCGCGTATATCGACCACAATACGCTCCAGACCGGCTTTGAAAATGCGGACGACCACCGGTTTATCCAGTCGGAGGCAAAAAGGCACGGCATCTGGTTTTCCCGCCCCGGGAACGGCATCTGCCATCAGGTCCATCTGGAGCGTTTCGGCATACCGGGAAAAACGCTGATCGGCTCCGACAGCCATACGCCGACGGGCGGTGGGCTCGGCATGCTGGCGATCGGCGCCGGCGGCCTCGACGTGGCTGTCGCAATGGGCGGAGGCCCATACTACATTTCCATGCCGCGCATGGTCAAGATTGAGCTGGACGGCAGACTTCCCGCCTGGGTAAGCGCAAAGGACGTCATCCTCGAAGTGCTGCGCCGCCTCACCGTAAAAGGCGGCGTCGGAAAGATCATCGAGTACGGCGGGGAAGGCGTGAAGAGCCTTTCCGTGCCGGAACGCGCCACCATCGCAAACATGGGGGCGGAACTCGGCGCCACTTCATCCGTCTTTCCGTCGGATGAAGTGACGCGGACGTTTATGGAAGCGCAGGGGCGCGGAGCAGAGTGGACGGAACTTTTGCCGGACAGCGACGCGGTTTATGACGAAACGGTCCGCATCGACCTTTCCGACCTTTCTCCCATGGCTGCCTGCCCGCACAGCCCGGACGCCGTAAAAACCGTGGGGGAAATCGGCCCGATCCCGGTCGACCAGGTCTGCATCGGTTCCTGCACGAACTCTTCTTACCGCGACATGATGCGGGTTGCGTCGATGCTGAAGGGAAAGACCGTCAGCCCGCATGTGAGCCTGACCATTTCGCCGGGCTCAAAGCAGGTGTATCATATGCTGGCCCAAAACGGCGCGTTGGCCGACCTGATCGACGCGGGAGCGCGCATCCTGGAGTGCGCCTGCGGCCCGTGTATCGGCATGGGGCAGTCCCCAAACTCGGGCGGCGTATCCCTGCGCACCTTTAACCGCAATTTCCCCGGCCGCTCCGGGACGGCCGACGCGCAGGTCTACCTCGTGAGCCCGGAAACGGCCGCCGCTTCCGCCTTGGCCGGCGTCTTGACCGACCCACGCACGCTGGGTGCGGAAAAAACGATTCGGACGCCGGACCATTTCGACGTGGACGACAACATGATCATCCCGCCCGCACCGCCTGAGGAAGCGAAGAACGTGAAAATCCTCCGGGGACCGAATATCAAGGGGTTTCCGTCCGCTTCCCCTCTTCCGCAGGAAATCCGCGCAAGGGCGCTGCTGAAGGTGGGCGACAATATCACGACGGACCATATCATGCCCGCCGGCTCAAAGATCCTGCCTTACCGTTCCAACATTCCGTATCTTTCACAGTTTTGCTTCGCGGTCTGCGACAAGAACTTCCCGGAACGCTGCAGAAAATACGGCGCCTCCATCATCATCGGCGGCTCCAATTACGGCCAGGGCTCTTCCCGCGAACACGCAGCTCTCGTCCCGCTTTACCTCGGCGTAAAAGCCGTGATCGCCAAAAGCTTCGCCCGCATCCACAGTGCAAACCTGGTGAACGCCGGCATTCTTCCCCTCGTTTTTGTGCGCGAGGGCGATTATGAAAACGTGGGGCAGATGGACGAGCTCGTTCTGCCGGGTGTCCGCGACGCAGTCGTCGGCGGCGGAAAAATCAGGGTGGTGAACCTCACAAAGAAACAGGAGTTTGAAGTCGCCGCCATGATCAGCGAACGCCAGCGCGAGATACTCCTCGCCGGCGGACTCCTGAACTATACTCGGGAAAAACATTCAAAAGAATGAGGGGTGCACGCAGTGGCTGAGAAAATAAAGATGAAGACGCCGCTTGTCGAAATGGACGGCGACGAGATGACACGCGTTATCTGGAAACAGATCAAGAAAATCCTGATCCAGCCATATATCGACCTGAAAACGGAATACTATGATCTTGGGCTTCCAAATCGCGACGCGACGGATGACAAGGTGACGCAGGAAGCCGCCGAGGCGGTAAAACGCCTCGGCGTCGGCGTGAAATGCGCGACCATTACGCCAAACGCAGGCCGCGTAAAGGAATATCATCTGAAAGACATGTGGAAATCGCCGAACGCTACGATCCGCGCCGTGCTGGACGGCACGGTCTTCCGCACGCCGATCCTCGTCAAGGGGATCCCGCCCCTTATCCCGGCCTGGAAAAGACCGATTACGATCGCGCGCCACGCATACGGAGATATCTACCGCAGCGTGGAGATGACAGTCCCGGCCGGCGCAAAGGCGGAGCTTGTCGTCACCCGTTCCGACGGTTCGGTAAAACGGGCGACGATCCACGACTTCCGCTCCGCCGGCGTGATTCAGGGGCAGCACAATCTCGACCCGAGCATTGAAAATTTTGCGAAATCCTGTTTTCAGTACGCTTTGGAAGCAAAAAAAGACCTCTGGTTCTCCACCAAAGATACGATTTCCAAAACGTACGACCGTCGCTTTAAGGATATATTTGCGGAGCTGTATGAATCCGATTACCGGAAACGGTTTGAGGATGCGGGCATTTCGTATTTCTATACCCTGATCGACGACGCGGTCGCGCGCGTCATCCGCTCCGACGGCGGGTTTATATGGGCCTGCAAGAACTATGACGGCGACGTGATGAGCGACATGGTCGCAACGGCTTTCGGCAGCCTGGCCATGATGACGAGCGTGCTTGTTTCGCCGGACGGCTGCTACGAGTATGAGGCGGCCCACGGTACGGTACAGCGCCATTATTACCGCTACCTTGCAGGTGAAAAGACCTCCACGAACTCCGTCGCTACGATCTTCGCGTGGACGGGCGCGCTTAAAAAGCGCGGCCAGCTCGACGGCATCCCCGAACTTTCCGAGTTTGCCGGAAAGCTGGAGGAATCCGCAATCTGCACCATTGAAAACGGCGTGATGACCGGGGACCTGGCCCGCGTCTCAACGCAGAAGAATAAAACGGCTGTGGATACGGATACTTTCCTGGAAAAAGTCGGCGAGGCGCTTTCTTCCTTGATGAATTGACCCTTAGCGAAAAGATGCAAATCTTTCGGGAGGTTTTCATAAAATGCCAAGGCATGAGAATATATCCATGTCAGTCATCCGAAGGCTGCCGAGATATTACAGATTTCTCCGTCATCTCAAAAAGAAGGGGGTAACGCGAATCTCATCGACGGAGCTTTCGCAGAAGCTGGGGCTTACCGCTTCCCAGATCCGGCAGGATCTGAACTGTTTCGGGGGATTTGGCCAGCAGGGGTACGGCTATCTGGTCAGTCAGCTCTGTGACGAGATTGAAAAAATACTCGGCATACCGCATCGGTATCCCGCAATCCTGATCGGCGCCGGGAACCTGGGGCATGCGATTGCGAATCACATCATTTTTGAATCGGACGGGTTCCGTCTGATCGGTGTGTTTGACAATTCTCCCGAAAAGATCGGGAGAAAGATCGCCGACCTCACGGTCCGCGATGTCTCCGGGATCGAGGAGTTCTGTAAGTCAAGGGAGCCGAAAATGGCCGTCTTTTGCGTTCCGCGCGATTCGGCGGAAAAGCTGAGCGAGATCCTTTATAAACTCGGAATTCGGAATTTCTGGAACTTCAGCCATTACGACATCGCGCTTCAGTATCCGGACGCAATCGTGGAAAACGTGCACCTGAACGACAGCCTGATGACTCTCTGCTATTGCATTTCCAACAACAGGCCGGAAAAGACGTCGCTTGAGCCGATTTCAAAGAACAAAAAAAAGAACGGGTAATTTCCGTAATTTTCATAGACAAAGAAACACTTTCCAGCGTTGGATAAAGCTGCGCCGGAAAGCGTTTTTCTGATTTCCCTTTGGAGACGGCGAGTCGGCGTCGTGTGCGGAAACAATGCGGGGAATGTCATTTCAGGTTGTCGATATATCTTGTAATGCCGTCTTCGTCCTGCGGCGCCACGCTGGTGTGGGTGTGAAAAACGGAAAGGTTCTCCACGTATCGGATGCCCTGATCCGGCTCCACACGGTAGACGGGGCTTAAAGTTTGTATTTCACAAAAATTTTTATAGAGCTGCAGCTCGCAGGAACAGCCGAAGTCCGGGTAGGCCGCCTGCGTATTGTGCACATAACGCTTTAAAAAAGTGTACTTTTTCCCCACGAAAGCGGACCAGCCGAACACATCGTTGCAGCCGATCTTCAGCACCTTTTCGTTCCCAGCCGTTTGGTTTACGGTCAGGTAATGATTTCCAAAAAAAATGCGTTTGTCGTGGGTATCCGTTCCGGGCCAGAACGCGACGATCCTGTTTGGCAGGAAGGGGGAGTTCCCATCAATATTCTGCGGCAGGATCAGCAGTCCGTCCCCGGCCAGCATCGTGATCGGCCAAAGACTGCAGGTACGCACCTCGCGGGAACAGTTCCTCGCCGTGTGGACCACCATAATATCCGCCGCATCTTCTCCCATGATGATTTCAAAGCCGGTCTGGAAATCGGACGACTTCTGTTTCGGCGGAAGAAAACGGACGCTGTCCGGAAGGATGCTGTAGACGACCGGTTCATTGTCCGGCAGGATCGTCTTTGCCGAGCGCTCCCGGCTGAACCAAAGTCTGTGCCCGCCGTAATAGTAGAATGTCCGTGTCTGGCCGCCGGTTGAATCCTGAGAGATCTTCTCAAGACGGTCGGGATCGGTATAAAAAACGTTTTCTTCGCCTGAAAAGCCGAAGAACAGAATGCGCGGACCAAAGTCGACGGAGACGACGGCGTCGATAATATGGTTTGAAATTTTGACGCATCTCCCAAAATTTTCGTCTTCGATTTCATTGATTTCCAAGGTGGATCCATTCCTTTCAAAATATAAGATCAAGAAACAACAATTTTACTGGTCTGCTCAAGCCCGCAAGAAGCGGGTTTCGGCATGCAAAGCGCGTACAGATCGGTTGCGCGGCTTTCCAGGGCGAAAATTCTTCTTGCCCCGGTACCGAGCGGGACAACGTCCGCGTACCGCCCGACGATGGGCAAAAGCGCTTTTTTCTTCGCTTTTTTCAGGATTTCCGGACCGCGAGGGCCGATTCCCAGCACACGGAGGTAAGGGGGTGTTCCGGCGCCGTACGAGGCGTCCATGCCAAGAAAGGCGGAAAGAACGATGCGTCGGATTCTTGCCAGCGTATAGCGCTTTGACTTTGCGGAAAAATACAGTTCGGAAAGGGAACCTGCCGTCCGTGCGGACGCGTAGATGCGATTTTCCAGTCCTTCACTGGTATCCGGAAGCAGGGAAAAATCCTTCTTGCTCATTTTTCTCAGCGAGGCAAGGATGCCCCGTTCCAGACGATTCAGATCAGCCGGCGCACGTCCGCATGCCATTTCGTCTTTCAGAATGCGGTATGCGTCTGGGGGTAAAAACGGGGAAACATCCTTTCCGCGTTCCAGCAACTTGCGGATTGCCGCGGAAGAGGCGTTTTCGCCCCGCGCCAGGCGGCTTCCGTGTTCCGTAGCTATTCGTCTAACCGTAAAAGGAGAAAGGTCCGCCTTTAACGTTTCGATTGCCTTCAAATATTCAATGCCGAGGACGTTGTTCGGTTCGCTCAGCAACGCGGCTGTTTGTTCCCCGAACAGGCTGCCGACAGCCTTCTGCCGGGCCGCTGCGAATGTCCTTCCGCTCTGCAAAGCTTCTTCCATGGCGCTGTGGAGAAGGGGAGAGGCAAGCGCTTCGCGCGCTTTCTGAAGCTGCTTCAAATCCCCGCACTCACTGCCGAATCCCACCGAGTCCGCACCGAGCGCAGCCAAAACGGCGATGCCGCCGAGCGCGAAATGCTCCGCTCCGGAAACAGCCCACGGAAGCGGCAGCTCAAGCACAAGGTCTGCGCCGCAGGCGAGCGCCTGCTTTGTCCTTGCCCATTTGGAAAGTACGGCTGCGTCCCCGCGCTGAACGAAATTCCCGCTCAATACGACTGCTATGCCGTCGGCGCCCCTGCGTTTCAGCTCTTCTATCAGGAAGGCGTGCCCCCGGTGCAGCGGATTGTATTCGGCTATAATACCCGCAGTCACCATAATAGGATAAACTCCTTGAATTTATTTTGCGTTTGTATTATCATAATAAAAGTCTAAAAATCTGCATTCGATTTGCCCGATTCCCAGGATAATTCGTTTGTCTTATATTTTTATTTTACATGAACCTGCGGCTTTTTACAATAGTTTCTCTCGGAACTGTATGGAAATAAGTCTGGAATCAATTTTCATCATATTCATAGATTGGAAGGATTGTTCTAATATGAAAATTCTCGTGATCAACGCCGGCAGTTCGTCCCTGAAGTACCAGCTCATCGACATGGACACCGAGACGGTGCTGGCAAAAGGCATCTGCG
>ENA-UOOK01004147-UOOK01004147.1-fermentation-metagenome-genome-assembly--contig:-NODE-4147-length-15803-cov-4.278766_pt1 | contig 15803 bp, 14 predicted proteins | sample MGYA00245777_ERZ724023 | MGnify/ENA primary metagenome ERZ724023 (study PRJEB28704, sample SAMN03018312) | fermentation metagenome | biome: anthropogenic terrestrial biome; feature: soil; material...
CAGGCTGCTGATAAAAAGGCAGCCTTTTTTATTGCCGATGAACAGCAAAAGCATTAAAAAAACAAAAGGGTAACAAAGGAGAAAAGTGAAATGAGATCAGACGGGAGAGCCAACGACCAAATGAGACCGATACGGATCACGACGGATTTTATCTGCCATGCCAACGGTTCGGTTTTGATGGAATGCGGAAGGACCAAGGTGATTTGTACCGCCACGATGGAGGATCGGGTGCCTCCATTTCTGAAAGGGACCGGCAAAGGCTGGATAACCGGAGAATACGCCATGATCCCCGCATCCACCCAGGTACGTAAGGTCAGAGAATCCAGCAGAGGCAAAGTAGAGGGGAGAACGCAGGAAATCCAAAGGCTGATCGGCCGCTCCCTCCGTTCCGTTGTCAATCTGGACGGCATGGGGGAAAGAACCATTTGGATCGACTGCGATGTCATCCAGGCGGACGGCGGTACCCGAACAGCTTCCATAACCGGCAGCTTTGTTGCTTTGGTATATTGCATCCAACGGATGCTGCAGCAGGGCATACTGAAGAAAAGTCCCATACACAGCCATGTCGCAGCGGTGAGTGTCGGAATTCATGATGGGAATACGATTCTGGATCTTTGCTATGACGAGGATTCCCATGCCAAAGTGGACATGAATATCGTCATGACGGACAAGGGAGAATTCGTAGAAGTACAAGGCACCGGGGAAGAAAGTCCATTCAGCCGGGAAGACCTTCTGCAGCTTCTGAAGCTGGGACAAGCCGGTATCCAAAGAATGATCCTGGCACAAAAAGAAGCCATGGGGGCCCTTTGCGATTTGGTGGGAGATCCGGCATGAAAAAGGAAAAGCTGATTATCGCCAGCAACAATGAAGGGAAAGTAAAGGAAATCCGAAATCTGTTTTCCGGACTTGGCTTTGAGGTCCTGTCCATGAAGGAGGCCGGGTGGAACGTCAGGATAGAAGAAAACCAACCTGATTTCGTGGGAAATTCTTTCAAGAAAGCCAGCGAAATCAGCAAAATAACCGGCGAGATCGCTCTGGCCGACGATTCCGGATTGGAGGTGGAAGCCCTGGGCGGGAAGCCCGGCGTATATTCCGCAAGGTTTGCCGGGGAAAATGCCACCGACCGGCAAAACAACGAAAAACTGCTTTCCCTGTTGGAGCAGGTACCGGAAAACAAGCGGAAGGCCAGATTCCGTTGCGTGATAACCTTATATTACCCGAACGGAAGATATCTGCAGACGGAAGGCATCTGCCCCGGAAGAATCGGGTTCGCTCCTTCCGGGAACGGCGGATTCGGGTATGATCCGCTTTTTTTGCTGGACGGATACAACAAGACCATGGCAGAACTGACACTGGAGGAGAAAAATGAAGTCAGCCACAGAGCCTTTGCCCTGAAGGCGATGATCGGCCTTCTCCAAGCGAATGGAAACGTCCGGGAACACTCCGGAACACATTGAAGAACAAAACTTATTTTCGTACTTGACTTAACTGGAATGTTGGGTTATACTTTTTCTTGCGTGTTGAAAGGGACATTGGAGTTTTGGAGTTCCTGTTTTCACAGAAGCCGGCGGAGCTTCCGAAAGTTACAAATACCTTTTTGGGTTTGCAAAGTTTTTGTTGACATCCAGACTGGGATATGATAAATTTATATATTGTCAGCGGTTGAGTGCGGGTGTAGTTCAATGGTAGAATTCCAGCCTTCCAAGCTGGTTGTGTGGGTTCGATTCCCATCACCCGCTCCATTATGCGCCTGTAGCTCAGCTGGATAGAGCAACGGACTTCTAATCCGTAGGCCAGGGGTTCGAATCCCTTCAGGCGCACCAATAATCAGGATTATCATATTATGGTGGGTGTAGTTCAGCTGGTTAGAGCGCCAGATTGTGGCTCTGGAGGTCGTGGGTTCGAATCCCACCACTCACCCCATTAAGTGATGTCTGCTGTTATTATTTTGGGGCGTAGCCAAGACGGTAAGGCACGGGACTTTGACTCCCGGATTCGTAGGTTCGAGTCCTGCCGCCCCAGCCATATGACCCATTAGCTCAGTCGGCAGAGCACTTGACTTTTAATCAAGGTGTCCGGCGTTCGAATCGCCGATGGGTCACCAGAAGGAAAGTAAGTGTGAAACCTAACCGACGGCCGGGAGTATGCGGGCGTGGCGGAATTGGCAGACGCGCTAGACTTAGGATCTAGTGCCTTATGGCGTGAGAGTTCAAGTCTCTCCGTCCGCACCAATCCGTACTTGCTATTTTTCACGAGATACGCTATAATGGCTGATGTTCCTGAAAATAAGCGGGAGTGGCTCAGTGGTAGAGCGTCGCCTTGCCATGGCGAATGTCGCGAGTTCGAATCTCGTCTTCCGCTCCATTGTTTGCGCCCATAGCTCAGCTGGATAGAGTGACAGACTTCGAATCTGGAGGTCGTAGGTTCGAATCCTACTGGGCGCGCCAAGTTTCAGTTTTGTATCCGCTTTTATAAGTACCATAGTTTCATATGGACCATTAGCTCAGTTGGCAGAGCACCTGACTCTTAATCAGGGTGTCCAGGGTTCGAGTCCCTGATGGTCCACCAGATCCGCATAATCCGAACCCACAGCCATTCGGCAAGGGGTTCGGATTTGTTGTTTTTGTGTTGACAATTCCGGTGCAGGGCATTATAATTTAAATAACCGTTTAGTTAGGAATGAGACACGCGGATTTGTGTTGATTTCCGGTTCAGCAGGCAAGAAAGTCAATGTTTTGATACGAACGTCTCTGACGTTGTGTATAGAATGATAAGAGAGGAGAAAATAAGATGGCTGACTTTATAATCGCTGCAGCTTCGACAGCGGACCTTCCGTCGGAGTATTTTACGGAGCATGACGTGCCGGTTATCCGTTACAGTTACACGATGGATAATGAGCAGTTCGATGACGATTGTAAAGAAGAGACGAGGAGAGAAATATATAAGCGCATGCGAAAAGGCGCTTTGATGACCACCTCCATGATCAATACCTATACTTATTATGACTTTTTTAAAGAGCTCATGGATACCGGGAAGGACGTAATATTTCTAGATATGACGCGTCAGATATCCACTTCTTTTACAAATGCAGAGAAGGCGGCAGAGCAGATAAAGGAAGAATACCCGAACCAGTGTTTTTACCTCATGGACACCCTATGCGTGTCGGGCGGACTCGGAATGCTTCTGCATTATATGATCAATCTGAAAGAGCAAGGAAAGAGTTTTGACGAGACCATAGAATGGGCAGAAGCCAATAAGCTCAAGATTATACACTGGTTTACGGTGGATGACCTCAATTATCTCAAACGGGGCGGGCGCGTTTCGAATGCCGCTGCAATGGTGGGTTCGCTCCTTTCCATCAAACCTGTCCTTTATGTGTCGGATGAGGGAAAACTCGTAGTTGCTACCAAGGTCCACGGCAGGAAGGCGGCTTTGCTCAATATACTGGACCGAATGAAGGAAGACTTTACTGAGCCGGACGGCAAAGAGGTGTTCATAAACCACGCAGATTGCCTGAATGACGCGGAATTCATGCGGGAAAAGGTGCTTGAGACCTTTCCCACGGTGTCGAAAATAACGATCACGAGCCTCGGCGCCGTTATTGGCGCGCACTGTGGACCGGGACTTTTTACAATATTTTATCTTGGAAATAAGCGCTATGCTTAGAACCGGGAACATAAACAGCATCTTTGATACTTTTACGGACATGCCTTTTTGGTGCATTACCAGAAGAAAGCGTCTCTGAAAGGAAGCATAAGAAAGGGAATAAAGCAAGATGAAAACAGGGGTTGTGGATGTCGGCGGCGGACTTCGGGGAATATATGCAGCCGGTGTCTTTGATTATTGTCTTGATAGGGGCATTCAATTCGACTACTGCATCGGCGTGTCTGCCGGCAGCGCTAATGTTTCGTCCTATTTGGCCGGCCAGAAAGGGCGTAATTACAGGTTTTATTATCAGTATTCCTTCCGCAAAAGGTATATGGGTCTCAAAGACTTTATTTTGAAAGGATCCTACATAGATCTGGACTACATATACGGAACGCTGAGTAATGCAGATGGGGAAGATCCGCTTGATTTTCAGGCGCTGCACAATAATCCCGCAGAATTGCGGGTGGTTGCCTCGGAAGCGGAAACGGGAGATGCCATATATTTTGATAAGAGCGACATGAAGCAGGATGATTACGGTATTCTAAAAGCATCTTCGGCAATACCGGTTATCTGCAGGCCTTATGCAGTACACGGAGTTTTGTATTTTGACGGAGCGCTTGGAGATGCCATCCCCGTCAGGAAGGCGTTCGAAGAGGGCTGCGACAGGGTAGTGGTAATCCTGACCCGACCGGAAAATACGCCTCGTTCCCCCGCAAAAGATATAAAGCTTGCCAAAAGGCTCCGGAAGAGATATCCAAGATCGGCCGAAAAACTGCTGTCAAGAGCAGAAAGGTACAATAAAAGTGTGATATTGACCCAAAACTATGTGAAACAGGGAAAAGCGGTCATTGTTGCCCCGGATGATATTTCGGGTATGGATACCCTTTCAAGAAGCAAGGAAGCGTTACAGCGGCTGTATGAGAAGGGATACCATGATGCAAAAATAATCAGGACATTCTTAACTTAGTTTTTTCCATTTATTTCATTTTTTTATTGTAATATTCACAGCCAAATCAATGAATACTAGATTTAAAACATTGAGGAGGCGATAAAAGAATGCAGGAACGAGTGGAAAAAACCCAACAGCATCTGTCGGGAGTCAAATGTGTGGTAAATTCGTGTTATTATCATGCACAGGGCGATCGTTGCCAGGCTGAAAAAATAGAAATACAGCCGCCGCATGCCCGCGACACCGCGGAAACAGACTGTGCAACCTTTATGCAGGGATGATTTTTTAAGAAAAAAAACGTGGTCTTCTACCACGTTTTTTTATTTCTGCTTTTCTTCTCACTTCTCTTCCTCGTCATTTACCTTGAGTTGATGCGCATTATGGTATAGAATAAATACAATATCAATTTGTCATGGGGGGTTATTGTGAAAAAACTGATGTTGGGCAACGAGGGAGTGGCCAGGGGCGCCTATGAAGCGGGCGTCCGGGTGGCAACCGCCTATCCGGGCACTCCCAGTACCGAAATAACGGAAACAATTGCAAAATATGATGAAGTGTATGCGGAATGGTCGCCAAACGAAAAAGTGGCTATGGAAACAGCCATAGGCGCTTCCGTCGGAGGCGCCCGAGCGTTGGTGTGCATGAAGCATGTCGGACTGAATGTGGCGGCGGATCCTCTGTTTACGGTCTCCTATACCGGAGTGAACGGAGGCCTTGTGATCGTCGCAGCGGACGACCCCGGCATGCACAGTTCCCAGAACGAGCAGGACAGCAGATACTATGCGAAGGCTGCCCATATCCCGATGCTGGAGCCTTCGGACAGCCAGGAGGCAAAAGACTTCACCAAGCTGGCATATGCCATCAGCGAGGCTTATGATACGCCGGTATTGATCCGGATGACCACCCGTGTATCCCATTCCCAGAGCGTCGTAACCCTGGAGGACCGTCAGGAGATAGGCCTGAAGGAATATAAAAGGGATTTCATGAAATATGTCATGATGCCGGGCATGGCGCGTCAGAGGCATCTTGTCGTGGAGAAAAGGTCGGTTGAACTGTCAAAGACTGCCGATGAGCTGTCCGTCAACCGGATGGAGATAAAAGACTCCTTCATCGGATTCGTGTCCAGCGGCATCGCATACCAATATGCCAGGGAGGCTCTTCCGGATGCCTCCTTCCTTAAGCTTGGCATGGTGCATCCGCTTCCCAGAAAGCGGATTGAGGAATTTGCCTCCAAAGTAAAGAAACTGTATGTGATAGAAGAGTTGGAACCCGTACTGGAAGAGGAAATCAAGAGTTGGGGCATCTCCGTTATCGGCAAGGATTTGTTCTCCAGACAGGGAGAGCTCAGCGCCGGAGTGATTGAAGAGAAAATAAAGGGAACTGCCCGGCTGGAAGACCGGACGGAGGAACTGCCCGGAAGACCTCCCGTCCTATGTCCGGGCTGCCCGCACCGCGGTGCATACTATGTCATGAAGCGGCTGAAACTCAACGTCGTGGGTGACATCGGCTGTTATACGCTTGGTGCTCTTCCGCCTCTGAGCAGTGTGGATACCTGCGTCTGCATGGGTGCCAGCATTGGCATGGCTTTGGGAATGGAAAAGGCAAGAGGACGGAATTTCGCCAAAAAGCTTGTCGCTGTCATCGGGGACTCCACCTTTATTCATTCCGGCATTACCGGACTGATTGATGTCATATACAACAAGGGGATCTCTACCGTAGTGATTCTGGACAATTCCACAACCGGCATGACGGGACATCAGGATCATCCTGCCACCGGCAAGACCATCAAGGGGGAGCCTGCTCCCGTATTGGACCTGTTTGGTCTGGTCAGGGCAATCGGCATACGGCATGTCCAGGTGGTGGATCCCTTTGATCTCAAACTGGCGGAAAAGGTCCTGAAGGAAGAGACGGAAAGGGAAGAACCGTCGGTTATCTTCTTCCAACGGCCCTGTGCCCTGTTATCCAGAAAATCCGGAATTCCCTGTTTTATCAATCCGGATACCTGCAGGGTCTGCGGCTTATGTCTGAACCTCGGATGCCCGGCGATTGAGAAAAAAGAAAACCGGATCGGGATCAACCAGCTCTGCAACGGATGCGGGCTGTGTCAGAACTTGTGCCGGTTCCATGCCATAGAAGGAGGCAACAACAGGCAATGAAGACAACGAATATACTGATTGTAGGCGTCGGCGGGCAGGGGACCCTCCTGACCAGCAGGATTATCGGCACTCTGGCATTGAACTCCGGCTATGACGTGAAGATGTCGGAGGTTCACGGAATGGCACAGCGGGGCGGCAGCGTCGTAACGCATGTCCGGTTTGGGGACCGCATCCTGTCGCCTCTGGTTGAACCGGGAAAAGCGGACATCATACTGGCCTTTGAAAAGCTGGAAGCTTATCGCTGGCTTCCTTATCTGAAGAAAGACGGCATCATGGTAGTCAACGACCAGGAAATCGATCCCATGCCCGTTATTGTGGGAGCATCCCGGTATCCCGACGGGCTTCCTGAAAAAATCAGCTGCCGGTGCGGACAATTTGCCTTGATCCGCGCATTGGATATTGCCGAACAGATTGGAAATGCAAAAGTGGTCAACACGGTGCTCCTCGGGGTCTTGGCAAAGTATCTGGAAGCATCGCCGGAAGCATGGCAAAAGGCTATAGAAGAAACCGTACCTCCGAAGACCATCGAAATCAATAAAAGCGCGTTTTCCAAGGGATATTCGACAAAGCAGGAAATTGGGAAAGGAAAGGTGCACGGCGGCAATGTATTGGAACAAAGCATATGAATGTATGGACAGGGGAAGACTGGAGGCACTGCAGACGGAAAGGCTGATCCACACCGTCCAGCGGGTTTATTACAATGTTCCCTTTTATCGGGATCGGATGCAGCAAAGCGGGCTGCAGCCGGAGGACATCCAAAGCCTTGACGATCTGAAAAAGTTGCCGTTTACCACGAAGCAGGATTTGCGGGACAATTATCCTTATGGAATGTTCGCCGTACCCCTGAGCGAAATTGTACGGATCCATGCTTCTTCCGGAACAACCGGAAAGCCTACCGTAGTCGGCTATACCCGTCAGGACATCCAAGTCTGGTCCGAACTGATGGCCAGGGCTCTGACCAGCGGAGGGACGCAAAAGGATTCCGTTATTCAGATTGCTTACGGGTATGGTTTGTTTACCGGAGGACTGGGATTCCATTATGGAGCCGAACGGATCGGCGCATCCGTGATTCCGATTTCCGGCGGCAATACGAAAAGGCAGATCATGCTGATGGAGGATTTCGGGACTACCGTACTGGCTTGTACGCCGTCCTATGCCCTCCATATCGCGGAGACAATGAAGGAAATGGGCATAAAAAGGGAAAACCTGAAGCTGAAATACGGTATATTCGGCGCAGAGCCCTGGACGGAAGCCATGCGAAGGGAAATCGAAGAGAAGCTGGGGATTACGGCAATCGACATCTATGGCCTCAGTGAGGTAATCGGGCCAGGTGTGGCGAGCGAATGCCAATCCCGGTCCGGGCTCCATATTTTCGAGGATCATTTTTTACCGGAGATCATCGATCCCAAAACGGGCAAAACCCTGCCTCCCGGTTCAACGGGGGAACTGGTATTCACCACCCTGACCAAGGAAGGCCTTCCGGTTATCCGCTATCGTACAAGGGATATCACATCCCTTGACTATGAACCTTGCGCCTGCGGAAGGACCCATGTCCGGATGAGCAAAGTGATCGGCAGAACGGATGATATGCTGATTATTCGGGGAGTAAACGTGTTCCCCTCCCAGATCGAAACCATATTAATGGAAATCGGAGAAACGGAACCTCATTATCTTTTGGTTGTGGATCGGGTGGATAATCTGGATAGCCTGGAGGTCTGGGTGGAAGTATCCGACAAGCTGTTTTCAGATGAAGTACGGCGATTGGAGGACCTGAACCGGAAAATCGCCAATGAGATCCACAGCTTGTTGGGTCTGACCGTAAAAGTGAGGCTGGTGGGGCCTAAAACCATCGAGCGCAGCGAAGGAAAGGCAAAAAGAGTCCTCGATCGAAGAAAACTTTAAGGAGGCGGATCGTTATGCTGGTAAAACAAATCTCGGTTTTCGTGGAAAATAAAAGAGGAAAACTGGCTGACATCACCCGGCTGCTTGCCAGGTATCAGATTGACATCAGCGCAATATCCATCGCAGACACAACCAATTTCGGAGTATTGCGAATGATTGTAGATTCTCCGGACAAGGCGTTCCAAACGATACATGATGCGGGATATACGGTGCATACTACGGAGGTAATCGCGGCGGAAGTGCCGGACAGTCCGGGAGGATTGAATCATGTACTGGAGATATTGGATCAGGAAAACGTCAATGTGGAGTATGTATATTCCTTTCTGAAAACCACCGCCGGCAGCGCACTGATCCTTTTCAAGATGGAAGAAGCACAGAATACAATGGATGTACTGATGCGTCACGGTATCAAAGTACTGACCCAGGAGGAAATCAATACGTTATGAGACCGACGATCGCAATTGTTAATCTGTCAAGGCTGGAGCACAATATTCGAAGTTTACGGTCCTTGCTCTCACCGGGAGCCGAATTCATGGCTATTGTCAAGGCAAATGCCTATGGACACGGTGCGGAAAAAGTTGCATACCGTGCCATGGAATCCGGAGCATCTCATCTGGGCGTCGCCCTGCCGGAGGAAGGCGCGGAACTAAGGGAAAAGGGAATCTCCATCCCGATTCTGGTGCTGGGTGAAATCGATGCAGAACAATGCGCCACCGTTCTGCAATATGGCCTTACCCAGGCGGTACCTTCCCTGGCAATGGCACATTGCCTGAATCAGGCAGCGGAAAGGACAGGCCAGAAGGCAAAAGTCCATCTGAAGCTGGACACCGGAATGGGTCGTATCGGCTTTCGGAACCTGGAGGAACTGCAGGCTGCGGCGATTGAGCTGAAGGACATGAGGAATCTCTCTATAGAAGGGGTTTTTACCCATTTTGCCTCGGCCGACGAGGGGGATCCGTCCTTTACCCGGGAACAGATCAAAAAGTTCAATCGGATGATCCAATTGCTCCGGGAGAACGGATTGGATCTGAATACGATACATGCTTCCAACAGCGCCGGGATTTTTAACTTCCCAGATGCCAATTATAATCTGGTAAGAGGCGGAATCAGCATGTACGGCTACTATCCTTCCAGAGATACCATGCTTCATACAAACGTCCGGCTGTTGCCCATACTGCAGTGGGAAACCAGAATCGTCCATATCAAGACCGTCGAAGCGGGATGCAGCATTAGCTATGGAAGGACATACATCGCTCCGGGCAAAAGGAAGATCGCTACCATTCCGGTAGGCTATGCGGACGGGTATAACCGGCTGTTGAGCAATCGGGCATATGTGCTGGTCCGCGGAAAACGGGCTCCGGTCGTCGGCAGAGTCTGCATGGATCAGGTCATGATCGATATCACAGACATATCCGGGGCTTCCACAGGCGATACGGTCCTGTTGATCGGGGAACAGGACGGCGAAACTATTACGGCGGACGAGCTGGCTGATCTGTGCGGGACGATTTCCTATGAAATTCTGACCTCTATCAGTCAGAGAGTACCGAGAGTTTACATAAATGAGGAAGGATAAGGAAGGGCAGACGTGAATAAACAGGAATTCCGGCGCTATATGGCGGCGGCAAGAGACCGACTCCGCACAGAGGAAGCGGAACCTCGGAACAGGTCCATTATAAACCGTTTAACGACCCAGGAAGCATACGAAGGGACATCCCTCCTCCTTACTTATGTCAGCTTTCGCAGCGAAGCAGACACAATGGACTTGATCCGGACGGCGCTGGATGTAGGCAAGCGGGTTGCCGTACCGGTATGTGTCCCGGATGGGAAACTGCTTTTGCCTTGTGAAATACACAGCCTGGACGAGCTGGTGCCGGGTACATGGGGAATCCCGGAACCTCCGGAGCATTTACGGAAGGGGATCCGTACGGAAGAAATCGATCTGGCAGTTGTTCCCGGGCTGGCATTCGACCGGCATTTCAATCGCCTTGGATACGGCGGGGGCTATTATGACCGATTTCTGCCGCAGTTGAGGGAAGATGCGGTAAAAATCGGAATCTGCTATGATTTCCAGCTGGTGGACCGGCTACCGGCAGACCCGTTCGACATTCCGATGGATGGAATCGTTACGGAATCCGGTGTCCTCTGGCGGGCATAATTTCCGGGTTGTCTATTTTATGCTGGTATTTCGGTCTGCTTTGGTGTAAAATGTTTCTATCATGTTGCGGCATAATCCTATAAATATTACAAAAAGGGAGAGAGCCATCTATGGGATACGGTAAATTTGGATTCAAGCTTATGGGTACCCATGCGCTGATGACCGTCATTCAATTATTTCTTTATTTCCTGTTGTTCAGTATTTTTCCGGACAGCGAGTTGTATCAGTGGCTGATGGGCCTGTTTTTTATCCTTCTGTTCTGGGTGGTGGTCTATGCGGATGCCAGCTATTACGGACAAAACGATTTAAAGCGGGGCAACTTCAAAAAAACAAAGGGTTTCCTTTCCGGACTGATTGCATCCATTCCCGGTCTGGCATTATATATCGGTGCGCTTATCTATCAGCCGATTGAAATTGCCCTGCGGTCCTGGCTGATTCCCTATGTCAAGTTGTTCGTGACCTTTGAAGATTTCATGCCTTATATCGCCATCGTTTTCCTCCTGATGTTTCCGATTGTATCCGGCTTCAGTTATCTGGACGGGATCCGGAGAAGGGAAAAGGTTCTGAAGGCGATTGAAAAAAAAGAAGCGATGCGGAATCAACTTTCCAAACGAAACAGTTAACACAGTCGGATAAAGCACCTGAAAGGGTGCTTTTTTTTCGCTTCAAAAAGCCGTATTGTGCAAAACAACTTCTAAAATCTCCCAATTGCAGTATAAAACCGACGACATTCTGGAAGAATATATTTATCGAAAATGGGAGGTTCCGAATGGAAGGGCAGAAAAAAGGCACTCTTATCATTATAGGCGGTGCGGAAGACAAAAAGAGAGACTGTACCATTCTTACAAAGGTTGCCGAACTTTCGGGAGGAAGGGAAGGCAAACTCATCATCCTGACCGCGGCAACGGAATATCCGTCGAAGGTAGGCAAGGAATACAAAAATCTGTTCCAGCGATTGCATGTTCCGAACATTGATGCAATGCACATTGAAACAAGGGAAGATGCCGACGACCCGGAAAAGCTGCAGCGCATGGAAAGTGCCTCCTGTGTGTTTTTTACCGGAGGGGACCAGCTCAAGATCACAAGTCTCATCGGCGGGACGAAAACCGACCGACTCCTAAAGGAAGCTTTTTCCGACGGGCTTGTCGTTGCAGGAACCAGCGCCGGTGCTTCTGCCATGAGTGAAACCATGATTACGTCCGGAGATGACGATGAGGCGCCCAAGAGATGCACCGTCAAAATGGCGCCCGGCCTGGGTTTGCTGAGCGGTGTCGTCATCGATCAGCATTTTGCCCAGAGGGGCAGGATCGGAAGGCTTCTGGCGGCGGTGGCGCAGAATCCCTATGTTCTTGGAATCGGTATCGATGAGGACACCGCTGTTGTCGTAAAGCCGGATGAAACCTTTGAAGTCATCGGTTCCAATGCCGTTACCATTCTGGACGGCATCCACTTAAGCTATACAAACGTATCCGAATCCAATCCGGATGATATCCTGGCATTGACGGATATTACCCTGCACGTTCTCCCACAGGGGTATGAATTTGATATACGAAATCGAGTTCCAATCTTAAGGAGGTAAATTTTTTGCTGATACGCGAGTTGAAAGCATATTCGGGTCGAAATATCTACAGCCATCAAAAGGTAATCAAAATGATTGTCGATCTGGAAGAATGGAATGACATCCCTACCGTTCAGATCAAAAATTTCAATGAACGTCTTTTGGAATTGCTGCCCGGGCTTCATTCTCACCAATGTTCCCTGGGCTTTGAAGGTGGTTTCCGGCAACGGTTGGAGGAAGGAACCTATCTGGCCCATGTTATCGAACACAGCGCCCTGGAAATTCTGAACCGGATCGGTCATACCGTCTCCTTCGGCAGAGCAAGGCAGATCGGCGATACCAGCTGCTATACGGTTATTTTTGCTTATCGGGACGAACATGCCGGACTGGAGGCCGGGAGGCTGGCTGTAAACATGGCAAGGGCCCTTTGCTCCGGAGAACCGTTTGATCTGGAAGCCGGCTTAAAGCGGATAAAGGAACTGATGCTCCGATATGGTCTGGGACCCAGTACGCAGGCTATTGTCGACGCAGCCATAGACAGAGGCATTCCGGTAACCAGAATCGGAAAAGGAAGCATCATCCAGCTGGGTTACGGAAAATACCATAAAAAAGTGGAAGGTACCTTGTCCGACAGCACCAGTTGCATTTCCGCAGACATGGCCTGTGACAAGACGGTCACCAAGGAACTGCTCAGCCAGGCAGGAATCCCCGTACCCAGGGGCTTTGTTTGCCTGACGGCGGAAGAGGCGGTGGAAGCGGCAAAGGAAATCGGATGTCCCGTGGTGATCAAGCCGATCAACGGGAATCAGGGAAGAGGCGTATCTCTGAACATTCAATCCCCGGAGGAAATCGTCAGTGCTTTTCATATTGCAAGCCATGTCAGTGAAGGGGTCCTTCTGGAGGAGTACATCAAAGGCAACGATTACCGGGTATTGATCGTAGGGAATCAGGTATCCGCCGTGTCCCTGAGGAGTTCAGACGTGTGCTCTTCCGATCTGTTGAAAAATCGGGATGAGAGGCGGGGCAACGGTCACGAAAAGCCTCTTACCAAAATAATAATAGACGAGATCAGCCAAAATATATTGAAGAAACAGGGCTATTCCCCGGAAAGCATTCCAAGGGAAGGAGTAAGGGTCTATCTCAAAGCCAATGGAAATATCAGTACAGGCGGGGAAGCGATCGACTGTACCGATCGGATCCATCCATACAATCAGGAGCTCGCCATCCGGGCGGCAAGGATCATTGGCCTGGACATTGCCGGAGTGGACATCGCATGCACGGATATCGGCAAACCTTTGGCTCATGGATATGGTGCCGTTATCGAGGTAAATGCCTCGCCGGGTATCCGGATGCACCTGTTTCCCTCCAGGGGAAAGCCGAAAAAAGTAGGCAATGCCATTGTGGATATGCTGTTCCCATACGGAAGCAGGCATTCCATTCCTATTGTATCGGTTACCGGAACCAACGGAAAAACAACCACAACCAGGATGATTGCCCATATCCTGAAATCACAGGGCCTGACGGTGGGAATGACTACGACCAGCGGCGTCTATATCAACGACCAGTGCATTCTGAAGGGAGACACAACGGGCCCGGCAAGCGCCCAGATCATTTTAACAGACAAAGCGGTGGATGCCGCCGTCCTGGAGACGGCCCGCGGAGGGCTGATCCGCTCCGGTCTGGGATATGACCTGGCGGATGTGGGAGTACTGACCAATATCAGCGACGATCATCTGGGCCTGGATGGAGTGGAAACCCTGGAGGATCTGCTTCATGTAAAATCTCTGGTGGTGGAAGCGGTGAAAAGCAATGGGTATGCCGTACTGAATGCGGACGATCCGATGGTCGTCCAGGCAGCGGAGCGGACAAAAGCAAGCATCATCTATTTTTCCCGTCAGGAGGATAATCTCATGATCCATAAGCATATTGCGGCGGGAGGAATCGCCGTCTTCTTAAAGGATAATTATGTTACCCTTGCGACGGGCAACGGATTGCTGAAAAGCCTGTCCATCCTGCAAATACCTGCCACCCTGGGGGGCAAACTGGTGCATAATGTGGAAAATTCCCTTGCTGCCTTCAGCGCCGCTTATGCTCTGAATATACCGCTGAATATTACGGAGAGCGCCATGACGTCCTTCTATTGCGATGAAATCCACAATCCGGGTCGGTTCAATGTCTTCAATATCCGGGATTTCCGGGTAGTGGTGGATTACGGCCACAATATCGCCGGATATGAGAGAATTACGGAAGCCGTCAAGAAGCTGGGAGGTTCCCGGCTGATCGGAATCATCGGCACCCCCGGAGACCGCAGCGATTCCGCCGTAAAAACGATAGGTTCCATTGCGGGAAAATCCTTCGACCGGATTATCATAAAGGAGGACAAAGATCTGAGAGGACGCAAGCCGGGGGAAATCTCCCAGTTGTTGTTGGAAGGGGTTCTTTCGGCAGACATGCCAAAAAGCGCCGTATCTTTGATCCGGAATGAGGAGGAAGCGCTCCGGGATGCCATCTATCACGCGGTTGCCGGCGATATCATCGTCATTTTCTATGAAAAGCTGGAAGGCCTGATGAAGATCATCAATGAAGAAACAGCCGGAAACACCGAGGAAAAACAGCAGGAATCGGCGGAGACTGTCCTGGTGAAAGCCTGACGACCCCATAAAAGCATCCATTTGCCGTCGATTCGCTTATCGTGGTTTCGATAGAATAAGAAGTTTTTGCCGCCGAATCAAACCCGAAGCGGAAAAAGGGCCCGGAAAAGAAGGCCCTTTTTTCGTCGGACCGCTGTTTCTGTCTTTTTACAATAATCTTATCCTGTCTTTAACCTTGAAGTTGTGGATCGGATTTGTTTCACCCCGAATAAAAGTGTTATAACCTGACTTTTACAGTTAGCTCACCAAATTAGCGGGAACAATAGAAGAAATCCTTGAAAAATTGGGATTTCTATTTTTTTTGCAATTTCTATTGATGTTATTCTAGTGATGTGCTAGTATATATATGAGGTGATATGGCATGGTTAAAATAGACAGAAGAAATAAAGCGGATGGAACACCCAGAACACAGGTGCGCGTGGTTGAAGGTTATCGACCCGGTCCGGGAATGTCAACGAAACAACGAACGATTCAAAACTTCGGATATCTGGAAGATCAGAAGGATCCCGAAGCATTTATGGAGAAGGTCAGGGAGTTTGACGCCAATTACAGAGCAGAAAACGTTCCCCTCCGAATAGAGGCAGCAGGAACGACCAGGATGTACTGTAAGGAAAATCGGCAGTTGAACTACGGATACAAATTTTTGGAGACCGTTTATGACCTGCTGAACATCAGTGAGTTCATAGATAAATATGAGAAGTCACGTAGGTTCAAGGGAGATTATTCCCCCGGCGACATTTTTAAATATCTGGTGCTGGCCAGGATTCTCCGCCCGGATTCGAAG
>ENA-UOOK01004148-UOOK01004148.1-fermentation-metagenome-genome-assembly--contig:-NODE-4148-length-15800-cov-7.328612_pt1 | contig 15800 bp, 24 predicted proteins | sample MGYA00245777_ERZ724023 | MGnify/ENA primary metagenome ERZ724023 (study PRJEB28704, sample SAMN03018312) | fermentation metagenome | biome: anthropogenic terrestrial biome; feature: soil; material...
CCGGCACCGGCAAAAAATATGAAGCGTACCGGCTGCTGTACAATGAGTCCGCGCATTGCGTCAACCAGGCGCAGCTCCAGGCATACCGCGACGACGGGATCGACGAATTTGAAGACATGGCGACGCTGGATAAAAATACCTGCGAGACCTGCGCTTATTATGACGGCAAACATTATCCGGTCAAAGACGCCGTCGAGGGTGAAAACCATCCGTCTTTTCATGTCAATTGCCGATGCACCACGGCTCCATATATACCGGATTTGGATGATTTAAGCAATACACGCGCTTCCCGCGACCCGGTGACGGGTAAGAGCATACCGGCTGAGGTGCAGACCTACGACGAGTGGAAAGCGGAGCAGGATAAAAAATACTCTGCCGGTCGGAATGAGTACGAACAGATTCGGAAATTTGGAATAAGGCACGCCCCGGATATTGACACGTTTCAGAAGCAGCGTTATAATAATTCTCCTGAGTATCAAAAGCTGATGCAAAGGCTTGCAAATATTCAGGGCGGCGGGGACTGGAAAGCCGTTGAATTTAACCCGCCGACCATTGAAAGTCATTTTGAAAAGCATGGTTCGGATATAGGTGCAAAGAATTCCGCAGAATATGAGATGGCAGCACTGAATTTTGTCAACAAGATTTTGGACAAGGAAACAATTACGGCTTCCGATGGTGTACGGCGATTCTATTCTTCGGATACAAATGAATTTGCTTCGGTGTATCCTGACGGCACGATTTCCACATACTATAAACCAAGTCAAGGTTTGAAATACTGGGAAAGGCAGGTTAAAAAGTATGGGCCAAAAGAAAAATAAGAAATGTGCCTGCTGCGGTGAGTACAGTTTGCCACCTGACAGTGAGTTTGAAGTATGTCCAATATGCGGCTGGGAAGACGATGATATTCAAAACAACGATCCGCAGTTTGAAGGCGGTGCAAACGACATGAGTTTGGAACAGGCAAGAAAAGAATATTTCCGCAAGAAGTAATACCGCCCTGCTGAAACGGCAAGGCGGTATTTTTATGCGGATTTTTAGGGGAAGGGGGGCGAATAAAAGGTATGAAAATTATCGTCAAAGGTGGGCCAAACAAAATAGCCGCCTATGAGCGGGTACTCAAAGACGGCAAGAAGACTGTGCTCAATGTAAAATGTACCCTTTGCACAAACCCACAGAAAATTGTTAAACGGCTTTCTAGTCGGCTTTCTGAATCTTGTCGATGTCAAGCACATGGAGCTTACAAAGCGTAGAGATAGCCGAGATTGCTCCATAACGAGCAGCGGCTTCCATGGATCGGTAAATAATTGCTGCTAAGCCATCATTATTATTGTTTTGGTTATCCAAATCTTTTTGTAACCCTGCTTGAAAATTATCAGCGTTCATTTTCATCGTGTCGGTAACAGTATCATTAATAATTTTGTCCATATCTTTTGCATTCATTTTTATCACCTCTTTTCGCCAATATTTTACATCTAAAATCCTGAAAGCGCAATAAACCGCCAAATTTCGTCCCGCCATTCCGGCAGGGCGTTTTTTCATACCCAAAATTTATCCGTTTGCGCGCGGAACAAAACAAGGCGCACCGCAGTACCGGGACTGGCCGGATAAAAAGGATAGCGGATAAGGAGTTATTATGCTGGACTGGCTCAAAACAATTCTCGGCGATACCTACACCGATGATATCGACAAAAAGGTTTCCGCCGAGATCGGCAAGACCTTCGTTTCAAGGGCGGATTTCAATACGCTGAATGAAACAAAGAAGACGCTGGAAACGCAGGTTTCCGACCGCGACAAACAGCTCGAAACGCTCAAAAAGTCTTCCGGGGACAATGAGGCGCTGAAAAAACAGATCACCGACCTGCAGACGGCCAACAAACAGGCAAAAACGGATTACGACGCCAACCTGAAAAAGCTGACGCTCGGCAGTAAAATCGACGTTGCCCTGATGGGAGCCAAGGCCAAAAATGTCAAAGCCGTGCGCGCCCTGCTGGATGAATCCAAAATCAGCCTGGACGGCGAGAACGTCCTCGGCCTGAACGAACAGCTGGGGCAGATCCAGAAAGACAACCCGTATCTGTTCGGCGAGGATGCGCCGAAAAACCCGCCCGCCCCGGCCGGCGGGGAGCCGCCGAAGCCGAATGGCAGCGACAGCTTCCTTGCAGCGGCCATGAAAGGCGCGGGGCTGAAACCCGAAAACATTGAAAACGGAGGGAAATAACTTATGGCAAATTCCATTGAGTACGCGAAAAAATTTGTCCCGATTATTGATGCAATCTACAAGAACGCGTCGGTTACAAACGCTATGGACGCCGCGACGCGCCCGGATTTCTCCGGCGTGAATGAAGTAAAGGTCCTGAAAGTTTCCACGACCGGCCTCGGCGACTACAGCCGGGAAAACGGCTACCCGAAAGGCGACGTCACCGCCGCGTGGGAAACGATGCAGCTTACGGAAGAGCGCGGCAAGGAGATTTCCATTGACCGGCTTGACAATGAGGAAACCCTTGGCCTGACATTCGGGACGGTGACCGGTGACTTCATGCGTCTGCAGGTTGTCCCGGAGCTGGATGCGTACCGGTTCGCAAAATATGCGTCCGCTGCGGGTATTTCCAAAGCGGCAGCCGCCGCGCTGGCAAAAGACACGATTCTGCCAGCAATTGACGAAGCGTCCCGCCAGATGGACGAGGACGAGGTGCCGCTCGAAGGGCGCCGCCTGTACATCAGTTCCGACCTGAAGCCCGTTATGAACCAGGCCGTCACCCGCCAGTGGGGATCGGATTCCGGTGTTTCCAATCAGCTTTCCGGGTACAACGGGATGCCGATTGTGTACGTTCCGAAAACCCGCTTCTACACAGCAATCACCCTGAACGATGGTACTTCCAACTGGGGCTATATGAAAGCAGCTTCCGCACAGGACATCAACTTTATGATGGTTTACCCGGCGGCAATCCTGCAAGTCGTAAAGTTCAGCCTGCCGAAAATTTTCACGCCGGACGAGAACCAGCTGAAGGATGCCTGGAAGTTCCAGTTCCGCGAATACCACGATGCCTTCGTCTACGAGAACAAGGCAAAAGGTGTCTATCTGCATGCCAAACCGGCGTCCTGAGGAGGAATAAACAATGCTGATTCAGAAAGGCGGAATCTTCCGCCAGATTGATGAAAAGAACCTGGCAAAATACAAGGAGAAGGGCTATTCCGCGGTTGAGAAAAAGGTTCCGGAGACTTCTGCTGCGCCCTCGGCCGTGAAAGCCGGTGGAAAAGATGGCAGTGCAGGCAAGTGATGTTCTGGCAGTGATCAAAAGCCGCCCGGCGACCATACCGGACGGCTATTCTGATACCGCCATCCAGTCCTACATTGACGAGGCTAAGCCGATCATGCTCGAATACTGCACACTGCCGCAGAATATCCAGGAAGTTCCGGATGTGCTGAAATATCCGTGGGTTGAGATCGCAACCGCGCTTATGAATAACAGTCCAGCGTTCACCACAGGCACGGTAACACAGCTTAAAGAGGGCGATTCTACCGTGTCAATCGGCAGCAAAAAGACCGCGCAGGCGCAGCTTCTCGACAACGTGAGCGCCAACAACATCCGGATTATGAACAGCTTCCGAACACTCTTTTGAGGTGATCGTATGAATTTACCCGGCAGTGTTACAGCAAGAGGAAAAGCAGCCGTACAGGCCCTTTGGAACGATACGGCCGCGGTAATCCGTGACGTTGATAACGAAGAAGAGCAGACCACAAAAACGCAGACGATCTATGAAAACATTCCGTGCCACCTGGTGCAGAAGAATGCACCGACCCTCAACACCAGCGAGGCGGCCGCCCTGACGGAACCCGTCTTCACGCTGGAAGTCGATACGGCAGTTGCCCTCAAAGACGGCGACGCGGTGACGGTGCAGCATAACGGGCAGACCTTCAGCGGCCGGGCCGGGTTGCCGTTCCACCGGACATTCTGTAATACGGTGCCGCTCTCCGGGGTGAAAATCGCATGAGCACAATGAATTTCTCACAATATATGGCGGCGCTGAAAGGGATCGGCGCAGACTTGGACGAAAGCGCCCGGAGGACGCTGGAAAGGATGAATGCAAAAGGCATGGAAACGACGACTAAAAATACGCCAGTCGGTCAATATCCTGCGGGAAGCGGAAAGCAAGGCGGTACCCTCCGCAGAGGTTGGCACAATGGCGGCACGCACAAGGTCGGCAATGGCCATGAAAGCCGGTATTACAATAACGTGTACTATGGGCCGTATGTTAATGACGGCCATAGGCTTGTAAACCGGAGGGGAGAGACAGTCGGTTATGTTGAAGGTCAGCGTTTTCTTGAGCGCGGGCAGGACGCCGCAAAAGAGGCGGCGCCTGCCATTTTCAGTGAGGAAATTCAGCGGGTAAAAAGCAAAGGCGGGTGGTAGTGTGGATATTCCGAAAAATATCTGGTTTAATCCGGCGCTGGCTGCCCGGCGCAAAGCCGGGACGCTGACACTGGCCGACCATGTGCTGCTTGCCATTGCCTGCTTTACCGCCCGGCTGTTTCCGGGCTGCAGGACGGATATCGGCAACCGGATGTCCGGTGTTTATCCGCCTGAAATCGGCGTCAACCTGTACAAGCAGTCTAGCCGAAAAATGCTTGCCGACACAAGCGTTCATACGTTTGGGGCGGAGATTACCTATATTCCGAAAAATTCCGACGACCGCGCGGAAATCAGCACGGCCATTTTTTCCATTCTGCAAAACCTCGAATCAGTGGAGGACGACGCAAGAGCTTTTCGGTGCCGGAATAAGGCTTCGGATATGACGGACGGCTTAGGACATGTCACGGCAGATATTTCAGTTGTAGAGCGCAGCGAACCGACCGACGAGGATGGACTGATTATTCGAAAGGCTGATCCGGTAATTCAAAAGGCAGAAACGGAGGTAAAAACGTGAGCATACAGATTTTACCCGGCGCACATGTTGACGTTAAGGCGGGAGACCGCCCGGCGGAACTCAGCGTGACCGGTGTTGTAGCCATGCCGCTTTCCCTGAGCTGGGGAGATCGGATGACGGTGATTCATCAGGGAGACAGTACAAAAGTATCTCTTGGATATGATCTCATATCCGAAAAGCTGAAATGTGTCAACGAGGTTATGAACGGTGCGGAAAAGTTATACCTGTACCGGCTGAATAATTCCGGTGGAAAGGCATCCGGCACGCTGGCAGACGGCATCACAGCAACGGCAAAATATCCCGGTGTCCGGGGCAACGATCTTTCCGTTGTCGTTGCCAAAAGCGGTGATCTATGGAAAATCACGACTCTGCTTGAAACGGCGGAGATGGATTCCCAGATCGTCTCGGGATCTGACAAATTTCAGACGAATGATTTCATCAGTATTGCCGGAACCGGTACGCTGGCGGCTGCCACGGTGAAACTGACCGGCGGCAAGGACGGCGATATGGATTCCGACGCATGGGACAAATTCAAAGATGAAATGGAAACCCATGAATTTAATGTGCTGGCCTATACCGGCACAGATGCGGATACCGTAAACAACCTGATTCTGTGGGTAGACGAGCTGCGGAAAAAGGATATCATGGTTCAGATTGCAGAGAATCCGGCAGCGGCTGACAATCCGGCGGTTTACCACAGCACGTCACCCGGTACTACGGAAAACTACAGCCTGACTGCTGCCGAAGCCTGCGCCACAGTTGCCGGATTGATCGCGAAGCAGGGCGTCTCCGGCAGCTTGACGCGCTACAGCAGCATCACCGGCTGGACGGATGCGGAACATTTAACCCGGGAGCAGCAGGAAGCGCGCGTGCAAAACGGTGAACTGCTTATCGTTATGATATACGGTGCACCAACCGTGCTGTACGACATCAATTCTCTTGTAACCTATACGGAGACGCAGCCAAAAGATTTCCGCAAAGGGCTTGTCATGCGGACGCTCGACAAATACGCGGCGGATCTGAAAAAACTTCTGGACACGAAATGTGTCGGGAAGATTCGCAACAGTACGGAAGGCCGCGCACAGATCAAGGCGCTGGTTGTTCAGATGACGGCGGAAAACTACCAGAACAACGGCTATATTGAAAACTTTACGGCAGACGACGTGACCATTGTGAAAGGTTCAGAAAGCGATGCGGTGGCCGCTGATGTGTCGGTTCAGCCCGTTGATACGGTTGACAAAATTTCTGTTGAAGTCGTTTCTCTGGCAGAATAGGGGGTGTGACGATTGAGCAAAAAAGTTAATTTACAGGACGTTCCGTCCGGAGGTGATGGCAAGGCATACATTACACTGAACGGAAGCCGGGTAGCAGCCTTTCAGATTGCGAAAATATCCGGCAAAGTGGAGCCCTTGACGGAAAACAAAAAGTTTCTCGGCGACCGTTTTCAGCAGACCGCCGTCCGGGGCGTCAAGGGTACCGGAGACATGAGCTATTACAACACCACGTCTGCGTTTATCAAGGCGTGGCGCAACTACAAAAACGGCGGCAGCGTTCCGGAGATTGAACTCCAGTATTATTCCGACGCGAAAACGGGAAAATACGACCGCGTTGAGGTGATTATGACCGGTGTGATTCCAGCCAATGTCCCCTTCGGCACCCTGGACGATTCCAGCGCCGACGCGCAGAAACTTGACACGTCGTTCACGTTTAACGATTTTGATTTAGTTTGAATGGAGGTTTTATGATGGATAAGACACTGGAAAGTTTTTTGCATCCGCACAGAAAGCCGAATGTAAAATTTAAGCTCCCCGCATTTGACGGAGAGTTCGAGATGCGGGCGCTGACAGCACAAGAAGGCATTGACTGCGCCGTATTCGCGGAGCAGCGGGGGATTCCCGCAGGGCTGGCCATGATGCCGAACGTCGCGGAAAGTCTAGTTACACCTGATCTTCACAATGCGGAACTTCAAGATGCTCTTTCAGAAAAGGCCGGCAAAAAAATCATGGAACCATACGACGCGGCGCTCGCCATGTTCACAGATTCTGAAATGGCTACGCTGGTTAGTATCTACAGCAAACTGACGGTGACGCCGGTGGAGTATTTGGAAGGGATTGAACAGGCAAAAAACTGATTGAGGAAAGCTGCCGGGGAAATGGGGACGGTATGTGGGCCTATACGCACATGATCTTCCAGAACCACAATATTTCTCCGCTGGCTTTCCTTTCAATGCCGCCCCAGCAGCAACAGATGATGATTGCGAGTGATCTTGTAGCCGCAAAGCATATGAAAGAAGATAAATAAAAGCGGCAGGTGGCTGGCCTGCCGTTTCTATCAATAACCGGAAAGATTAATTACTTTGAATTTGGAGACATTAGAAGCCATTCCTATGGCGTCATATGACCACGTATTTCCAGGTTCAAGACCGTTTGTGTTTGCCAGTGCCGTACCAACCTGAGAACCGCTTTTATCATACAAAGCGAACTGAATCTGTACATAGGAAAGCACTTTCCCGGAATTGTTCTTTACTTTGCCGGTAATATGAATCGTGTTGATGTCAGAATCAAAAGTGCCGTCGTCGCTAAGCAGTTCCAAGTCCGGCTCTTCTTCGGGCATAGTGCTGGCGGGGGTGGAGGCAGACACAGCCGCAGAATTTGTTGATGCAATAGAATTTTGCATGGCCGCCGGGGCAATATCAGACGAATTTTGGGAAGCATCACTGCCTGAATACACTGCAGCCGGGATGACGATAAAGGCGACAAGAACCATTAATAGGATTGCAATCAACTTTTTTCTGTGATGGTGCTGAGGCATTTGATAAGATGGTGGATTCGGTGTGGAATTATATTTTTGTTCTGGGACGATCCAATTGATGTTTTTTGTTTGGCATTCTTTGCAAAGTTCTCCATCGTTGGGTTCCAACGGCTTGCCGCATATTCTGCATTTTCCGAACGGATAAGTTGAGTCTTCATCCTGTTCTGGAGAAGTGTATCTGTTAATAATTTTTTTCTTGCAGTCTTCGCAAAGTTCTCCATCGTTGGGTTCCAACGGCTTGCCGCATTGTTTGCAGCGGCCGTTTAATGTTGTTGCAGTTTCAGGGGGGCTTGGTTCTATATCAGTATTTTCTTCAATATGTTTCTGTTGCTCCGCTGGCTCTACCGATTGAACGGATTCTCCACAGTAAGGGCAAAATTTGCTGTCGCTTGGAATCATTTTTCCGCATTTCCGGCAATACATCATATGACATCTCCCAGGTATCCCCATTTTTTTATTTCAGATTAGCACTTTTTCAGATTTATGTAAAGAGGTGATTCATGTGGCAAACACTCTTGAATCTATTATGCGCCTGACCGACGACTACACGGCCACTATGTCCAAAATTGTACGGTCTGCCCAAGAAGGGCAAAAGGCCAATGAGAAGACGGAAAAAAGTACAAAGTCGCTCAGCGAGACGTTTCGCAAAATTTCACCCTCTGCTTCTGTAGCTCAAACCGGAGTAAGCGGATTAATTGGAAAACTTACAACTTTAGTTTCTACGGTGTACTTAGCGCGTAAGGCTTTCCAGTTTTTAAAGGAATCCATTCATACGGCCATGACGCAGCAGGTACAGCAAACCACATTACAGTCACTTATGGGGAATAAGCAGCTCGGTACCGACTTATACAGTTATGTTTCAGCCTACGCAAGTAAATCGGCCCTTGACCGTGAAAATATCGCAAGCGCGACAACATCTTTTTTAGCATATACGAAAAATATTAATCAGCTTCAGCAGTTACTTAATTTGACAGAACGCTTGTATATGTTTAACCCTGCGCAGGGTGCCGAAGGTGCTGTATTCGCTTTGAAAGAAGTCCTTTCCGGCCAAACCATGAGTTTGCGCAACCGGTTCAACATGACTGGAATTTCAGCGGATACAGTCAAGAAAAATTTTGAGAAAGGTGATATTGCAGGAACAATTTCTTATCTTGATAAGGAGTTTAACAAATTCGGCGCGACGCAGGGGGTTGTAAACGCAAATTTTAAAAGCCTTTCGGTGCAGGCTTCTTTGTTTAAAACAAACCTGATGTCAGCAATTGGTGACCAATCAAATAGCGCGGTACAAAGTTTATCACAAACCTTCCAGCGCTTAAACGCTGCAATGGATGCAGGAAAATTTCAGCCGTTTTTTAATGTGATGGCAAACGGCGCTAATCTTTTGGCAAATGGGCTTTCTTGGATTGCCCAAAATGCTTATATCCTTATTCCGGCCATAGGCGGCGTAGTGACAGCACTCATTGTATTCAATTCGGCAATGAGCATTTCCCGCAATATTGCCCTTTTGACAGGAGCAACCGTGAAGGCCGTTGCTGGAAACTGGGTTGCTGCGGCCGCTCTGATTGCCGGCTCTGCCGCCGCAATAGGGCTCGCAACGTCATTGTCAAAACAAAACGCCAACTTGGAAAAAACAAATAAGCAGGCACAGACAACCGCACAGGCAGCGGCAAAACTTGCCGCAGACCAGAAAAAACTAGGAGCTTCAACACTCGGAAATTCTGCCCAGTATGGTGCTACTCCGACCACAGTAACAAATAAGAGCCCCATCAAAGTTTCCGGTACGGTATCCATTGAAAAAGAAAACCTGAAATACATGTTCGACGCAGCCACAGCAAAATTTTTTGCCACATTCAACGCAACGAAAGTGGAGCCCGCCGTCACGATCCAGCATCAGGAGGTTACCGAAAAAGCCGACGTACAGGAGATTAACCACGAATTGGCCCGCATGGTGACAGAATCGGCGGGCGTGACCGGGGGAGGAGACTATTTGTGAGAGCACCGAAATACTACATTTCACTCGGCGGGGTAAACCTGCACCGGGTGTATGCCTTCCGGCTGACGTCCGGAAGGGATATTGAAAGTTACGATGGAATCGGCAGCGGCAAATTTAACGTTCCGGATGCGCATAATCCCCGGGAATGGACCATTGACTGCGAACTCCTTCAAAACGGAAAAGAAACGGCCGGCCTCAGCACCTGGAGCGCGTCGGAACTGTTTAAAGAATTTGAGGCATGGCTCGGTAAAACAGACGCGCCTGTCCGTATGGTAAAAACAGACTCACTGTATCCTGCCGCAAATCTTTCCGTGCTGGTGTGGCTGAAAAGCTATACGAAGAAAGAATCGGACGAGCAGGGCGTCTATGATACGGAAATTGTTGTGGAGGAGTATAAACCCGTCGGCATCAAAACAACCGGCGTCCCGTATGTAAAGCGCCCCGGAAAGGCGCCGGTTCCGAAAAAAGTGACAATTACGAAGAAGCGCACTGCGTATCGGACAAAACGAAAAACCGGCGTCGGAACAAAAACAGATGCAAATTTAGGCAAGGGTGGCAAAGTTGCTAAAATTCGCGGCAAAGAATTGTATCTGGCGGATTCCAAAACTGGAAAACCGGTTACAAATGCGGCAAAAGCTCAGAATGATAGCACCTATGCTGTTTCTTCGGCTAAAACCGGGCATACGATTAATGGAATTACTTATAATTCCGATAATGACAGTATGGCTGAGGCAAATCTTGCCTTGGTTAAAACAGCGGGGCAAAAAATTGCAAATGGTGTGTCGGCGGCCAGAAAAGCAGCAGGAAAAGCGATAAGCAAGTGGTGGAGCGGAGTCGTCAAGGCAAACAGCAATAATAAATGGTATTAGTGAGGCGGTCATCATGTCTCTTATCGTAAACAATCAGGATATTTCGGAGATCGCCGGATCTGTTAAGCATGAGACGTCCCGGAATGATGGGCCGGGAAAGCTGACTTTTGAGTATCCCGTCTGGAACGGTACCCGATACCCGAACGGCTGCACGGTGTCGTTCCAGTACGGCAAGGATAATATTTTCTATGGCTGGCTGTTTTCTACAAAGCAGGATAATAAGAAATATTCCTGCACCTGTTATGACCAGCTCCGGTATTTCAAGGGCTCTAACTCCCTTCTGCGCCCGGCGGGGACGACGCTTTCCGCGTGGGTAAACACCGTGGCGCTGGACTGCGGAGGCCGGATCCGCCTCGGGACAATCGAGAGCACCGGGTACAAACTCGGCAAATACTTGTTTGACAGCAAGACCCGGCTCGACATGATCTATCAGTCCATTGAGGATAATTTGATCGGAAATGGATATTGGTATGTCCTGCGGGACGAATTCGGGGCGCTGTGCCTGCGCGACGTCTACAATCTGCGGCTGCCGATTATTATCGGCACAGCGTCGCTCGGCAAAGATTTCAGCTATGAAAAGTCCATTGATGACGACACGTTTAACTATGTGAAGGTTGCAAAGGACGACAGCAGCAAAGGCGTCCGGAACGTCTATATTTCGCAGGACAGCGCGTCTATCTCAAAATGGGGCAAGCTGATGATCTACGACAAGGTGTCGGCCAACTTAAACGACAGTCAGCTTGCATCCCGCGCAAACCGGCTGCTCAGCGTGAAAAACCGTGAAACCGAAACGCTCAGCGTCGAATGTATGGGCGACGACCGGATTTTTGCGGGAAACAGCGTTCGGGTCATGATTGGTGATGCCGGCCTCGACATGTGGGCCGTTGTGGATCACTGCACGCACGAGTTCAAAAAGGATTCCCACAGTATGAAGCTCGATCTGATCTTTTCGGGCATTTCGTCGCAGTCCTGACGGAGGCGATTTTATGGACTATCTGCATCAGGCAATTAAAAAGGTCTTGGAGCAGTACATACGGAATTACCAGCCTGCCGACCTTGTATATGGCACGTGGCAGGGTTCGACGGTAAAGATAGATACAAAACCAATACCGGTGCCGCTTGACATGGTAGACGTGCCGAAGGGCGTGACTGTAACTATGGGGGAGCGCGTTACGCTGATGATGAAGCAGGGCGGGCAGAAATACGCGCTGATTGGGGTGCTGGGATGAGTGTTTTAAAAACCTATGGAGCCGACGGGGAGAATTTTCACCCGTCCAAAACATGGAAGGTCAGCAAAAATCATATTCAAGGAACGATCGACGGTTTGGAAGCTGTGAAGCAGGCCGTCGATTTCATTTTATCGACCGAACGGTTTGAGTACGAAATTTATTCAACGGATTATGGCATGGAAACAAAAGACCTGATTGGCCAGCGCCGCGAGTACGTCCAGGGCGATATGCAGCGAAGGATTGAAGAAGCGCTGGCCGAAGATGACCGGGTGACCGGCATCTCGAATTTTGACCTGACATTTTCCGGAGAAACAGCGACGGCCACGTTTACGGTCAATACGGAGTTCGGCAATTTTGAAGAAGAGGTGACAGCCAATGGCGGATGAAATCAGCGGAGAATACGCGGCATATGAATATGAATCGCTTTTAAAAGAAATGCTGGATCGGGTTCCGGACGATCTCGATAAACGGGAAGGCAGCGTGATCTACAATACGCTTGCCCCATGCGCGTTTCTGCTTGCCCAGCAGAACTACATGCTGGTTTACATGATACAATTGCTGTTTCCAGATACGGCGGAAGAGGAATGGCTTGACCGGGTCTGCGCTGATTTCGGCGTTGAGCGCAAAGCCGCGACAAATGCCGTCCGGCAGATCAACACGCTGGACAGTTCCGGAGCCGCGCTGGATGTGCCGCTCGGCAGCCGGTTTCAGATTGAAAACGTGTCTTTCGGCCTTACGGAGAAAATCAGTACCGGGCAGTACCGGGCGGCATGCGAGCAGGCCGGGACAGACGGGAATTTGTATTCCGGTACAATTTTGCCGGTCGATAATATCAACGGCCTCGGGAGTGCGGAGCTGATTGCCGCTCCGCTGACTGCTGCAAGGGACGAAGAAACGGATGATGACCTGCGGACCCGGTTTTATGAGACAGTTCGGCAGTCAGCATTCGGCGGAAATATCGCGGATTATGAAGAAAAAGTCCTTGCTATTGACGGCGTGGGAGCCGTCAAAGTATTCCCAGCCCATTTGATGGGCGCTGCCGGGCAGGTAGGGATTGTAATCGGCGATACGCAGGGAAATACCGCGTCGGATGAGCTAGTCCAGACGGTACAGTCTGAGATGGGGACGGATGGCGGCGGAATAGCGCCGATCGGGCATACGGTCACGGTTAAAACATCAACGGACCTCTCCGTAAATGTAGCGGCCGCCGTGCGCATTAGAACTGGGTCGAGTTTTGCAACTATCCAGCCCGTCGTCGTACAGGCTATAACGGATTACATCAATGCCGTCGGATTTACGGACCCGACAGTTTTCTTTGCAAAATTGCAGGCGGCGATTCTCGACTGCCACAGCGACATTGTGGATATCGGCACGGTAACGATCAACGGAGACTCAAAGAATCTAACGCTGTCAAAAGCCTTTGACAGCTACCAGGTGCCGGTTGTCGGCACGATTACAGTTACCGAGGTGACAGGCTGATGTTTTACGACGATAAATCAGATTACCTTGATTTACTGCCGGAGAAGCTGAAAGGCGCCGCCGAAATTGATGCAATCGCAGGAACGGTGAATTTTGAAATTGACAAACTGTCTGCCGTCGTTAAAAAAGCGGTTAACAATATATCTCCCCTGCATGCTGATGAAGACGGCTGTGCGCGGTGGGAGAAAATTCTCAGCCTGTCCGCTCCGCTGAATGGAACACTGCAAGCCCGCCGTGATGCAATTAGGGCGGCAATCATCACTAAGCCGCCGATAAACTTGTCTGTGCTGAAACAAATTGTCGAAGCGTACATGGGTTTGCCGGTCAACATTACGCTCGACGGGTACAAGGTGCATATCAAGTACCGCGGCGAATCCCGCATTGCCGATCTGAACCCGCTTTACACGACCATGTGGAAAACAATACCGGCGAACATGCTTGTCGATATTGCTTATCTGTATGCCACATGGGTGGAAGTAAAATCAGCGTATCTTACCTGGGGTGATATGAAAACCAAAACATGGGAACAAATCCATAAGGGGGAGTAGCATTTGGAAGCAACGATAAATTACGGCCTGAAAAAACCCGCCTATGAGGATGGGGCAGATATAGCCGTACTGAACCAAAATGCGGACAAAGTTGATGCAGAGCTGAAAAAGGTATCGGGCGGAACCATAACCACACTCTCCTGCACGAAAACCGGCACGGTTTATGCCCTTACCGGCCTATCCGCGACGGCAGGCATAGTATCGTGCGTGTTTAAGGCCGACGCGGATTATGCGGTGGGCGATACATTTACGGTGGATGGCAAGACGGTAACGGCCACTCTGCAAAACGGCGACTGTCTCGATGGCAGCTTTTTCAAGGCCGGTGCTGCCGTGCCGTTCGTGTACGACGTCGATGGTGCAAAGCTAAATTTTAAGAGCGGGGGAAGCCCCACCCCCACAATTTTTGGGGACGGCAGCGACGGCGACGCGGTAATCAGCAGCAGCACTACGTTACCGGTTGCTGTGCCGCATCAGAGTATTGTCGAGAAAAATTATAAATCCCTTACCATCAATTCCGGGGTGACGCTTAAATGCGCTACTTACAATGCTGGGCTGATTTTGCGTGTTAAGGGCGACTGCACGATTCACGGAACGATTGACCAATCTGGTTTAGCACCGAAGACCAACTACAATAACAACTATCCGTATCCATCACAGCTGAAATGCGGTAGTGGAGGCGACGGAGGCCGCGGTGGTGGTTTTAGTGATGATGTATCCGGTGTGTCTGGTGGGACTAGTATGCTGTCAAGATCGTATGGAGGCGGCTATGGCGCTGGCGGTGGAGGAGGCTTTAGCGATTATTCAGGCGCTGGAGCTGGCGGAGATAGCGATAAGATCACTATAGATATAGAACATATATTTATAGGTGGCAATGCCGATGGAAAGTACGGCGGCGGAGGTTGCGGTGGCGGAAATGCAGCACCCGGCGGCGGTGGCAATGGTCCCGGAGGTAATGGCGGTTCTGGTGCTAGTATTGCTAATGCTTATGCTAGTGGTGGCGGTGGCGGCGCTGGAAATTGTGGTGGCGGTATTATTCTGCTGTATGTAGGGGGAAGCCTATTTATTGATGGACGTATCAAATGTAATGGATTAGACGGCGGCAATGGTGGCAGTCATGGTTCTGGTTATGGTTCCGGAGGAAGCGGAGGCGGCGGAGGTGGTGGAGGTGCTATTTACATTTGCCATAGAGGTACGTACACCAATACCGGATTATTACAAGTAAATGGCGGATCTGGAGGGAGTGGCGGATCTGGGGGAAATATAGACAGTTACCATAATGGTAATCATGGTTGTAGTGGCTCAGTAGGCTCTATAACCGTAATTCAGGCATAAGGGAGGATTCATTATGGCTAAGCAAGTTAAGACCGTAATTTTTCACAATGGCGTGGATGCCTCAAAAACCTACGCGGATGGTCTCACAAAGCAGATCAGCGGTGGAGCAGCCCTCTTGAATTTTCGAGATCCGCGTCCATGTGCTGAAGCCCTTCCGATGCGGGCAAGCCCATCCATAGCGCTCCTGCTGTTTGTGGACAGCCTTGAAGACATGCAGGAAAAGGTTGATGTACTCCGGCAGCTTGGATATATCAACAAACAGGATGACGCTCTGGCATGTGTGGACGAGCTGATTGACGCGGCGGGAAATAACGTGTCGGACGAGCTTCAGACGAAAATTGCAGAAACATTTTACAGTAAGGAGGGCGCATAATGACCGGGCGCTTAAAAATTCTTACGAAAGTAATTCAACGTCGGATTGCGGCGGGTGAAAAACAGGATGATGTGCTGGCAAGTTACCTGCTAACGGATGACGAGAAGGCAAAGATCGTTGCTGCACTGACTGGTACCGGTGCGGCTACATAATATTTTGTGGGGAGTTGCTCTCTTGGGGGCAACTTTCCCCGGTTTTTACCGGTAGGGTGAAAGGATTGATTTTATGGCAATCAAGGGC
>ENA-UOOK01004151-UOOK01004151.1-fermentation-metagenome-genome-assembly--contig:-NODE-4151-length-15788-cov-30.347931_pt1 | contig 15788 bp, 13 predicted proteins | sample MGYA00245777_ERZ724023 | MGnify/ENA primary metagenome ERZ724023 (study PRJEB28704, sample SAMN03018312) | fermentation metagenome | biome: anthropogenic terrestrial biome; feature: soil...
TAAAAGAAAAAGGACTGTTTTCAGTCCATGAAGATTTTCATTTCTTCATTTCTTTACAGTCCCTTATTTTTCTTAATTCAAAACGAATTTTTATTCAACGACAATCGTCTTACCCCAAGCTAAAAATTGTTCTTTATTACCTTCAAATTTGTTTAAACGGCATCCGAAATTAAGTGTGTAGTAATTGTCTTCACCTTCCATACAAATTAGCATATACCCAAAATCTTGCCCGCTAACTGAATTTTCGTAGTAAGCATAATAGAATTCGGTATCATCATCTTCATAGTGTAGGATTTCTGAATCGGATTTGTTAGATACTTGTAATACTAACTCAATGTATTCATCTAAAGTATCAACTCCATACGCTACAACTAAAGCTTTATCTTCTGGGTTTCCCATAAATATATGCTGAGTAGACTCTAAATAGAGTGCTGCTTGGATAACGTCTTTCTCGATAAACGCTTCAGTTAACTCTACAGTGATCCCAGAGCCTTCAAATGTCTTTGGTTCTGGTCCCATATTACATCCAACAAGTAAAAAAACAAAGCTTAATATAACTGTGGTAAAAATTTTTTTCATTTTAATTTATCCTCATTTATTAATGCCGTTTTATCATTTATCACTTAATGTTACAAGCCTATAAAAATAAAGAGCCTGCTTCGATTTTATATCGCATGCAAGATTTCTCTATTTTTTTATTTAAATGTCCGTTTTAATCAAACACTTTATTAAGAGGGCTTTAAAGTATCATTAAATTATCGAATCGTAGAACCGGCTTTAATCACTTTATCTTTTATTGGTGCGCTATCAAAGATTCTTACATTTCTTTCAACGATGGTATCATTAGGAATAATAGCTCTTTTGGCAATAATGTTAATGCCACTATATAATAAATCAGGTTTTTCGACATTTCTAGTGTAATTATTGCCAGCACCAATCACGACATGGGTGCCAATTTTAACTTTTTTATCAATGATAGATTTTTCAATTAAGGTATTTTCGCCAATTTTTGTGTTCGAGAATATTACACTATCTTTGACAACAGCCCCTTTACCGACATAGACTCCAGGTGAAAGAATTGAGTTGATTACAGTCCCTTCAATCACCGACCCATTAGATATTAAGGAGTTGGTTATTTTAGCATTTTGTCCAATTCTAACTGGCGGCATTTCTTCACTTCTAGTATATATTTTCCAGTCATCTTCATAAAGGTCTAAAACCGCTTCACCACCATGAAGAAGATCAAGGCTGGTTTCCAAATAGGAATCAATTGTACCCACGTCTTTCCAATAACCTTCAAACCCAAACGAAACGACTTTATAGTCTTCTTTTTCAATCATTCTTGGGATAATATGTTTACCAAAATCGAGTTCACTATCATGGGTATTTTCTAATACATCATAGAGAGTTTCAGCAGTAAAAACGTAGATCCCCATCGATGCTTTATTGGATTTTGGGTTTCTTGGCTTTTCTTCAAAACCAATAATCCGGTTATCATTATCTGTTTCTAAGATACCAAAACGATTTGCCTCTTCAAGTGGAACTGTAGTCGTCGCAATCGTTAATTCAGCGCCGGAGTTAATATGTGCTTTAATCATTTTCTTGTAGTTCATTTTATAGATATGGTCGCCAGAAAGAATTAAGATATATTTAGCTTCTCTACGTTTCACAAAAGATAAATTCTTATAAACAGCATCAGCCGTACCTTCATACCATTTACTATGGGGTTGAAGCAGTGTTATGGCACTATCGCGTCTATCAAGATCCCAAGGTTTACCTGAACCGATATGTTCATTTAAAGATAAGGGCATGTATTGGGTTAAGATCGCAATATCATAAATACCAGAATTACTACAATTAGATAATGTAAAATCAATAATCCTAAACTTACCAGCAAAAGGCATCGCTGGTTTACTTCTAATTTCACTTAAGAGGTCAAGTCTTGAACCTTTTCCTCCTGCCAAAATTAACGCTAATGTTTCCATAAAATTCCCTCTTTCTATTTATTCATAATATTTTTATATAGGTTTAAATACTTATTGCCCATGTCAGTTAAAGAAAAGTCCTGATTCATCGCATGTGTTTGTAAGATTCTAAACACATATTGATTATTAATATAAAGATTCACAGCCATAATAAGTGTATCTTTAAACTCATGGGCGTTATAGTTTGCAAAACTAAACCCATTACCTTCATTGGTGTATTTGTTGTAAGGAATAACGGTGTCTTTAAGGCCACCTGTTTCTCTAACCACAGGCAGAGTTCCATAACGCATCGCAATCATTTGAGATAGACCGCATGGTTCAAATTGACTTGGCATCATTAATAAATCACTGGCGGCATATAACTTATGGGCAAGGCTATTAGAAAACCCGATATAAGTGTATACACGATTAGGGTATTTTAAAGCCAAGTCTCTAAAGAAATTTTCATATTTTTCTTCGCCACTACCTAAAAAGACAAAATTCGCATTGGTCGCTGTGATAGCCTCTTCTAAAGTCGCCATCATTAAATCAATCCCTTTTTGAGAAACCATTCTCCCAATATAACAGACAAGGGGAATGTTTACTAATTGGTCTAGTCCTAATTGTTTAAGAAGCAGTTGTTTGTTCTCTTTTTTTCCGGAAACAAATCGTTTTTCATTATATTTAAAAGGAATATGAATATCTGTCTCAGGGTTATAAACCTCATCATCAATCCCATTTAAGATACCGTATAAATCATTACAGCGGTCTTTCAAAGAACCATCTAGTGTTTGTCCAAAGTATTCGGTCTGAATTTCATTTTTATAGGTTTCACTGACGGTAGTAATATAATCAACGGATAAAATGGCACTCTTTAAAAAGTTAAAATTATTAAAATGAATATAATTATAATCAAAAGGAAGATTAAGTAATTTATAGGTATCGATTGAAAAAGCACCTTGGTATTGTAGGTTATGAATGGAAAGAATTGTTTTAATGTTGGTATAAAGGGGGTTTAGTCTATAAGTTGTATTTAATAAATAAGGCACCAAACCAGCTTGCCAATCATTGATATGAATGATATCAAACTTCGTTTTAGATAGTTCAATGTATTCTAAAATGCTAAAGTTAAATAACATGAATCTTTCGTTATCATCCATATAGCCATAGAGGGCATCTCTTTGGTAAAAATGATGATCAACAAACACATAGTTAACATTATCACTAGAATAGCCAATATAGCTAACTTGAGTGGATAATTCCCCCATTTTAATTTTTCTTTTGCCTAAATTCATGGTATGATAATTAGCTAGATTAACAGAACTATATAAGGGCGTGATGACGGTTATATTCTCTTGTTTGGCGATTTCTTTAGGTAAAGAACCGGCAATATCGGCAAGACCGCCTGTTTTTGAAAAAGGAAATACTTCACTTGCGGCAAACAATATATTTAGATTACGCTTCATAAATACCCCTCCTTAATTAATTATAACTTAAAGTAACCGTTTACACAAGATAAGAAAACGGTTAAATTAAGGCTTTATTGTCAATTTAAATTGTAATTGAAAATTGGTTGTGATATAATCACTATAGTTATTTAAGTGAGGGATAATAATGGCAAAATACTATAATAAATTGCAACCAAAACTCAAACCTTGGCCGTTCATCGTGATAGGTGCGATTTTATTGGCATTTGTACTTTTAGTGGTGCTTTTGACACCATCTAAGCATGAAAGATTTTACAATACTTATACGACAAATGGGGCAGATATTACAAAAGAGCACCCCTTTGTAGAGATTAGTTACAAAACCTTGATGAAGAAAATTGATAGTGAAGAAAAACTAATTGTTTATTTTGGTTATGCTTCATGTAAAGATTGTTTAAGTGAGATCAAGTATTACGAAAATGAATTTATAACACAAGGCGTTAATGAATTTATTACATCTATTTATTACGTTGATGTAACTAAACTATCATCAGCACAGCTGACCGCATTTAATACAGCTCATCAAGTCGATTTATCAGATTCACCAGATTTAGTCTATTTTGAAAATAAAGTGGTTGTATATGAACGTTCTGATTATAGTAGTTCAGATCCAACTGTACCAGCAGCTCAACAAATTAGAAACTTTTACAAGGCTATTAAAAATAAACACTAAAAGCACATTCTAAGTGCTTTTTTATGAGAAGGGGTACTTAAGCATGTTTTTAACTATTAAGAATAATATCCAAAATAAAATAGAAGCTGTTTATGGCATAGAAACCACTGTAGAAGCTTCAAAGTATGCCGGTAGTGACCTAGCAATGCCACTATTTAATCTTGCTAAAAAGACTTCAAAACCAATTATGGAGTTAGCCAGTGAGATTAAACTACTCTTAAAAGAAGAACCATTTATCAAAGAAACTTTCTTTGAACGTGGTTTTTTAAACATTGTTTTAGATAGAAAAACATTTGCCCTACAAGTTCTAGATGAAATTGAATCAACAAAAGATTCTTACGGATCCTTACCATCCAATGGTAAAACCGTTGTAATCGATTATTCAAGCCCAAATATCGCTAAAAGTTTTAGTGTAGGGCATTTAAGAAGTACGGTTATTGGTGCTTCATTATATAAGATTTATGAAAAAATGGGTTATAAGGCTATTGGCGTTAACCATTTGGGTGATTGGGGAACTCAATTTGGAAAAATGATTGTAGCTTATGATAAATGGGGGAATGAAGAAGGCTTATTAGAAAGACCGATTGATTATCTCCAAAGTCTATATGTGAAGTTTCATGAAGCTTCTAAAGAAGACCCAACGCTTGAGGATAAAGCGCGAGAAGTCTTTAAACAATTAGAAGATGGCGACCAACGTGTTACAAAAATGTGGGAGAAATTTCGGGAACAATCATTAACCGAGTTTAAGTTAATGTATGAATTATTAGGGGTTTCGTTTGATAATTATCAAGGGGAAGCATTTTATAACGATAAGATGGATAGAATCGTTATGATTCTAGAAGATAAGAAACTGTTAGAAGAAGATGAAGGTGCCATGATTGTTAGACTTGACAATTTTGACATGCCACCTGCACTCATCAAACGTACGGATGGGGCAACACTTTATATGACCCGCGACTTAGCCGCTCTATTATACCGCCACGAAAATTATCATTTTGATAAAATGTTGTATGTGGTTGGTAATGAGCAGAAACTTCACTTTAGACAACTTAAAACAGTCTCTGATCTAATGGGATATAATTTTGATATCACCCATGTCAATTTTGGATTAGTTTTAATGGATGGGAAGAAAATGACCACTAGGGGTGGTAAAGTGGTTAGATTATATGATGTGATTGAAACTGCGGTTGAACTTGCCCAAGAGGCAATTGAACAAAAGAACCCCAACTTAAAAAATAAACATGAAGTTGCTAAAGCGGTTGGTGTTGGCGCAGTAATCTTTAATGACTTAAAGAATGATCGTAATTTAGACATTGACTTTGATTTAGAAAACATGGTTTCGTTTGAAGGCTTTACAGGTCCTTACCTCCAATATAGTAGCGTTAGAATTTATTCGTTGTTAAAGGGGTCTCAAAAAGGGACTAAGAAGAATTTAGATGTCTATGAGGATGATTTAGCATTTAAGTTAGTTGTTATTTTGAGCCAGTTCTCACAAACCTTAGATAAGGCGTTAACTGAAAATGGGCCACAACATATTTCTAGATATCTGTTAAGTTTAGCTCAAACGTTTAATCAATTTTATGGCGCCCACCGAATTATTGTTGAAGATGCCAAAACCTTGTCAGCGAACATTCATTTGATTGGTGCGGTTAGAACCGTTTTAAATGAAGGTATGAGACTACTAGGCATGCAAGTTTTGAATGAGATGTAACTATGGAAAATAAAAACAAATCAAAGCGTAAAATAATCGGAAACATCATCTTTTTAATCGTTGTCTTAATTGTATTAGGCATATTACTATTTAGTTTAAACGATATTAATGAGATTTGGTCAATTATAACAAGTTCCAGTGTCCCATTATTACTATTGGCCTTAGGGTTATCTTTAGTCTTTATGTTTTTGACAAACTCATCAATCCAACTTATCACAAGTGGTGTCGGTGGTAACATCAGTTATAAAGATGGAATCCATATCGCAAATACGGAATACTTGTTTAATGCGATCACGCCATTTGCTTCAGGTGGTCAACCAATCCAAGCCTATTACTTCATGAAAAAAGGCTTATCTGGTGATCAAACCATGAGTGTTTTGACCTCTAACTTTATTATTTATCAGGCCGTATCAACCTTACTCGGAACCGTAGGCATAATTATTTATTTTAGTGCGGTTAAAGCGAGTATATCCGGTTATGCCTGGTTAATATTTATTGGATACTTTATTAATACCTTAATATTAGTTGGTGCTGTATTAATGGCCACAGTAAAAGGCTTTAGAAATCTTTTAAGAAGTATCTTTAGAGGGTTAGGAAAAATTAAGTTTTTAAACAAATCAATGACTAAATTAGAAAAGAAATCATTTGGTTTTGTGGAAAGATTTCAAATCGAAACAAAAAAATTATTTAAACGAAAACGGGTATTATTTGGGGCGAGTGGATTAAGATTATTAAGCTTACTGGTTGTTAATAGTATTCCAATCGTGGTGTTTACTGCCTTACAAATAACAATCGATCCGAAAGATTATTTATTTATTATTATGATGACTGCGTTCGCGACTACATTTACACTGTGGATTCCAACCCCTGGTGCATCTGGCGGTGTGGAATGGGCATTTACAGTCTTGTTTACTGGGATTATTGCCCCACAACCTGTGGTTATCGCTGCGCTGTTAATATGGCGTGTATTAACTTATTATGTTGGAATTGTTTCTGGATTTAGTTCTTATGTTTATATAAGAAAGGAACGTGTTTAAGTTGAGAGTAGGAATATTTTCTGATGCCTATAAACCATTAGTAAGTGGTGTGACAACAAGTCTTCAAATGCTTGTTGAAGGTCTTAAACAACAAGGTCATGAAGTGTTTGTCATCACTGTTTCGGCAAAAGGCGGGAAAGCGTATGATCAAGAGCATCCTTATGTCTATCGTATTAAAGGGATGCCAATTCCTAAAAAGGGCTTGACCTCTTATCGTTTTGTCAGAAACTCAAAGAAACACTTAAAGTATATTGAAGCATTGAACTTAGATGTTATTCATGTTCATAGTGAATTTACGATTGGAAGTGTTGCGATAAAAGTTAAAAAGAAATTAGATATTCCAATGGTATTTACGGTTCATACCATGTATGAAGAGTATTTGTTTTATGTTTCTAAGTTTTTATCCAAACTATTTAGAAAAACATTTATGAAGATGTTAAAAAAATTAATGTCTAAATTTATCTTAAACAGTGAAGTCACGCTAGCCCCATCGACTAAAATTAAAGATTTAATGTTAAGCTATGGTATTGATGGAAACTATAAAATAGTCCCAACAGGCATTGATTTAAGTAAGTTTAAGAAATCGAATTATAAAGCAGAAGAGATTAAAAACTTAAAAGATTCTTTAGGCATTAAAGAAAATGAATTTGTCTGCTTATTCATTGGTAGAGTCAGTAGTGAGAAATCAATAGATGTACTAGTAGACGGGTTTAATCAAGCTAACAATGACAACATGAAGTTCTTAATTGTTGGTGATGGACCAGGAATGGGTAAACTAGAAGATCAAATCAAGAAGTGTAAACTTAAGGATAAAGTCATTCTTACAGGGATGATTCCTTGGGAGAGTGTTGGGTTATATTATCAGTTAGGGGATTGTTTCTTAAATGCGAGTATCTCAGAAACCCAAGGACTAACTTATATAGAAGCACTTGCAGCAGAACTCCCTTTAGTGGTAAAATACGATAAGGTGTTAGAAGCAGTCGTTGAAGATAACTTTAATGGCTTATTCTTTAAAGATAACAGTGAACTACCTAACTTACTAAACAAGATTTATCAAAACCCGGAATTATTAACTGAGTTAAAGAAAAACACTTTAAAATCAGTAAAGAAGTATTCCCGTGAAGTGTATGCAGAAAATGCGATTAAGGCATATACTGAAGCAATTGAAATAAATAAAACAAAGAAATTAAATATGTGAGTTTTTTAACTCACAACTTGCCCGAGTGTTGAAATTGGTAAACAAACTTGACTCAAAATCAAGCGCCTAATAAGCTTGCCGGTTCGAGTCCGGCCTCGGGCACCAAACTTATCTTTAATTGCTAGAGGGCTATAGTTTCCCATGGTGTCCTATAAAAGGTATGTTGCCGTTGGCGTTCACGATAGTTATTGGCAATAAAATATGAAGAATACAAGACCAGAAATCGAAAGATAATTGGTCTTTTTCTTTAGGGGTTAATGGTTCCGAACTTCAAAATCATTTCATTTTGTGGGGTAATGTGGTTCTGAACTGATTAGCGTTTGCTAAAACATTTGAAGAACAATTGTTTAATTAAAGTTTTTTTCATAATATTTATAAAACATGCTACAATAGTGTTAATAAGATGTTAAAAGGAGCATTCCGTATGACATATGCAGATAGAATCAAGAGATTAAGAGAGGTTTTGCTAATTACGCAACAAGAATTAGCAGACCTTTTAGGCGTTTCCATTGTAACTGTCAATCGTTGGGAAAATAGTAAGTTCGAACCTACTATGAAAGAGAAAAGAAAATTGTCTAAATTATTTATAGAAAATGGAATTATTGGGGAGGACAAAAAATGACTACTTGGAATGACTTAGTATTAGCTGATGAACTTCATAAAATTGCTAAAACCAGAAAGATTGATTATCATGAAGAGAAAGTGTTGCCTGAATTAATTGAAAAATATCAGAAGAATGGATGGACCATCGTTAAGCAATATAAAGATGGTTCTGCAAAAATGAAGATTAATAAGAAAATTGGAGACTCTTTTGAGGACGAAGTATGGATGATTTTCTATAAAATGGGTTTTAAGATTATGAATAAAACTAATGACTTTAAGCTATCATATTCTAAAACGGATCCCAATTTAACAAAACAGATTGATGTCATAGCTATCGATGATGAAGTTTGTTTATTAATTGAATGTAAATCTACCGAAAAAATGGATTATACTCACAATTGGAAGACAGATTTGGAGTCAATTCAAGGTATATATAGTGGATTGAGTGCAGAAATAAAAAAACAGTATAAGAATAGAAAAATTAAGTATATTTTTGCAACTAAAAATTATGTTGTAGGTGAACAAGACTCTAAAAGAATGGATGATTTTAGAATAGCAAACTTTGATTATGAAGTTATAACATACTATAAAGAGCTTGTAAACCATTTAGGTTCTGCAGCAAGATATCAGCTATTGGGAAATCTTTTTGCTAAACAAAAGATTAAGGAAATGGAAGAAAAAATACCTGCGATCGAAGGTAAGATGGGCGGATTAAAATACTACAGTTTTCTTATTGAGCCAGAAAAATTGTTGAAAGTATCATATGTTTTGCATCGCAGTAAAGCCAATCATAAAATGATGCCAACTTATCAAAGATTGATAAAAAAAGATAGATTAAAATCAGTAAGAGAATATGTAAACAATGGTGGATATTTTCCCAACTCTCTTATTGTCTCCATTGATACAAATAATAAGGGATTAAAATTTGATCTTTCAACACCTAAACTCGATGAAAACAATTCACGTGTTGGTCATCTATATTTACCTCAAACATATCAGTCTGTGTATGTGATTGACGGACAACATAGATTATATGGATATTCTGATACTAATTATGCAGATAATAATACGATTCCTGTTGTCGCTTTTTTAGACTTAGATAAGAACGAACAAGTTCGAATGTTCATGGATATAAATCAAAACCAAAAAGCGGTATCTAAAAGCCTTAGAAACACGTTAAACATAGACTTGTTGTGGGATTCAGATGATGCTAACGAGAGAAAACTTTCGTTAATGTTAAGTATCGCTCAGGAACTTGGTGAAGATAAATCTTCACCATTATATGGAAGAGTAGTTACTGGCGAAGATTCATTAAGTGAAAAAAGATGTATAACAATTGAATATCTAAAAGACTCAATCGCACATTCTTCTTTCCTTAATACCTATAAAAAAAGTAGTAATTCCATAATTCAGTATGGAACTTTTGACAAAAATGATAATGATAAAACATCTGACTTCTTATTTGAGTTTCTCAAAAAGTGTTTAAAATTAATATCAACTTATGTTGCAGATGATTGGGAAAAAGGAAGCTCTGGGTATGTTACTATTAATAATTCTATGTATGGGATTATTAGAATTATTGATGACATAGTTAATATTATTTTAATAGAGGATAGCAAACAAATTGTCGATAACTTAAATGAAACATATAAGAAGTGTGAACCACTATTATTAGAGTTTATTGAAACTTTGATTGATCTTGATCAAGATTCAATAAAGAAAATTAAAGAAGCAAAAGGTGGAGCTGCAAAAAAGACTTCATGGAGAACATTACAAGTAGCTTTCAACAAGAAAAACCCAAAATTTAGTAATCCAGACCTTGAACGGTACATTATAGAGAACTGTACTGATAATAATCCAAATGCAAGTGATTATATCAATAGAATTGAAATCCACTTGAAAAACGAATTGAAAAATGAGTTGTTAAAATTCGATAATTGGATGAATACAAAACTACCAGAAAATTTAACTAACTCACTCATATCACAGAAAGCAGTTGAAGATAATAAACGTCGAAATAATGGGAATAACACTGAAGTTGATGTTTGGGATTTTATATCATTTGATGAAATCATGGAAATTTCTAAATATAAATCAAATTGGTCTGAGTTTTGTGCTAATATAATGTCTAAACCTAATGAAAAATCTAATAAGGTTGAAACACTAGGTTGGCTTAAGTCTTTATCAAAATATAAAAACAACATTACATCAGCAAAACAAATAACTACAAGTGAATTCAATGAGATTAATGCGATTTTTATGAAGTTTTTCGGAGAGATAGAGAATAGAGAAGAGGAATAATTAATGAAACCAGTTTTAAAATGGGCAGGAGGAAAAAGACTATTAATTCCTGAAATAATCAAACATATCAATAAGGATGAAATAGAAAAAAACGGTAATAGGTATTTTGAACCATTTATTGGTGGAGGTGCAGTTTGTTTCGAACTAATGATAGCCAAAACAGTAATAAATGACACAAATAGTGAACTCATTAATGTTTATACACAAATAAAAGAAAATCCTGAAGAGTTAATCGAATTACTAAAAATACACAGGGAAAAATATAACTCTGACTATTATGAATATATAAGAAGTTTGGATAGAGAACCAAACTTTCATTTGCAACCTGCAGTATTTAGAGCTTCTAGATTCATTTTTTTAAACAAAACATGCTACAACGGTCTTTATAGAGTAAATTCATCAGGATTTTTTAATGTCCCTGAAGGAAAATACAAAAATCCAGATATAGTAAATGATCACAAGATACATAAATTGAGCAGATTTTTTAATGAGAAAAATGTCACAATTAGAAACTTGGATTTTGAAAAAAGCGTAAATGATGCAAAGTGTGGAGATGTTGTCTATTTCGATCCTCCATACGACTATGAAGCTGAAGGATTTACTGCATATAGCTCCGTTGGCTTTGATAGAGATGATTTAACAAGGCTTAAACAGGTGTGTGATGATTTAATAATGCGAGGATGTAAAGTTATCATAAGTAATAATGATACTCCATTTGTTAATGTGTTATTTACATCAACACATTATCAAATACATCGTATTGAAGCAAATCGATTTATAAACTGTGATGGAACTAATAGAAAAAAAGTCAAGGAGGTTATAATCTATGGAGAAAGAAAATAATTTTCCATTTCCTCAAGCAGATGATTTTGAAAAGGTAGTATCATTATTGAATATTAAAGAAGAATCTTCATTAAAAAATAAGACAAGTGTTTCTATGCTTTTAGGAGATATTGATAGTAGACAAGTTCAATACTATTTATCAGCTCTTATGTATTTAGATATAGTTCAAGCAAATAAAAGTTTTACTTCAAAAGGTCAATACATACGTTCTTTAGGTTTTTCAAGGCAAATTGTTGAACTTGCTCGAATTATTGTGTCAAAAGATGTTTTCGGTACAGTTTATTTTACCGAAAAATCACTTAAGGTGAAGATGGATAGAAATGATGTAATTGAGGTTATGAAAGAGTTTGTTCATTTTTCAAGTGATGCAATGTATAAAAGAAGATCACAAACTGTAATCAAATGGATTGAATGGGTTAATAAGAATTTTTAATAAAAGTTATAATTGAAAAGATATCTTATTGATAAAGGAAAATAATGTATGGACGAAAAAGATTTGTTATATCAGTTTAAAAAGATTTTGGTTAATAATTATAGAATTGAAGAAACAAATATTTTCATTTCTGAAAATAATAAAAGTACAAATATGGATTTTAATATTGTAAATAGGCTGACTAATACTTGTATATGTTTGGAAGCAAAGACATTTAATGACATGCGTTCAAATTCAAACAGCTACTTGAGTTTGTTTGGTAAAATCTTGAAGGGAAGAAAGATTCGAGAGAAGTCCAAAGATATTAGTAATATGGATTATTACGAATATGGTTTTTTATTCCATCATAATAACATAAACAGAATAAAAACGTATTTTGGAATAATTAATAGAGATGATTGGATTATTTTTTGTAAAACATATGATTTGAAGTATATTTATATTGTCAATGAAAATGGCTTCGATCTGTTTAAAGCAATTGATTTTATAGATAATATTAAAGTTGATTGTGTAGAAACATACTTAGAAGATTCGTCAATTGTTGAGAATGACACTGATGATAGATAATATGTTAAGCTATGATTATTACTTGAAAGAGGTATCAGTATGAATTTTTTAGAGTTGAAGATTATATCTAAAGAGTATGATAGTTATGTTAAATTCCTAGAAATAATTTTATTCGACATATTTCCAATTGCGAAAACAAATCCTTATTTTGATGCTTTTAGTAAAAACTCTGAGTATTTAAACAGTAAGCACCCAAGAAAACTAGCAAATGATGGGTTATGTTTTACTCAATCTGAGTTGTTGGGAAGTTTAGCAACAACAGGTCTGATAGATTATGCAAATCTTCGTTCATATGACAAGTTAAGTTTATTTCTTAAATTACTTAATGAAAAATCAATTTTACACAAATCAGTTTTTCAAACGGATGTTTTTTGTGTGACTAACGATTTTTTGAAATACCTAGGATCATTAAAACGTGTGTCTGCATATACTCTTGGATTTTCCAAAATACTAGAAAATACACGAAATTCGGTTTTTGCGATTGAAGTCAAAAACAGTAAAGGTGATTTAGGAATAGGGACTGGGTTTTATTTTGGATATTTAGAAAATGGAATTGTACGTTCATTAATAATCACGAATAAACATGTTGTAGAAAACAACGAAGTTTTAAGAGTGATTTCAGAGTTCGAACAAGAGGTTACTTACAAAAGTATTCATAAATGTTCAAAGAATATAGATTTAGCTTGCATTGAGGTAGACACAGATTCGATAGTTAACGTAGGTTCAGAATCGATAAGTTTCTATAACGATGATATTGATACCTTGGATGATGTTATTACAATTGGATATCCCGATGTTCCAAATAGAGAGAGATTGACATTATTAGCACATAAAGGCCAAATAAACGGATTATTAAAAGTAAGAAATAGCGAATCTAGCTATTTGGTTATATCGGCAAAGACATCACCTGGAAATAGTGGAGGACCTGTCATCAATGAAATGGGAAAAATAGTAGGAATTGTCACTGAATCTGGGGAATCTGTTACAATCTATGATAAAGATTCACCAGATTTTGATAGGTTTTTTTATGCAATTCCAACTGAAAAAATTATGTGGTTTTTGAATGAAGAAGTACTACCGACTTTAAGAAATCAGTAACAATTGGGCTATACTTTCCTATCGGGTCCTACAAAGGGTATTTTAAAGGAAAAAGAACACTTTTCTTTCATTGTCCTATACTTTCCTACCGTGTCCTTTCAAAGGTATGTTAAAGGACAATGGGACACTTTTAAGTGTTTTAATCAAAAAGTGCATGTTTATTTGTTCTCGTATGGCACCACAATTGTCTGTACCTTGTTTTACCCCTTTTTTAATAAATTTAAGCGAGTTTTAGGGGAAAAATCATGTTAAAACGATAAAAAACGCAAAAAAAGATGAATTTCTGACTTTAAAAAATCAGGTTCATCTTTTTTTTGTTGTTTTAATCAAAAGTGCTCGACCGGAGTTTAATGTAAACGTCAATTATTAACACCCAATTTAGGTTTTTTCGATATTTTTTAACAATTAAATTTAGCTGATTAGAAACGATGATGTCTTGAGTTTCTTTTAAAATACTTTAAACTGTACATACTTTGAGTTGTCGTTATTAATTTTATGTTGATAAGGTTTATTACAATAGCCCCACTCGCATAAACTAGCATATGCAGTATAATAATGTGTCTACCATGTCAAGGACTAATAAAATAAAGCGAATAACTGCTATTGACAAAAACACCAAAATCGACTAAAATGATATTGAATTGCAAATTAGACGAAAAGAGGGCGTGCGTATGTATGTGAAAAGACATATGGAATCTGTTATAGACAATGCTTTGAAACAATATAAGACGGTATTATTAACCGGACCCAGACAAGTTGGTAAAACAAGTCTTTTAAAACATAAGTATGATAAAAATTATGAATATTTAACCTTTGATGATATTAATCAATTAAGGTTGGCTACAGAAGATCCAATTTTATTTATGCAACAACATAAAGATAAAACGATTTTTGATGAAGTTCAGTATGTTCCCACACTTTTTCCAACCATCAAGCTTGAAATCGATAAATATGATATTTATGGAAGATATTTAATGACAGGCTCGCAAGCATTCCACCTCATGAAAAATATTACAGAATCATTGGCTGGAAGAATTGCTATTAGAGAACTATTGGGACTATCACTTAGAGAAAAATTTGATATTAATTTTACAAAGCCATTTTTAAGTGAACGGTCATACTTTGATGAACGAAAAAGTCATTTAAAAAAATATGATCAACTTTGGTATCATATTCATAGAGGATCGTTTCCAAGACTTATTGATGAAAACATGGATTGGGAAGCATTCATGAGCGACTATGTAAAAACTTATATTGGAAGAGATGTGCGTGATATTGTCAATGTTGGCGATGAATTGGCATTTTCTAAATTTATGATAGCTGTTGCTGCAAGAAGTGGTGAAATGCTTATCTATAGTCATATTGCCGATGAAACAGGTGTGTCGGTGAATACTATTAAAAGATGGGTATCAATATTGGTAACTTCAGGATTGGTTTATCTTCTAGAGCCATATAATAGCAATATTCTTAACAGAATTGTTAAGACACCTAAATTATATTTTTTAGATACAGGATTACTTGCATATTTAACAAGATGGACATCAGCAGAAGCATTAAAAAACGGGGCCAGAGCTGGTCATGTATTTGAAACATTTATCATGTCAGAAATTATCAAATCATATAAAAATGCTGGGTATATTAATCTTCCTTTCTCTTATTATCGTGACAAAGAAAAAAATGAAATTGATTTGATTATTGAAAAGGATGATGTTTTATATCCTATTGAAATAAAAATGACAGCAAATCCGCAAAAAAGAATGGTTACAGCCTTTGCTCAATTAGATAAATTACCTCATAAAAAAAGAGGACTTGGTGCTATTATATGTCAATATGAACACATGATTTACATTAAAGACGATGTTGTCTCAATACC
>ENA-UOOK01004152-UOOK01004152.1-fermentation-metagenome-genome-assembly--contig:-NODE-4152-length-15784-cov-3.953271_pt1 | contig 15784 bp, 12 predicted proteins | sample MGYA00245777_ERZ724023 | MGnify/ENA primary metagenome ERZ724023 (study PRJEB28704, sample SAMN03018312) | fermentation metagenome | biome: anthropogenic terrestrial biome; feature: soil; material...
GAGGATATTGACCGGTACCGCTATAAGGTTTGTAAACTCCTCCAGCTCAAACCTGTTTTTCGCCATATGATAGACAAAAAGGAAAGTAAAAACGATAACCGGGGATATCATATTCTTTGCTTCAGAAAGAGAAAAAAGAGATCGCATGATATTGATAACGATATACAAAAAAACGCTGATGATCGTAAAGTCCACGAATACCCAGAATGCCATGGCTATCGATTCGATCCGTTCTATGGTTTGCAGCAGGGATATGCTTTTGATTGCTACAAAATAAGGCAACGGGAGCCGCTGTATCAGGGTATGCCCGTATACCCCTATGGTTTGAATCAATAACATGATGTTTATCAGCAAAAGATATACCGTTCCCTGCAGCCCAAACTTCCGGATGTTCTCTTTATCATTGATCTTGTCTCCGAAAAAGAAAATCAGAGTAAAGTATCCCCATATGGCAAGGAAAGGATAGGCCGTCTTCATCAGGGGTAAAATGTCATAATGGCTGACGGGCAGCAGGTTGATGACTTTCACATTGGCAGTGCTGAGCAGGAATAAGGATATAAAAGAGGCGGTAAATATAAAGAACAAGAATTCAACCGTCCTGGCCAGATTGACAATTCCACCTCTGACGGCATAGAATACGACGGCCAGAATGGTTATAGAAAAGAAAGCCGGGGATGTATCGGGGAGCAGGGAAGACAAAAATCTTTCCGTAAAATACCTCACATACAAACCGAGCAAAATCATCAGCCAGATAAGATACAGCACCAGTACGCCTTTTCCGGGGATGTTTCCGAAAACTTTCCGGAACAGTTCGGAAAGGTTCGCCTCTTTTTCCTTTTTGAACAGGGCTTGCATGATAAAGACCAGACAGAGGAAAGAAGGCACGGAAAACAGCGGAGCCAGCCAACCTGCGCGCCCTACCGTCTCTGCGATCAATCTGGGCAATATTTGGATAGCCGGCGAAGCCACAATGGTAAGAAAAAGAATAACCGCCTGACGGACGGAAATCTTGTCCGGGGATGCCAGCAAGACAAATCACCTCACTTTATTGAGGAAAGAAATCAATACCTTAACAAAACTGTCACGTTCCGGGTCGGAAAAATAAAAAATGCCAAACAATCCGACCGTCAGCATGAACAGAAGGTATACGACCATTTCCTTTTTTTGCTTTTTTGCCTTCATCTGTCGGATGTCGAAAACACTTAGTCCGATCATGACAAGAAAAAAATAAACCATTTCATTTCCATCCTCTGTAACCGCTTGGTTCCAAAAGCTCATAGGTTCTTCGCAGTTTGGATTCCACTTCGACCTTGAACTTCATTTGCGGAAGAATATCGATCCATTGTTTTTCATATCCATGCCATTTCACAGGGTGCTTCAGCCGGATTTGGTCGCAGATTCCAAGACAATCCGATCCCCGTTCCTGAACGACTTCCAGAGCGCGTTCCATTTCATTTGCTAAAATTTCCGATTGCTGGATCTCCATGTGCTTCAGATTTTCTTCAAAAATGGATTTCTCCTGGGATTGAATTTCTCCCAGGTTGCTTTCCACTTCCGTTTTCAATGTTACCTCGGTCAGGTCGTCACCCACAAAATGGGGTATGACTTCCGTATTCGTGGCAATGATCTCAAGGGAGGCATTTTCCCCGTGCAAATCCTTTACCGTGACAATGGAGGATCCCAGCGTGTTGGTGATCAGATTGATGCCCCGGGAGAGTTCCCTGCCGATAAAGTCCGCAAGCTTCAGATCCGAGACAATGGCATACCCGCAGCTTTCAATATCGGGAACCGGCTCGCCCTGGTCCCGGACTACCGACTCGATTGCCGGCACACGCGCGGATCCAAAATGAATATCGATGAACTGCATCAATTCAGACAGCTTCATCTCTTCCGAAATACCAAGGAATTCAGCGGTCCTTACCAGGCTGTCCATTTTATCTACGATATAAAATTCCGAAGCGTTGAATTTCTCAATCAATTCCTTCGCCGTCGACCCTTTGACGATATAAACCTTTCCGTCTATATGGAACTCATGGTCCCGCGCGAAAAAATCGATATACTTGACGATGTTCTCCCTTGCGGCTTCTTCACCGATCAGATAATAATCCGTATGGCTCCAGAACAAGGTCTTGTCAAGATGGGTCTGGATATTCCGGCATGCGTCAAACAATGTTTTGCCTTCCGCCGACGCAATCAACGCTTTATTGCCCGGAACGGTCCCGCTTCCCCCGGTGTTGTTCTGATCGCCCTGGCTATTGCTTTGGACCGTGTCGTCCGTCAGTTTTTTGCTTGCTACCGTGATCATCTGATTACCGGGATTCTCTTCCGACTTGTCAATTCCGACAAGCTGGACAAGATGCAGGTCGTCTATTTCCCTCCGGCGGATCAGGGATCTTGAGCCGCATCCCGTTCCGCCTGTCAGGATCAGCAACAGCAGAACAGCTGTAATTCTCTTCTTCATGACAACCTCCATTCCGATGCTGCCACCTTACTTTTCATATTTCTTACCTACTCCTGACGTTTCTTATTTGTCGTTTTCAGACTGGATGGGCGTTTCTTCATAAAGGGCAGAGGAATCCGGATCACGGTATCCTCTACGGTCTGCTTCCCTTCGTTTGCAACGAAGGGGGAAAGATAAGGGACGCCGAAGGTTTCAATGGTGCTCAGATGATAAACAAGGACGATGACCATCAGGGATAAACCATAAAGCCCTGCGATGGAGGAGCATATCACAAAGACCATGCGGAAAATCCGCAGCCCGTTGGTCATATCCTGATTGGGTATGATAAACCCCGCAATGCCGGTAACGGCAATGACGATAATGATGATGGGAGAGATGAGCTTTGCCTGGGCAGCCGCCTGGCCTACCACCAACGCACCGATGATGGACACTGCCTGGCCGATTGCTCTCGGCAGCCGAAGTCCTGCTTCCAGCAACATTTCAAAGGCGATCAGCATGACAAAAACGGAGGTTACCGTCGGAAAAGGCACTTCCATTTTGCTTCGGATGATGGACACTGCCAGTACCGTAGGGATCATTTCCTGATGGAATGTCGTTATGGAAACATAAAATGCCGGAAAAAGCAGAGTGATCAGCGACGCCGCATAGCGAAGCAGCCGAAGGAAGGAACTGATAATGTAATTATAGGAATAATCCTCCGGCGCCTGGAAAAACATGTTTACCGTTGCGGGAACCACATAGGCCACCGGCATCCCATAGATCAGAATGCCCACTCTGCCATCCATAATGTTGGAACAAAACTTGTCCGTTCTTTCGGTATTCAGTATCTGCTGAAAAATCGTACGCCTTTTGTCGACAATATACTCCTCAATATAACCCGGGGTAATGACTCCATCCACATCGATACGATCCAGACGTTTGACTACCTCTCCTACCAACTCTTCATTGGTGAGGTTTTCGATATAGATCACGGCTACCGGCGTCCGGCTCTGGCGTCCTACAACGGTTTCCCGGATACGCAGGTAAGGTGTGCGGATCTTCCGCCTCACCAGAGCCGTATTGACCCGGAGGACCTCGATAAAGGAATCTTTGGCACCCTTTATGGCATTCTCGGTGGTCGGTTCGGTGATTCCCCTCTTCTCAAACCCCTTTGCGTCAAAGGTGACCGCCTTTTTTTCTCCGTCGAAAACCAGGGCAACGGAACCGTTCAGGACATCGCTCAGGACATCGCCAAGGTTTGTCCGTATCTGTCGGGAGGCATGATATACCATCCCATGTTCGATCAATTCAATCAGGTCACGGAATCCTCTGACATCTCCCAGTATCCTTTCCTGAGTCAGAGGTTTCAGGATATCATCATTGACCTGTTTCGTATTTACCAGCCCATCTATATAAACAACTGTCACCGGCATATTCCGGTTTCCGTTTATGTAATGCTCCTGATAGATCACATCGCTACTATCGGACAGGATGGTTTTCAAGCCGGACATTGTCGGCTCTTTTTCATTGTCCTCAAATTCTTCTATAAAGTCTCCCGAACCCGGTTCGTCCGATTTCCTTCTCGTCCAAAAATGCTTCAAAAATCCCTTCCCTCCCATCCTGGTTATCTATGGTAGTGTTTCACCATTTTGGCGAATTCATACATTGTCCGCTTGTCTCAAAAAGCTTTTTCCTAATTACTGTTTGATTATGCTGTAAATGCTCATTCCACCAAAACCTGGTTGCGAAACAGCAGCGGTAACGCAGATGAAAGCATTATGAGGCTTGAAAGCCCAAATATCGCCAATGAATTGATTAAGAGTATCGAAGTGATGTAACTTTTAATTCTTACCGCTTCTTTATGCATTACATTCCAATATGTATTACACGACCGGCCAGTGTGGCCAATTCTTCTTTATGTGTTACCATAATCACCGTGCGGTGCGGATCTGCCATCAACTCTTCAGCAATGGCGCGCTCCAGCGTAACATCCAGTGCTGCAGTCATTTCATCCATAAGGTAAATGGGCGCATCCCTCAAGTAACAGCGTGCCAATGCCACACGCTGGCGCTGACCGCCCGATAGTGCCCTGCCTCCTTCCCCCAGTTGCCTTTGCGCGCCCTTATCATCCCTCCCGACATCCGTAACATGTGCCTTTACAAGAGCTTCTTGCACACATTGCTTTGTGGCCTTTGGCTCTGCCATCCTTACATTTTCCATGACCGTGTCATTCATCAGCGTTGGCATTTGGGGCAGGTAGGAAAATTGGCGGCGCAAATCCCACAAATCATACTCCTTTATGTTTTGTCCATAGAGTGTGATTTCGCCTTGGTCTATGGGATATAAGCCGAGCAGCAGCTTTAAAAGAGTGGATTTCCCTGAACCGGAAGGGCCCAAAATAGCCACTTTTTCGCCCGGTTTAATTGTCAAGTTAAGGTTTTTAATGATTGGCACAGAAGATCCGGGGTAACAAAAGCAAACGTTCTTACACTCAATCACAGGCCCGCTCCAATTGGCAGGGGGCTTCTGCCTGGCGCCGGCATCGAAGTCTTCTTCCTTTTGTTCCAGTAGGCGGCAAATCCGATCTACCGATACCAGATTTTTTTGTGTTACTATCCACTGCATACCAAAACTTTGTATTCCATAGGCGATACCTACAGCCACAGGCCAAATACTTAGCATGTCTTCAAGCGGCAGATGGTTTTTTTCCACCAACAGAAAGCCAGTTAGCAAAAGCCCCAGGTAGGACAAGGAGAACCCCAGGTTTTTAAGTGTCGTTGATTGGGTGTGCAATTTTACATACCGGCACCCTGTATCATAAAAATCATTGTTGGTATCTTGCAATCTGCGGATAAAAAATTGGTGTATTGGTGGGTAAAAGACTGTTTCAGCGTATGCATGGACTGTTTCTTCAAAAACCTCCGAGCAGGCATCTTCTTTTTGTCGCATCGTTTGTTGCATGTTTTTTGCCGCCTTTTTATAATAATTGGCAAGAAAAAGATACAATATTCCCATCGCCACAGAAAAAAGCATCATCCATGGGCTGACCCAGCCGGTATAGATAACGCCCAGCAAAACCGACATAATGTTTTGCCCCATCATAACAAAACGTTCTACCAGCATCTGGTCCACCAGGTCAATATCAATGGTCAGCATATTTATCCAATACGCGCTGTGCCGGCGGTACCAATCTTTCACAGGGATTTTGCAGAGTTTCCGCACAAGGTCCAGACGTAGTTTGGTACCGGTATGTACCGATACCTTTCTAACCATGTACTCCCCCAGGTAATTAGCCAATCCCAGAAGGACAAAACAACCCAACAACAAAAGTAATTGGGCAAAAATATACGTTGGGCCTGAAACGTTGGGTATGGATGCAATACTTTTATATACCCGACCGAACAATACGTTTTCTGTGAATTTATGGATGGAAAAAAGTATAATGCCCAAACCATACACGGTCTGGCCAGGTGAGAGGATACCAGCGATGTCTTTGGCGATAGATCCTTTTTTACCTTGGTCATGGGTTTGTGTTCTCATGATACTCCTCCCCCTGCATCATCCCTGTCGCGTATGTTTTTTCATCTTTTATCCGCCTATCGATCGAGCCGTCTTCTACGATTTGCCCCCGATCAAACACGATGATGCGATCAAATTTTTTCAGCACGCCCGGGCGATGTGAAATATATATGGCGGTAGCGTTCCCAACCGACTCCAGCGAAGCGGCCAGCAGTTTGCTTTCCAGTTTTTCATCCAGCGCACTGGTCGGCTCGTCAAAGATATACACGGGGGCTTTTTTAGCAACCGCCCGGCTTACCGCAATTCGCTGCCTTTCCCCTCCCGATATTTGACTTGCGCCTTCCCCCACCCGGCTTTGGGGCGTAAGGCCACGCAGCCCAAAGCGCTGCATCAGCCCACTGGCTTCGTCCGTGCTTACCCCAATGTTCTGTCCAATCGTGCCATCAAACAGGTGGTTGTTTTGAAGAACTGGGCTAAATGTACTATATACTTCCTCAGGGCTCATGGTTTTACTATTTTCTCCGTAAATCCAAATGTTTCCTTCCAAATTTTGTGCATAGGGGTAATACATCAGCAGGGCTTTAACCGCCGTAGTTTTACCAGAGCCCGATGCCCCTGCAAAGCAAACCTTTTCCCCTTGCTTTATTCGCAGGGATACGTTTTGAATGCCCACGGACCCATCGGGATATTTTAGCGTCACATGATCAAAAACAATGGCATCTTCCACGGTTGGCTTCGTTTCTGCTTGTTTTGTTTGTTTTGGGCTTGAGGCTGCGTATTCCCTTTTTTGTAGAAAAGCATTTATCCGTTTTGCAGCCACGGCGCTTTCCCTGGATTGCAGTATAAAAGTATTAAACTGTGGAAACACAAACGCGAAGCGCCCCATCATCATTTGAATAAAGGCGATTAAAAAACCGATTGTTATTTTACCATGAAAACAAAAATAGCTTCCGATCAGTGCGGTAATAAACCCTGGCAGATAACTGATCACAAAGCTAACGCTGCTGTTTTTCGATAGGTTTTTCCCCTTTTTAAGTTTGATTTTTTCCAGGTGCTTAAGCTTCGCGTCTGTGCGCTGTTGTATCTGGTCGCTCATAGCCCACGCCCGTATCGTCTCGGGATTGGAAAGCAAATCGAACGACTGTGATAGAAAGCTGTCTGTAGCAGCTTTTTCCTGTGCCGTATACGTTGACACCCCGGTGGACAACCTGGAAAGCAGCGGCAAAATAACCATGGTTATCGGCACAATAATGCCTGTAAGCAAAGGATTTTGGCGCACCATCACCCCTGTTGCCAAAAGGATGTAAAACACTAACTCTAAGAAATTGAACAGTGGCGCCCCCGTCCACTGCGCTACCCGCTGCACATCCAGCGAGTACAGGTGCAAAATATCGCCGGTGTTTAGCTGCTCTGCATCACCAATAGATAGGGTAAAGAGCTTGTTGTTCATTTGTTTTTTTAGTCCACGGGTAAAAAAAACCGTGTTTCCATCGCAGGTTTTTTGTTTGAAATAGTTTACCAGCACACCGAAAGCGATGGAGCATAGCATCAGCAAAATTCCCGGTAACGGATCCGTTTTTAAAATAAAGCTATCGGTCACCATCGCCAGTGCCAATGGCCCGGATAAATCAATAGTGGTGCGCAGTAAGGCGACAATAAAGATTGTAATCCACCGCTTGGTTGAACCACACAACCTTAACATATGACATAACACCAGCTTGTCATCAGATTTATTTTGTAGTGGTCGAACGCCATTCATCCTCTATGCCTCCTCGTGGAAGCGTTATTGTTTGGAATAAAGCAAATCGATTCAAGTTATGGGCAATTTTACTTTATATCCGATCCGGATCCTTTATTTTGTTACAACAATGACCTCTATGCCTATGTCCTCGAACTTTGACAGTTCATCTTCCACCGCATCCCAGTCGGTTATCAGGACATCGATTTTCCTTGCATCGATATCTTTCAGGAACGCGTTATGGCCGATCTTCTGATTCGGGAACAGCGCAATGTTCTTTCGGGAGTTCCCGGCGATTGCCCTCTGAAAGGCAGAGGTCTCCGGGGTACCGTTGGAAATGCCGAATTCCGCGGAGAATCCGGCGCCGGTGAAAAAGCTGATGTCAAACCGCATATTCCTCACAAACTCCTGGGCGAAAGCATCCACGATCCTTCCGTTCTGCCGCATTTTGCCCCCGACCATATAAACCTGGATGTTATCGAAATTTCTCAGGACGGAAGCATTGTCAATGGAATTGGTCACCACCGTGAACTCCATATCCTTCGGCAGATAATTCAGCATGACATACCCGACCGTCCCCGAGGTGATATAAACTGCATCATCCGGCTTTATAAACCCGACAGCTCTTTTTGCAATGGCATCAATGTTTTCATGAACCGATTCGATCTGTGACATGCTCCACTTTCCGGGCATATGCAGGCCTACCTGCATGACCGGTATCGCCCCGCCATGGGTTCTTTTCAGCAATCCCTTCTCTTCCAGAATCCTCAGGTCCCGTCTTGCCGAGTCGGCAGACACATCAAACTGCTCCTGGATCTCACCGATGGATATCCTGCCTTTCTCCGCGATGTTCCGTAAGATCTCCTGATGACGCTCTTCCATAAACATACCATTTCCTCCTTTTCCTATTCTGTTCTGTTCTGTTCTGTTCTGTTCTGTTCTGTTCTGTTCCTATATTATCATTATTATTCACGTTTGTAAACACTTAATCCAAAAAATGTTCCTATATTTTAATTATTATACATGTTCTTTAACGTTCTTTCCGTTTTGGCATCGATAGGATCGATTGTTATTTTTGCAGCAATATAACTTTTCATGGAGAAGCATCAGAAACAGGTAACTCTGGATGAGATCTTTCTTGTTTTGAAGTGGCGTCCGACTGTGATGTTGTTGAGATCGCTGAGAAATATCCGGACCTGCGGATACGGGGAGGCTTTGATAAAAGGATCCTGGCTCAGGGAAAAGACGCTATTGACCGGGAAGTGGACCGGATCATGCCTGTTATGAAGAAACGGGGCGGCTACATTCCGACCTGTGACCACGGAGTGCCCGCGGAAGTCAGCTTTGAGAATTACATGCATTTCAAGAAACGGATGCTGGAGTTTTCGTGAGGCCCGAACCTGATCAGAAGGCGTTCCATAAGAACACGAACACAAATACGCAGCCCCATGCATTGCCGGTGAACTCATGTGCCATCAGCATGCCATAGATAATAATCATCACCGTCAACGCCTCAAGTATCCCCATTGCCGTGAAGCCGACCATGCCGTGAATCAGAATACACATGAATGCACAGATGAGTGCGCCCCAATTGAGCCATCGGTTGCGGGAAGGACAGATCCGGTTGATCTTCCGGCAGATTACCACATAATTGAAGCCTTCGAAAAATCCCCATGCCACGGCGATCAGCCCCATCCCCGCAAAGGGCACGGGGAAAGGAGCGGCCAACACCTCCCTCGTCATCCACACGGACTGAAAGGGCAGGTATCCGCTGATTCGGCCGGCCGCAAATTCAAAAAGGATGTTCGGGACAAACGCAAGAACGCTGAAAGCGATTGACGCCAATGCGCCCCACCTTACCAGGCCATATTGGGAAAACCTTTCCCTCCTTAGCAGCATGACGAGGGAAATGCCAAAACCCGCAACTCCGAACTGCACCAATGCCATTGCGAAAGTGCGCAGAAGCACCGGTTGTTCTTTATTCTGCGAAAAATGGGTAATCGATTCCTGGAAAGGAATAAAAAGGGCAAGTACCGCAAACGTGGCTATTACGATTATAACAAGATCCTGATTTGTCGTTCTCTTTTCCGTTGTGGCAGCAGCATTTGTCATGGCAGAGCCTCATTTCTTTGGAAATCAATATAATATCGGAATACTGACCGGGATTTCTATGTCAAGGCATACCTTCCGCAAATGCTTGACATAATACCGACTTATGGCAGTCTCAGGAATCCGTCCGGCTGGTTTTCCCTGCGGGCTTTGGAATCCCTCCGCAAAGAAGGCTCAACATCATAAATATTTTCAAGTGCCCGACGCACAAGCTCTATCCGATTGAAACCGGTTTTTTTGATGCACCATTTTGTTTCATACCCCAGAAACGCATAGGCCGAAGCTCGGTATAATGACTCCGCAGGGCTTTGATTCCGGATCTGGCCTGCTTCCTGCGCTTTTTCAATGAGGGCGACCGCCATACGGGTCAGATCTTCGTTGAAATCATATGTGCCCTTATCCTCTTTAATGTTCATGATAAGAATTTGCCCCGTCAGATCAGCTCCGATGCGCTCCGAGCTTTGAATGAGGGTCTCAAAACAGATCATCAGCTGTTCCCAATGATTTTCCGCGTTGATAAAATCGATCATCCGATCAGCCAAACCGGTCGTCACCGAATCGTAAAAATCGACGACGGTGTCCTCTTTGGATCGGAGATGGTAATAAAAGGTCGTTTTCGTGATTCCGCAGGCATTGCAGATATCGTTGACCGTGACCTTATTGTAGCCCCTTTGCTGAAAAAGCGTATAAGCGGTATGTATGATCCGCTCTTTTGTGGGATTCGTCGGATTCCTTTCCATGCCAAAGCCTCCCGGATGGCGAACGTCTATGCGGCAGCCATTTGACCCGCGCTATGCCCGCCGCTTATGCGGCCCTTCCTTCACAATGCGGGCCGACCGTTGTCATTTCTTGATTATACCAGAAAAATGGGACAGCGGAAAGAGATTGACAAATAATAAACAAAATACTATGATTATATTACCTCAGTAATATAATATATTACCGGTGTAAACATCAATAACTCAAGAAATGGAGGCATGACAGATGAATAAACTTTTTGAAAAAAGCGGCATCGGAAACATGAAACTCCGCAACCGGATCGTAATGGGGCCTATGGGTACCGCAGGCGAGGCAGACGGCAGCTACAGTACAAACGCCATTCATTATTTTACCGAACGGGCAAAGGGCGGAGTCGGCCTGATCATCACCGGCGCAAACGTCGTTTCGACGAAATACGAGGACCGTCCATGTACGGAACTGAGTAATTTTCACCATGTGGAACGTCTTGCGGTGCTGATCGAGCGTTGCCACCAGTATGGGGCAAAAGTATGCGTGCAGATTTCTCCCGGCCTGGGGCGTATGGTTTTTACCGACCCTTTTACTCCGCCTTTTTCTGCAAGCGAGTGCTATTCTTTCTGGTTTCCGGAATTGAAATGCAAACCCCTTTCCGTAGATGACATCCATTATCTTGTGGATAAAGTCGGATTCAGCGCCAGTCTCGCAAAGGCTGCGGGAGCCGACGCGGTGGAGCTGCATGCTTACGGCGGTTACCTGCTCGACCAGTTCCATTCCACGCTCTGGAATCTGCGTACGGACGAATACGGCGGCGTGCTGCGCAACCGGATGCGCTTTACTCTCGAAGCCATCGAATCCATCCGAAAATATTGCGGTAAGGATTTCCCGCTTCTCGTGAAATTCACGGCTTACCATGGGGTTCCGGGCGGCCGTGAGCTGAACGAAGGGATCGAGATGGCAAAAATCCTGGAGGAAGCGGGCGTGGATGCCCTTCATGTCGATGTGGGCTGCTATGAAGCGTGGTACAAGGCCATCACTACCGTCTACAGTCCCAAAGGACATCAGATCGGTATCGTGCAGGCGGTCAAAGAGGCGGTTTCCGTGCCTGTTTTGGGACAAGGGAAACTATTTGATCCCCAGATGGCCGAAAATGTCCTGGAAGAAGGAAAAACGGATTATGTCGTACTGGCGCACCAGATGCTTGCCGACCCGTACTGGGCAAACAAGGTGAAGGAAGGCCATTTATACGATATCGTCCCCTGCATCGGCTGCAATGAATGTTTGCTGTCCGGATTTACGGGCAAACATTATTACTGCTCCGTCAATCCGCTCTGCTATGCCGAAAAGGATTATCCCCTTCCGGAAAAAAGCGGTGAAAAGCGGTCGGTGCTGGTCGTCGGCGGCGGACCCGGCGGAATGGAAGCCGCCATTACGGCAGCCGCCCGAGGCTATGATGTGGAGCTTTGGGAAAAATCCAACCGACTGGGCGGCAACCTTTGGGCCGCCGGATTGCCCACCTTCAAACAGGATGTGTTAAGGCTCATCGAATATATGGAAAACAAGGTCTACCGCTCCGGTGTGAACGTCAGGCTGATGAAGGAAGCCACGGCGGAAGAAATCCTCCGTGGAAATTACGATAAAGTCGTTCTCGCCAGCGGTTCCGACTCTCTGATGCCTCCGATCGATGGCATCGAAAATGCGGTCGCTTCCTCGGAGATCCTGCTTGGCAAAGGGAAGCCCGGCAAACAGGTCGTTGTGATCGGCGGAGGACTCGTCGGCTGCGAGACGGCGGCTTATGTGAAGGAAAGCGCAGAACAGGTGACCATCGTGGAAATGCTCGACGATATCCTGTTGCTGGCCAACCATTGCAGGAACAACGATCAGGCGCTGCGGGCCATGTTGGCAAAACGCGGGGTGAATATCGTTGCCCATGCCCGGGTGAAAAAGATCACTTCCGACAGCGTCATTTATGAAAAGGATGGGAAAACGCTAACCATTCCCTGCGACACCGTAGTCATTGCGGCGGGATACAAATCCCGCAATGCCCTGGAAAAGGAGTTGGACGGCAAGGTAAAATCACTGAGCGTAGTGGGAGATGCCGTTTCTCCCCGCAAGATCATGGCCTCCGTCCATGAGGCATATCATGCCATCCGTCTGATGGAATAAACGGGACAACATTGCGCGGCAATAAGCGGCAATATTCAGAAACGAAACCGAGAGCCCTGATTTCCGGGGCTCTCGGTTTTTTGCTTAACTTGACTTTCCCTCCCCGCAGCTATAAAATATTTATGACGGCTAAAGAGGGAAAACGTTGGCATGCCCATGTCGCACCCCTGACAAAGGAGCAGAAACGGATTCTGAATCCTTTTCGACAGCGGAACCTGAGTGGCGGTAGATTTTACACTTTAAGAGGTTGACATCATGAGCACATTGAAATATGCAAAAGACGGCAGGGTAATATTTACAAAAGAAATGAAAAGGGATTATATCATACTGATCCCTATGATGCTTCCAATTCATTTTACCTTTATGAAAAATATCTTAACCAAATACGGCTATCATGTGGAATTGTTGGATACGGCCCACCCGCAGATCGTAAGCGAAGGGCTTCAGAATGTTCATAACGACACTTGCTATCCCGCTCTCCTTGTGGTCGGACAGCTGCTGGATGCTATTAAAAGCGGCAAATACGATATCAACAAAACGGCGCTGATCATGTCGCAGACCGGAGGCGGATGCCGTGCATCCAACTATATTTATCTGCTGCGAAAGGCACTGAAAAAGAATAATCTGGAGAATATACCGGTTATCTCCTTCAATATGAACGGCATGGAAAAAAATCCGGGGTTCAAGTTGACATTGGGAATGATGGTACAATTTGTTTACGCCATGCTTTACGGCGATATTCTGATGCTTCTTAACAACCAGACCCGCCCGTATGAGATCCATGCCGGTGACGCAGAACATCTGACTTCGGAATGGATCGACAAGCTCAGTAAAGAACTCAGCGGCCGAAGCATCCTGAACAATAATAAAGTGAAGCGGAACCTGGAACGGATCGCTTCCGACTTTGCGGCCGTCCCCAAACAGATCAGCGAAAAGATCAAAGTGGGAATTGTGGGGGAAATTTATATGAAGTACTCGCCTTTGGGCAATAACAATCTGGAGGAATTTCTCCTGCAGGAAGGAGCGGAAGTGGAAGTCCCCGGTCTGCTGGACTTTGTTCTGTACTGCTGCAACAACGGAGCAATCGATGCCAGGCTGTATGGCATCCGGAAAGCTGCAAACGCCTTCACCGCTCTGTTGAAAGGTTATCTGCTCAAAATGCAGTCCGTATTGATCCAGGCGGTCAAAGCGCAGAAATGCTTCCGGGCACCGTCCCCCTTTAACCATATCAAGTCTCTGATCCATAATTATGTCGGATTGGGAAACAAAATGGGAGAAGGATGGCTCCTGACGGCCGAAATGCTGGATCTGATCACCTCCGGCATCAGCAATATCGTCTGTACCCAGCCGTTCGGCTGCCTTCCCAACCATATTGTCGGAAAGGGAATGATCCGTAAGATCAAAGAAAATTATCCGCAATCCAATATTGTGGCCATCGATTATGATCCGAGCGCAACCAGGATCAACCAGGAAAATCGGATCAAGCTCATGCTTTCCACCGCAAAATTGAACCTGATCCGGCAAACCTGACCGGAGTTTCCCGTACCCATCCTATGTTTATGTCCCGTTGCAGAAAAAGCCGAAGGTTGATTTGAAGGTTGATTTTATTGTAAATTTTTATAGAAAGCATGATCGAAAAATGAAAATTATTTTTATTACTCCTGCAAGCGATGTGCGCAGGTCCGCTCTTTACCGGATCGGAAACAAGCTGTATGGACATTCCAATTCCATTACCGGTCCTCTGATTCTCGGACATATATTGAAAGAGGCCGGCCACGATGTTTCTGTTTACGAAGAGTTATTCAGCGATATCAATCCCTCCGGGTTTCGGGATGCGGATGTCTTCTGCTTGTATACGATGACATCCACAGCGCCCAGAGCTTACCTCCTTGCGGATAAGTTCCGCAAAGAAACAAAAGCGCGGGTGATCATAGGGGGGATGCATGCAACCGTTATGCCGGAAGAAGCGGCACAGCATGCGGACCAGGTCATTGTCGGAGAAGCGGAAACGGTAATACTGGATGTGATAGAAGGAAGAATCCCCGAAAAAATCGTCCATGCACCATGTCTCAAAAACCTTGACGATGCGCCGTTTCCGGACTATTCCTTGCTGAAGACGCCCTGCGAATGCGCCAACGTGCTTTCGACCCGGGGGTGCCCGTTCTGCTGTTCTTTCTGTACGACTTCCCGTATGTTCCACCCGTACCGGGAAAGAAGCATAGACAGTGTCATAGAGGAACTGAGGTACTATAAGAAACTCGGTTTCCGATACATGAATTTTGAAGATGATAATTTTACCGCCAACAAAAAGCGGGCCAAGGAAATATGCCGGCGCATGATACGGGAAGATCTCGTTTTCAAGGAAACGTTCTTCTTTGGGCGCACCGACATGGCGAAGGACGAAGAATTGCTGGATCTATGCCAGAGAGCCCATCTGACCCGGGCACTGGTCGGGATTGAATCCCTGAATCAGGAATCCCTTGATACCGTAAACAAGCATCAGAATATTTCCGATATCGAAAAATGTGCGGAGGCGCTGGCCCGGCATAAAATACGTTTGATTGCCAGCATCGTTTTGGGAATTGATACCGACCGAAAGGAAGATATCAAACGCGGCGTTGAATTTTCCAGGAAAATCAACGCGTACCAGCTTCAGCCCGCTATTCTGACTCCCTTCCCCGGAACGGCCGTTTATGAACAATATGAGCGCGAACACCGGATGATCACAAAGGATTGGAGCGTCTACGATATGATGAACGTAACCTTCCTGCCGAAAAACATGACTCCCTGGGAGCTGCAAAAGCTATTTCTGAGTGCGGCCAGACATTTTTATACATTTTTATCGTCGTTCAAAATCGGAAAAATATTCGGCGCGAATTACGGAATGCGACGCCTCGGCCTTCATTTTCTGATCGATCTGGGAGTTCCCCTCGTACACCTGATTGCGTCGTCTGCCAAAAAAACAAACCTGTATAAAATCAAGCATATGGAATTGCAGCCGCAACACTGACAAAAAGTAATCATGATTCTACTGCAACAAGTCATTTCACTGCAAAATAACGAAGGCCGCCTTAGCC
>ENA-UOOK01004153-UOOK01004153.1-fermentation-metagenome-genome-assembly--contig:-NODE-4153-length-15783-cov-6.391722_pt1 | contig 15783 bp, 13 predicted proteins | sample MGYA00245777_ERZ724023 | MGnify/ENA primary metagenome ERZ724023 (study PRJEB28704, sample SAMN03018312) | fermentation metagenome | biome: anthropogenic terrestrial biome; feature: soil; material...
CATGCTGTCATCCAGTTTGCCCTGTGTCGCCCGGACTAGGGCCACGTTTTCCTCCTTCAATGCCCGAAACGCCTTGCCGTATTTTTACATAATGTTTGATAACTCTTATAGCGCGGGCAAACTTTGCAAGCATACGCCGCACCTTGGCGCTCTTGGTCTTACTATTGAAGGGCGTGATCTCCGATGCTACTCCATGATAACGTCGAACTGGCGTAAGCGTCAAACGCTCTGCATTTCCGCTGTTTGAAACTGTTCGGGCGTAAGCCGTTCTGCCAATTCCGGATGTTTGTTCAGCGGCAGCCCCGGCGCAGCCTTGAGCAGCCAAACGATATAATCATACGGCTTGATCCCGTTCTCCTTCGCGGTCTCGATCAGGCTGTACATAACCGCACTGGCCTGGGCGCCGCGGGCGGTGTTGGCGAACAGGAAATTCTTTCGCCCGATCACAAAGGGCTTGATGCTCCGTTCCGCACGGTTGTTGCTGATTTCCAGCCTGCCGTTTAGAAGATAGTTCTCGAGATACTGTCTTTGCCCGAGTACATACCCGGCGGCGTTGCCGAAGGCCGATTTTGAGGATGCGTTCAGCGACCGCAGCCAACGGAAGAATTCTTCCATGAGTAAATTGGATTCTTTTTGCCGTCGGTTGAACCGTTCTTCCGGCGTCAGCTCGGCAAACTCCGTTTCCAACGCGAACAGCCGGTCGCAGTATCGTTTCGCTTTCTCGGCCAATGACCCCGTTCTTGCTTTTTCGGACATGCCTTTGAGCACCTCGTCGAACTTCCGACGGGCATGCGCCCAACAGCCGATAACGGTTATTGTATTTGGCAGGCTGTGGTACCCGGAATAGCCGTCCGCATGGAGATATCCGTGGAAGTCCTTCAGAAATTCTTTCGGATGCTCTGCTTTCCGATCAGGCTGGTATTCGTACAGGACGATTTGGGATTCCCCGTCCCCGCTTGTCCGGTAGAGCCACATATAGCTCTTGCTTTGAGCAGACTTGCCGTCCTCACGCAGCACCTGAAGGGTGGTCTCATCGGCGTGAAGGACCTGATGCCCGCATAATCGTCGCCTCATCTCTTCATAGATCGGCTCCAGCCAATCCTCACAGGCTTTGACGAGCCAGTTGGACATGGTCTGGCGGGAAAGCAGGATGCCGTTCTGCGCCCATTCCTGTTCCTGCCGGTAAAGCGGACTGCCCATCACAAATTTCTGAGAGGCGATGTGGGCGACCGCTTCGGGCGAGGCAAACCCGCCCTTGATGACGGGGTTCGGCAGTTCCGCCTTAACAATCGGCACGTGATCGGAGCGTTCCTCACAGTGGCGGCAGGCGTAAATATACCGCACATGGCGTACAATTACGGCTTTCGCCGGGATGATTTTCAATTCCTCGCGGATGTCCTCACCCATTTTGTGCAGAGGACATCCGCAATCCGGACAGACACGCTTTTCTTCCGGCAGCTCATGCCGGATGATCTCTACGGGCAAATCCTCCGGCAGCTTGTCGGTGGTCAGACGGGTTTTCTTGCGGTAATGCGCCTTGACCCCGGTGATTTCCGGCTCAGGCGCGGTCAGGTCTGCGGTCTGTTCCGCTTCGTTGAACAGGCATAACTGCCCGTCGTCCGTCTGCTCACTGGACGCGCCGAATTGCTTGTGCCTGGCAAGCCGGAATTGCTCCGTCAGCCATTCAACCTGCTGTTTCAGCTCGGCAATCTGCTCTGCCTGTTTCAGAAAATTCTGATAAACAGAAAGAGGAATTTCAATTGTTTTCTCTTGCTTTTCCATATATCATATTATACCGGAAAAGCCGCATGGAATCAAGGAAAACCGGCATTTTCGCGCTCAGTATTTTACGGGATTTCGCCCCCGAAGACCTCGCTGCGGCGAAGCTTTTTCTCCAGTCTCGCGCCGTCAATCAGACAGGACAGTTCCTCACGGTTCAGTGTCATTGTGGTTTCTCCGTCCGACGACGGCCAGCGGAAATGTCCACGCTCCAGCCGCTTAAAATACAGCCAGAATCCGTCGCCGTCCCATTCCAGTATTTTCAGACGGTCGCGGTTTCGGTTGCAGAACACGAACAGCGCGTCGGCAAAAGGGTTGAGAGAAAAACTATGCTGCACAAGCGTCGTCAGCCCGTTGATCGATTTCCTCATATCCGTGCATCCGCAGCAAAGATACACAGGTTTTTCTCCGAACCGCATCACAGCGACCTCAATACGCGGCAGACCTTTGCAAGAAGCTCCGGGTCCGTTGAGGCGGTTGCCTTGATACAGCAGCCGGCGATTTCGATCGTCAGGGCGCCTTTGCCGGCAGTGACAGATTCCGCTTGTGCAAGCTGTGTCCAGCCGTCCGGCACAAGCCCGGTTCCGCTGTTCCGTTTCTCCGCAAGCTTCGCGCAGGCGTCTTCCCGCACTTTCTTTTGTCTGTAGTAATAGGTGGTCTTGCTGATCCCTTTTTCTTCACAGAACGAGCTTACGGTCTGCCCGCCCGCGATCCGTTCTTTCACCGCCTCGCCCCAAACCGAGTGCCGGAACTGCGTTGCGATTTTTCGCGTATCCATTCTATTCACTCCAACTGGGTCCAAAACACTTCTTAGAGCATTTTGAACCCTTTTGAAGTAAATTGTACCTTCCCGGATGCCATACTTTCAAGGTGCATGTGGGCTTGACGGTTACACATTGGTCAGTCAGACACAAGGCTGTAATCTGAAACACCAAACTCTTCCGCTCGCCCCGGTCGCAGGTACAGGGAGAGCCCGGCCTACAGGCCGGTTCCCTCTTACGTTATCCCGGAGGCGGAGTGCGGGGTCCCCGTTTTCAGGCGCTTGGTCCGGGCGACGGCGGATGCGCTGACCGAGAAAGAAAAAGGCGGTTCTAGTTACCGCAGGTGATTATTTTCCGGCCAGTTCATCCATGGTTACGCCGAAAAATTTTGCGAACGCTTTCAGCTCGATGTCCGTGACAAAACGACGGCCGCTTTCCATTTGCTGAATCGCGTTTTTGTTCAGATCCATGCCCGCCAGTTGCATTTGATCCGCCAAAGCGCGCTGAGACAGACGCTTTTCTTTGCGCAGCTCGACAATCTTGCCGCCGCACAGGTTGAGTGTCCCGTCCGCATTTTTGTTTTTAAACATTGTCGCTCACGCTTCTTCCCCTATTTTGACATTTAATACTTGTCATTTTAAAAAGCATATGGTCAAATAGATCACAATTTGACCTTTACAAAAGGTCAAGGAGTAAAAAAGGGGGAGAATTATGATACGAAGCAAATTCGTAAGAAGCCTGGATTCGCTAGGGCGAATCGTCTTGCCACAGAATTTCAGAAGCGAAATGCGCTGGGAAAACGGAACAAAAATTTCCATTATCAGGGACGGCGACAAATTGATTTTGCAAAAAGACAAACCTTCTGTCTTCCTGCAGAAATAAATAAAATACAGAGTTTGTGAGGGAAAAATGCTGTTTTGGCTTTTTGTCCTGGATTCGGCAGCTAAGCGGAGTAAATACATATTTGCCTTGCCCTGCGGTTTGTAACGGGGATTGTATCCCCCCTGTTCAGCCCCCAAAACTACCTTCTCAGAAAGACCGGCTGTTCGACCGGCGGGCCCAGGGAAACCATCCGGTCTCCGTAGAAATAATGCTCCCGGAGGCCGGCCGTCTCGATCACGCTTCCCCCGTATGCCCGGAAGAAATATTCGCAGGTGTCGGTATTGATAAAGGCGGTGTACTGCGTGTAGTCGTACGCGCCCGTCGCCGTAACGACGCTTCCCTTCGGGATGGTGACGCAGTCCATCAGATGGAAACAGGCCGCGACCATTTCGTCCGGGCCCTCCGGCAGAAAAACGTGCGATTTCTGGTATGCGATCCGCACGAACCGTCCGGGGGAGGCATACCCTCCCGGCAGAAGCGCGGTGCCGCCCGCCTGCCCGAAGGGGGTGAGCTTCACGCCGCCCCATGCCGCCGCCTCTTTCTGCTCCGGGGAAACGTTCATATAATTTCTCAGGTTCGTCGTCTGCCATTCGAAATCCGGGCTGTTCGCCAGCACGCCGATCCTGTTGTCGTACAGCTTCAGGCCGTGCTCCGTCGGTTCCACCACGACGCTTTTTCCGCTCCGGTCCGTCGCGATCCAATGCAGGGGCGCGGCCGTCCCGGTCACGGGGTCCCGCAGCCCCGCGATGGAGATCCGGGGAACCAGGCTCTTCAGCTCCTCGACGGAGCCGCATTTTCCCAGGATGAAGTGGAGAAATTCCAGAGACGAGATCTGCTCCTTCCCGCTTTTTCCCGAAGCCCCGCCGTACTGCGCGTATCCGGCGAAATAAAGCGCGGCGGCGGCGAACCCGTTCTCGTTGACGCCGTCGAAGAAGCCCAGCATGCCGTCTTCCTGCTGGCCCATCGCGATCAGGCCGTAGGAATCTTTGAAGATCCGCCCGTCGAGCGCGCTTTTCCAAAGGAACCCTTTCGGGGCGATCATGAGCTGCGGCTCGATCGGATGCGAAAAGTCCAGAGTCCGTCCTAAAAAATTCTGTCCGCGGCCGCTTTGAAGCGCGATCGCCGTGCACATGGCTGCTCCTCTCCTTCCGTGGCCTTCCCGGCCCCTAATCCATGATATCGCCGCGCGCGAAAATTGTTTCGGATTTTTCTTTCGCGTTTGCAGAAAAAATGAGTCAAAAACGGGCGTACCGGAATTTTTTTCCGATACGCCTTTTTGTTCTTTGGTTTTGCGTGCGACGCCACCGATCGCGCTGGAAGCGGCGAGGTTTATTGGATGATCTGCAGGACCGTTCCTTCCGGCAGCGAGTAGTATTCCCTGATGTCTTTTGCATACGCGGGATGGAACGCGTTGAAATACATATATTCCAGGTCGAATTTGCGGTTGTCGATCACGATCGTGTCGCTCTTTCCGCTTTGCACGTCGCTGATCTGGCGGTCGATGTCGAGGAAAACGCTGTAATTCCTCACGACCGCAGCCGCGGCGATCAGCATCGAGCACAAGCCGACGGCGGCGACGGAAAGGCGCGCGGCGTTCCCGAACCTGAAATGCAGCTCCTGGAACAGCGAGACGGCCAGCAGGTAATCCAGCAGCACCAGCGGCAGCAGCGGGCGTCCCCAGGAACCCACGGCGGCGGGGATCGCCTGGGAGCTCCACATGCCGATGAACAGCACCACGGCATACCGGTACTTTCCGCACGCTTTCGCCGCCCGGATCATCGCGATCAGGCAGACGACGAGAAAAGAGATCCAGTAAACCACGGCGGCGAGCTCGGCCAGCAGCCTCAGCCTGGTATTGATCTCCGCGACGGGCTGGCGCGCATACGGAAGCTTCAGCATGGGGTACATGGCGAAGGCCACGATCCCCGCCGTCAGGTAAAAAGGAAAGAACGGGGATGTCCGGTCTCTGCCGTTTCCCGCCGCATGGATCAGAAAAAGCGCGCAGATACCCATGAGAACGGTCCAGAAAAGGCAGTCGTTGAAGACGCTGCTGAAATAGATCGGCAGATTGTTCAGAATGACGCCCCTGATCCCGAGGCTGTCCGCGGGGCGCGCCGAAGAATGCAGCCGGTAATACCCTCCCGGGCAGGTCAGGGTGAAAACCGTGGTCAGCAGCGACAGGATGCAAAGCGTCCAGACACAGCGCGTCATCTGCTTCGACCGGATCAGGTAAACGGCCGCAGCCGCGCACATGCCGAAGATCAGCAGGGCCATTTGCTCGTGCAGGAGCCCGGCGGCGGACAGGCAGACCGGCGAGAGATACCGGAACGGCTTGGGGAACGGGCGGTCCCGCAGGATGCTGTAAATCGGCAGGAAGCCGATCAGCATCAGGAAAAACGGATACAGATAGTTGCAGGAGCCGTCCATCCAGACGAAAGCGTCCCCGTAGAGGTTATGCGTCACCGGCATCAGGCCGGGGAAAACGGCGCAGAGGGCCGCAAGGCAGAAATCCGCGCGGATCCGCTCCGGCTTTTTTGGAACCACGTAGCCCCGCACATAGTAAAACATCAGGAGAGACGTTCCGCAGATCACCAGGGGCGTCGCGATTTTCCAGATGCGGAGCCCGTCGAGCAGCAGGAACTGCGCGAACATATTGGCCATCCGGGACCCCGCCACCGAATAATAATACTTGTAAAAAGAAAAAATCTTCTGGAAAGATCCCCCCTTGATCAGAAAGGTGAAATCATCCCCCTGCGGGAAACCGTGGGAATACTGGAAAAACAGCAGAATCAGAACAAGGAGAAACGGAGTGTAAACCAGAGCCCTTTTTCGATCCGGCTTTTGCATCAAATCACCCGTCTTCCGATTGAGAATATTTTGCAGCGGGGATCGCGGACGCAGGGATAGACCGCCCGTGCCCGGGAAGGCCGTTGCCGCCGCTCCCGGTTTAACGCGTCCCGTATAATAATGAGAGACGATATTTAGGATTCCAAAAGAAAGCCATTTGATCATATGCCGTTTCGTCTTTCTTGTCAAGGCGCTTTCCCTCCGTTCCGAGGCGGGCGCCGTGCCGGCCGGTCCGCGCCGCTAAAAATCGCGCAAATTCTCTTGTGCGGCCGGCGCGTTTGCGGCTATAATAAGACAAGGGATTTTTTTGAAAGAAAATATCGTGCCGCGGCCCGCCCCGCGAACGGGACGGGAAATTCCGGCGGTCCCCGGTCCGTATGGATGAAAAACCGTAAACACGGCGGAAAGGAGCGGACCATCAGAATGCGTTTGTTCTTTGCGATCTGTTTGGACGAGCCGGCGAAGGATTCTCTCTGCGCCGCGATGGAAGCGATGCGCCCCGGCTTCGAGCGCGCGGGCTTTACGCCGCGCGAAAACCTGCATCTGACGCTTGTGTTCCTGGGGGAGACGCCGCCGGCGCGCCTGCCGGCGCTGCGCGCGGCGATGGACGCCGTTTCGGCGGAGCCGTTTCCGCTGTGCGTCGGCGGCGTCGGCTGTTTCCGGCAGCCGGGCGGCAGGCTTTACTGGGCCGGCGTGGAGCGCAGCGGGCCGCTCATGGCGCTTTACGATTCCCTGCGCGCGGAGCTGGAGCGGCGGGGTTTCCGCGTGGACGCGCGGCCCTACCGCCCGCACCTGACGCTTGCGCGCCGGGCGGTGCTGCGGGAGAACGATACCGGAAGCGCGATCGCCGTGCCCGTGATACGGGTGAACGTGAAACGGTTCAGCCTGATGCGGTCCGACCTCGGCGGCGGGCGGCCGGTGTACACCGAGCTTGCCGGAAAGGAACTGGGAAAGGCGGCGGAACCGTGAAAGCTCTGGTTACGGGCGCCAGCTCCGGCATCGGGCGCGGGATCGCCCGGCTCCTCGCCGCGCGCGGCTGCAGCCTCGTCCTCGTCGCCCGCCGGCTGGACCGGCTGGAGGAGCTGCGCCGGGAGCTGAAGACGGAGGCCGTCGCCGTCGCGTGCGACCTTTCGGACGAGGACGGCTGCTTCCGCCTGTACGAGCAAATGAAGGGCGAGGGCGTCGACGTGCTCGTCAACTGCGCGGGCTTCGGCGTGTTCGGGCCGTTCCTGGAGACGGACCTCCGGCGCGAGCTGGAGATGCTGGATGTGAACGTCCGCGCGCTGCATATCCTCACGAAGCTTTTCTGCCGCGACTTCGCCGCGCGCGGAAGCGGATATGTCCTGAATGTGGCGTCCGCAGCGGCGTTTCAGCCGGGGCCGCTGTTTTCCTCCTATTACGCCTCGAAAGCGTATGTGCTCCGGCTGACGGAGGCGCTCGCCGAGGAGCTTCGCCGGGCGGGAAGCGGCGTGAGCGTGAGCGCGTTCTGCCCCGGCCCGGTGGAGACGGAATTCAACGGAACGGCGGGCGTGCGCTTTGCGCTCGGAGGCATTTCCGCGCAGCAGGCGGCGCGCTGCGCGGTGGACGGCATGTTCGCGCGGAAAACGGTGATCGTCCCGGGCGCGGCGATGAAGGCGGCCCGCTTTTTCGAGCGCTTCCTGCCCGAGCGCGCCGTCGTTCGCGCGGCCGGCTGGTTCCAGAGCAAGAAATCCGGCTGAGCGGGGAGAACCGGCGCGCGCCTCGGGAACCGTTCCCGGCCCTGCCGCGCCCGCTTCCGGAAAAACCGGGCCTTCCTTCGCGCTCCCCGCTGGACAGGCCCGGCGGGAACCGGTATAATCGAAGCGGAAGGTCAAGATGCCCGCCGGAGCCGGCCGGCGGAGCGGTGAAAGGAATGACGGCAGTGGGAAACAGAATCTTTCTCGTGGATGACGACGCCTCCATCCTCATGCTGCTTTCCGACGTCCTGGGCGACAGCGGCTACACGGTCGTTACGGCCTCTTCCGGCGAAGAGGCCCTGCGCGTCCTCGCGGACGAAAGCTTCGATATGATCATTCTCGACGTCATGATGAAGGGGGTGGACGGGCTCGAGGTCTGCCGCCGCATCCGCGGCAGGGTGAGCTGCCCCATCCTGTTTCTGAGCGCGAAGGACACCTCGAAGGACATTGTGGACGGCCTTTCCCTCGGCGCGGACGATTACCTGACGAAGCCCTTCGTGCTGGAGGAATTCGTGGCGCGCATCAACGCGCACCTGCGCCGCGAGGACCGCGCGGCGGCCGGCCCGCGCCGCACGGGCGCCCTGCTGCAGATCGGCGGCATCGCGCTGGACCGCGACGGCATGAGCGTGACGAAGGACGGCCGGCCCGTGCAGCTTTCCACCAAGGAATTCGAGCTTCTGCAGTTCCTGATGCAGAACGCCGGGCGGACGCTTTCGCGGGAGAAGATCTACCGCGGCGTGTGGAAAACGGAGTACGGCGACGTCGGCACCGTCGCCATCGGCATCAAGAACCTCCGCGCCAAGCTGGACCCCGGCTGGCGGTACATCAAGACGGTGTGGGGCTCCGGCTACCGGTTCGTGACGCAGAGCGCTTTCGCCGAGCAGGGAACGGTGGGGGAAGACGTTGAAAAAGCCTGACATTCCAAGCATCATCGCCGGCCGGCGCCCGGGGTGGCTTTCCGGCAACCTTTCGCACAAGGCCTTTCTTACGGTCGTGGCGCTGGCCGTCCTGAGCTGCCTGCTTATCTGCCGGAGCTACGTTTTCTATCTCGGCGCCTATGCCGACAACGTCTACGGCGGCGTCGCCGCGGAGGCCGACGCCATCGCGCGGGAGGCGGCGGACTGCCTTGCCTCGCACGGCGGGGACTACGGCGCGCTGGAGCGGTACGCCGCCTCCCGCGGGTTTTCCTGCGAGGTGCGGGACGCGGCGGGCGGGCTTCTGTTCGAGTACCGTCCCTCGCCGCGGGAAAGCGGTTTCCGGATTTCCGGCAGCGCGGAGGTTTCGCCGGGAGGGGGTGCGGAGCTCACCGTGCGCACCTGGAGCGTCCCGCGCAAGGCGGACGACGTGGGGCGGTCGCTCCGGCGCAGGGCGCTTGCCGGCCTTGTGGTCATGATCGTGTGCGTCTTCGTCGTCGCGTCCATCCTGCTGTACCTGCTCATTTTCGCCCCGGTGGCCAGCCTCCGCCAGACCGTCCGCCGGTACTACGAGCAGGGCGCCGCCCCGCAGCGCAGCAGCCGCCAGGACGAGATCGGCAGGCTGCAGAACACCTTCGTGGACATGACCGGAAAGCTGGAGGAGGAGAAGCAGGCGGAGCGCCGCCTGGTGGCGTCCATCTCGCACGACGTCAAGACGCCGCTCACCTCGGTGATGGGCTACTCGGAGCGCCTGCTTTCTGCGGAGCTGCCCGGGCAGAAGCGGCGGCAGTACCTCCGCAATATCTACGACAAGGCGCTCGCCATCAAGAGCATTGTGGACGAGTTCGACGAATACCTCGAGATGGGCATTCACGAGACGCTGCCCATGGAGCTGGTTACGATGTCCGAATTCTGCGCCGCCGCGCGGCGCGAATACCAGGACGAGCTTTCCGACGCCGGCGCGGCGTTCACCGTGGAGTGCCGCTGCCCGGACGACCGCATCCGCTGCAACGCCGACCGCATGCGCCGTTTCCTCGGCAACCTGATCGGCAACAGCTTCCAGCACGCGGGCAGCGATCATCTGGAGCTGCGCCTCGTGTGCGAGCGGCGGGGCGATTCCGTCGCGCTGTCGTTCAGCGACAACGGCCGCGGCGTCCCGCCCGGGCTTCTGGGGAAGATCTTCCAGCCGTTTTTCACCACGGACAACGGCCGCAAGGTGTCCGGCCTCGGCCTTTCCATCTGCGAGAGCATCGTCCGCGCGCACGGCGGCGCCATTTCGGCGCGGAACCTTCCGTCCGGCGGCCTGCTGGTCCGCGCCGTCCTGCCCCGCGTTTCCCCGGACTCCCGCGGCGCGCCGGGCGGGGGGGTTCCGGGAAAGCCGGAACGGAGCGGCGGAAAGCGGAGCTGCTGACGCGGCGCGCCGGAGATTTACTTTCCCCGCCGTTTCCGGTATAATAAGGGGCGAAAGCCGCATGAAGAGGAGGCTCCCTGTTTGAACCTTGCGTTTTCGTTGCCGTCCCTCGCGTCGCTTGTCCAGGGCGGGATTTCCCTTCTGCTTTTTCTGCTCCGTGTCGCCGTGCCGGTCCTTGCGATCGTCGTGGCGGAGCGGTGCTTCCGTTCGCTGCGCCTCGGCAGGCGGAGGGAGGACCCCGTGATGGTCCTGGAAAACAGGACGACGCACGCGATCCTTCCCGTGCTGTACTGGGAAAACTCCATCGGCCGCAGCCGCAGCTGCGACGTCGTCCTGCGCGACCAGACGGCGAGCCGCGCGCACGCGGTGCTGCTCCGCCGCGAGAGCGGCTGGTTCGTGGCGGACACGAACTCGAAAGCCGGCACTTTCGTGAACGGCCGCCGCGTCCGCGGCCGCGAGCCCGTCAACCCCGGCGACGTGATCGCCATGGGCTCCACCGCGCTCACGCTCAAGCGCACGGCGGACGTCGGCGCGCCTCCGCCGCGGCCTGCGCGCCGACGGGCTCCGTCGCCGGCGGGGCTGCTTTTCCTCACGCTCCTCACGCAGGCGATGCTCGCCGTGCAGCTCGCCTTCGCGGGCGGGAAATTCGACGCGAAACCCATGCTTCCGCTCGCCGCGCTGGCGCTGCTGGAATGGGCGCTTTACCTCTATTCCATGAAGATGCTCGGCCATGTCAGCTTCGAGCTGGAGACGCTCGCGTTCCTGCTCTGCGGCGTGGGGCTGGCGCTGCAGACGGGCATCAGCGTGAAAGACGCCTACACACAGCTCTGCGCCGTCGCGGCCGGCGTCGTGCTGTACCGGTTCCTCATCTGGTTCCTCGGCGACATGGACCATGCGATGCGCTGGCGCGTGGCCATCGGCGTGACGGCGCTCGTTCTGTTCGCCGTGAACCTGCTGCTGGCGCGGTCGCGCAACGGCGCGCGGAACTGGATCACGGTCGGTCCCGTCTCCGTGCAGCCGTCCGAGTTCGTCAAGATCGCGTTCGTGCTCGTCGGCACCTCCACGCTGGACAGGCTCCAGACCTACAAAAACCTCACCGGCTTCATCGGCTTTTCCGCCCTCTGCATGGGCGCGCTGTTCCTGATGCGGGATTTCGGCACGGCCTGCATTTTCTTCGCCGGCTTCCTCATCATCGCCTTCATGCGTTCCGGCAGCGTGCGCACCGTGTCGCTGGCCCTGGCCGTCGCCGCGCTCGGCGCGTTCCTCATCCTCAAGATCAAGCCCTACGTGGCGCAGCGGTTCGAGGTCTGGCGCCATGTCTGGGAGCACACGGGGGACGAGGGCTACCAGCAGGTGCGCGTGCTCAGCTACACCGCCTCGGGCGGGCTGTTCGGCGTCGGACTCGGGCGCGGGTGCCTGCGGGACGTGTTCGCCGCCGAAAACGACCTCGTCTTCGGCGTGATCTGCGAAGAGATGGGCATCCTGCTGGCCGTCGTCTGCGTCGTCGTCCTCGCGCTCCTCGCGTTCTACGCGCGCAGCCTGGCGTCGCGCAGCCGCTCCGCCTTTTACTCCATCGCGGCCTGCGCGGCGGGCGGCATGCTGCTTTTCCAGGCCTGCCTGAACGTTTTCGGCGCCACCGACGTGCTGCCGCTCACCGGCGTGACGCTGCCGTTCCTCAGCCTGGGCGGCTCCAGCATGGTTTCCGTGTGGGGGATGCTCGCGTTCCTGAAAGCCTGCGACGAGCGCACCTACGCGGCAAGGAGGCGGAAAAGATGAAGACGATGGGAAGGCGTTCCCTGGTGCTGATCCTGCTGGCGGCCGGGTTTTTCTTCGGCCTCGGCTTTTTCCTGCGCGACCTCGTGCTGCACGGCGGATTCTGGGCGGTGCAATCCTTCAACGGCCACCTGAACGGGACGGGCGTCGCGGCGTCCGGACGCGTGCTCGACCGCGGCGGCGCGGTGCTCGCGCAGACGAAGGACGGGAAGCGCGTCTACAGCCCCGACCTCGCCACGCGCTGCGCGATGCTCCACGCCGTGGGCGATACGGACGGCTTCATCTCCACCAGCGTGCAGTACAATTTCCGCAGCGAGCTGTCGGGCTACAGCCTCGTGATGGGCCTTGCCACGCCGACCGGGAAGGCCTCGGGCAACGACGTGACGCTCACGCTGGACGCGGGCCTGTGCCGCCTCGCGCGCGAGAAGCTCGCGGGCCGCAACGGCCTGGCGGCGGTCTGCAATTACAGGACCGGCGAGCTGCTCTGCATGGTGAGCACGCCGGACTTCGACCCCCAGAACCCGCCGAAGGACCTGGACACGAACAAGGCGTACAGCGGGGCCTACCTGAACAAGGTGCTTTCCTCCACCTTCACGCCCGGCTCCGTCTTCAAGGTGGTCACCGCCGCCGCCGCGATCGAGAACATCACGGACCTCGACTCCCGCGTGTGGAACTGCAACGGCAGCGTCGTCATCAACGGCAACCGCATTACCGACATCGGCGCCTACGGCACGCTCCATTTCAAGGACGCGCTGGCGAAATCCTCCAACGTGGCCTTCGGGCAGATCGCCGTGGAGCTCGGCTCGAAGCTGCCCGCCGAGGCGGACCGGATGGGCTTCAACCGCTCCTTTTCCCTGGACGGCATCCCGACGGCCGAAAGCGTCTACGACGTGAAGTCCGCCTCCGCGGATCAGCTCGCGTGGTCGGGCGTGGGGCAGTACACGGACATGGCCAACCCCTTCCACATGCTCGTGCTGATGGACGCGGCGGCGAACGGCGGCACGCCCGTCATGCCGTACCTCGTGAAGAGCGTTACGTCGCCGGCCGGCCTGCCGCTGCGCGTCGGAGCCGGGGAAACCGGCCCCGAGCTGATTCAGCCCTCGACGGCCGAAAGGCTGAAGGGCTACCTGCGCTACAACGTGACCAGCCAGTACGGCGAAAGCCTGTTCCCGGGCCTCGCGGTGTGCGCCAAGACCGGCACGGCGGAGGTCGGCGGGGGAAAGGCGCCCAACTGCTGGATGATGGGGTTTTCCTCCGACGAGGAGACGCCGCTCGCGTTCGTCGTGATGGTGGAGAATTCTTCCGAAGGCAGCGTCGCCTCGGCGGGGCGCATCGCCTCGTCGCTGATGACGGCGGCCGCGAAGCTCGCGGGATAAATGCTCGCGCCCCCTTTTCGGACGGGCTTTGTTGTGTTAAAATATTGGGGCGGCCGGCAAGGCCGGTTCGGGAAAGATACGGGAAGCCGACATTCAGCCGCCTGCGCGGCGGAACGGGGGATAAAATGTCTGAAGTCATTCGGATCTTTGTGGAAAAACGGCCCGGGCTCGACGTGGAAGCGCGCCGAACGAAAGCCGACCTGACCGAAAATCTCGGCCTGCGCGGCGTGGAGGAAGTCCATCTTGTCAATCGGTACGACGTTTCCGGCCTGTCGCGGGAGGAGTTCGCCGCCGCGCGCGGCACGATCTTCTCGGAGCCGAACACGGATCTCGTGTACGAGGAGGAGTACCCGCTGCCGGAGGGCTGCGAGGCCTTCGCCATGGAGTATCTGCCCGGCCAGTACGACCAGCGGGCGGATTCCGCCGCGCAGTGCGTGCAGCTCCTCACGCAGGGGGAGCGCCCGCTGGTGCGCACCGCGAAGCTCGTCGTTGTAAAAGGAAAGCTCGCGCCCGGCGATCTTCGGAAGGTCGAGGGCTATCTGATCAATCCGGTGGAGAGCCGCCTCGCCTCGTTCGAGAAGCCGCTGTCCCTTGCCGCGGACGTCCGGACGCCCCCGGACGTGCCGCGCGTGGGCGGTTTCACCGCCTGGGACGGCGACGGGCTGAAACGGTACCACGCGTCGATGGGCTTTGCCATGAGCCTTGCGGACCTCGCGTTCTGCCAGCGCTATTTCCGGGACGAGGAGCGCCGCGATCCCACCGTGACGGAACTGCGCGTGATCGACACCTACTGGAGCGACCACTGCCGCCACACCACGTTCCTCACGGAACTCGGGAAGATCGGGGTGGAAAAGTCCGCCGTTTCCGCCGCGGTCGAGCGTGCGCTGCAGGCGTATTACGACGCCCGCGAAGAGGTCTACGGGAAAGACACGGACCGCCCCGTCACGCTGATGGACATGGCCGTGATCGGCGGGAAGCTCCTGCGCCGCCGCGGAAAGGTTCCGGACCTCGACGCGAGCGAGGAGGTCAACGCCTGCTCGGTGGAGGTGCCCGTCACGGTGGACGGCGAGAAGCAGACGTGGCTGGTGCAGTTCAAGAACGAGACGCACAACCACCCCACGGAGATCGAGGCGGCGCGGCCACCTGCCTGGGCGGCGCGATCCGCGACCCGCTCTCCGGCCGTGCCTACGTTTACCAGGCGATGCGCGTCACCGGCTCCGGCGACCCCCGCGTCCCGCTCGGGGAGACGCTCCCCGGCAAGCTGCCCGCGCGCAGGATCACGACGGGCGCGGCGCAGGGCTACAGCTCCTACGGCAACCAGGTCGGCCTCGCGACGGGCCAGGTGACGGAGTTCTACGATCCCGGCTACACCGCAAAGCGCATGGAGATCGGCGCCGTCGTCGGCGCCGTGCCGAAGGCAAACGTGGTGCGCGAGCGCCCGCGCCCGGGCGACGTCGTCGTGCTGCTGGGCGGCGCGACGGGCCGCGACGGCTGCGGCGGGGCCACCGGCTCCTCCAAGGCGCACACGCTAGAGTCCATCGAGACCTGCGGCGCCGAGGTGCAGAAGGGCAACCCGCCCACGGAGCGCAAGATCCAGCGCCTGTTCCGCAGGCCGGAGGTGGCGCGCCTGATCCGCCGCTGCAACGATTTCGGCGCGGGCGGCGTCAGCGTCGCCGTCGGCGAGCTGGCGGACGGGCTTGCGATCGACCTCGACAAGGTGCCGAAAAAATACGAGGGCCTCGACGGCACGGAGCTCGCCATCTCCGAATCCCAGGAGCGCATGGCCGTCGTCCTCGCGCCGGAAGACGTGCGCCGCTTTCTCGACGCCGCGCGGGAAGAGAACCTCGCGGCCACGCCCGTTGCCCGCGTGACGGAGGAGCCGCGGCTGAGAATGGCGTGGCGCGGCGACGCCGTGGTCGACATCGCGCGCCGGTTCCTCGATACGAACGGCGTGCGCCAGGCGGCGGACGCCGTGATCGCCGCGGCCGACCCGGAGGAATGCTACCGCGAAAAGGTGCCGGAGTGCCTGCGCGGCCTGCCGCTCGGCGAGGCGTTCCGCAAAAATCTTTCCCGCCTCGAAGTCTGCGGGCAGCGCGGCCTCTGCGAGCGCTTCGATTCCACCATCGGCGCGGGAACCGTTTTCATGCCCTTCGGCGGCGAGAATCAGTTGACGCCCATTCAGGCCATGGTTCACAGACTCCCCGTTAAAAACGGCGAAACGGATGACTGTTCCTTCATGACCTGGGGATTTAACCCCTATATAAGCGAAAAAAGCCCCTATCACGGCCAGATACGCTCCGTGATAGGGGCTTTTTTCGCTTATAT
>ENA-UOOK01004156-UOOK01004156.1-fermentation-metagenome-genome-assembly--contig:-NODE-4156-length-15777-cov-7.730887_pt1 | contig 15777 bp, 12 predicted proteins | sample MGYA00245777_ERZ724023 | MGnify/ENA primary metagenome ERZ724023 (study PRJEB28704, sample SAMN03018312) | fermentation metagenome | biome: anthropogenic terrestrial biome; feature: soil; material...
CTTATCAATGGAAGACTTGATAATTCTTAAAGCTTCCAGTTGTTTTTCTTTTTCGATATGCTCCTGTCCCCAATAACGGCCCACATAATCGCAGCACAGTCCACCGTTTTCCACCCACGGTTTTTGATCGTCAAAGCTCCATATACTGGTCGCGGATGGACATAGGTCTGTGTTGACCCACATACGAAAGGCAAAACCGGATGTAGCCACAATATCCTCCGCTTTTTCAGAATACGGGCTGTTTTTCACTGCTGTTGATAGTGTTTTTGCAAAGGAAAACAGATAGCCTGTCGAGTCCCGTACACCGTCCCATGAAATGTAAAGATGTTTTTTCATTTAGATTCCTCCTTCAATGGTATGTATATTTTTTCGCTATATATGCGAGATTCTTCAATATATGATTCAAAGTCATAGCCGACAGTACGTTTGTATCCGCTGTTTGGTAGCCATTCGCAGTTTATGTAATCCCATGTGCGATGGATGGTGTTAACAAAATCATAATACGATGTTTTAGGTGTTTCGAAAACGGCATATAGTCCGCCTTTCACCGAAAGATCCATTGCGTCGTCGATATCTCCGAGTGCGATATCCTTTTTAACGCCGATAAAATAGTCAAGTCTATTCTCCGGTTTATTCCATGCGCTAACGCCATAATCCTCACAGGCTTTTCCACCCGATAGCTTTTTAGACCATTTTCGGCTGTTATATTTGTTCCAGAAGTTGGGCGGATAAGCTTCATCGCTTTTGTAAACCGTTAGAACAAAAGGTTCAAGATATGTCAATTCAGGTATTACTTCAAATGGTGCTGTTTCAAAAGTGATCGCTTCATATAGCTTCAGGCTATTCAAGGCGAATTTAAATTCGGTAGGCAAGATATGATGCTCTGATACAAACGCTCTAGTGAAATTTTCCTTTGAATTGAAGCCATATTCAAAGGCCATTTCAAAAACTGGTATATCTTGACGCATATGTTTGATGATTTCGGTGAGCCTGCGTTTTCGTATATAATCAGCCGGTGTCAGCCCCGTCGCTTCCTTGAATACACGAATAAAGTGGTAATCAGAATAACCAGCAACACGGGCGCAATCGGTAAGAGCAATTTCATTTTTGAGATTTTCTTCGATGTAGCTTATCGCTTGCATAACTTGGGCTTTATAGTCCATAATCATCCTCCCTACCTAGAAAATACTCTCTTCCACAGAACATTGATAATCGAAAAATCAAGCAGCTGGCTCAACCGTGACTTTATAACCCATGCTTTCCAACCGTTTGATGGAACGCTTTACCGTTGCCTGGTGGTTTATCTCATTAAAATGATTTACTCCTAAGTCATGGTAACTGGAACCATTCTTAAGCATGTGGTAAATAGTGACCAAAATTGCATGAGCGACGGCTACAATTGCTTTGTTCTTTCCTCTTCGCGCCGCAAGGCGATGATACATCACATTCAGATAGGTGCCCTTCGTCCGCGAGGCAGAGATTGCCGCCTGGGTGAGAGCCGCTTTTAGCGACATGTTTCCTTTGCGAGTTCGACCGCTCTTCCGTTTGCCCGCGCTTTCATTGTTACCCGGGCAAAGCGCTGCCCACGAAGCAAAATGCCTATGCGTGGGGAACCTGCTCATATCAATACCTGTTTCGCAAAGGATTTGTTCTGCATTGGTTCGCGAGATGCCGGGAATGCCATCCAGCGCTTCGATGGCTTCCTCAAAAGAACGCATTCTCTCCTTTATCTCTTGGCCTAACACTTCAATTTGCTCATTAAGAAAGTCAATGTGCTGGAGCTGTGTTCTGAGTAACATCTTTTGGTGGGCACCGATTAACCCGGTTAGCGCCTTTTCCAGTAAATCCTTTTTACACTTAAGTTTACCGCGTGCCAGCTGTGCCATGTCCTGTGGACTTTGGTCTCCTGAAATTAATGCTCTGAGCATGTCTTGCCCGGATTTGCCCATCACGTCGGTGGCCACGTCGCCCAGTTTAATGTTGGCCCCTTCCAGGACTTTTTGAATCCGGTTTACCTCTCGGGAGCGTTCTTGTGTCAGTTTCGTCCGGTAGCGGACCAACTCTCGTAATTCCCGTTGGTCCCGATCCGGAATGAAACTTCCCTGTAGAAGGCCATGCTTGAGTAAATCGGCGATCCACTCCGCGTCCTTTACATCGGTTTTGCGGCCGGGAACAGCTTTGATGTGGTGCGCGTTCACCACAAGAATCTTCATCCCGGTGGCTTCTAGCACGTTGTAAATTGGTTTCCAATAAACACCTGTGCTTTCCATCGCAACAATTTCGCATTTGTTTTGTAGTAACCAATCGGCAAGCTCGAGTAGGTCTTCGGTCATGGTGCCGAAACTACGGATTTCTTTCCCTCCAGGGGAAATGAAACAAGCGGCAATGGTCTTTTTGTGAATGTCTAGCCCACAACAGAGAGGATTAATGATTTCCATGGTTCAGGCCCTCCATTTCTAACCGAAGTGGCGAATCTCCATAAATAGATTCTACCTATCGTGCTCCCTTTTTGGGGCAACATTTCAGTGTGCCTCAATTCGCCAAGGTCAGACTACTTAACGGGCTCTACGGCACCAAGGAACCCCGACCTTCTTCTTCGGTAAATGGTTACTTCGACGGAAATCTATTTTCATCCTTTCATGTGCCCCAGCCGGCTGGGGTGTTGGACTACTTAGAAAATAGCCCATGTTGTTCACTTAGCAAAGAAGAGTAGTCGGCGTGAACAACTCAATAAAAGCGCCTTTGGGGCTTGTCGTCCCACCTGGCTTTAATCTTCTTCCTTTCAGGTGTCCTGGCGGTAGCCAGCGTGAGCGACTACCTAATTCTTAAAATGGGCTATGCGGTCTTTGAGTTCGGCCTTTTTCGCATCATTGAACCGGTCAACGGTAGATAAATAACCGGTGATCCGGCGCACCCGCCGAATGTTCGTGGCCTGGCAGGAAGGACATTCATCGTCGAAAATCCCCCGGTTCCCGCAAGTCAGACACTCGTCGATGGGAAAATTAATTCCGCCGTAACCCATATCAGCTGTTGCCATGTGCCGGATAATCTTCTCAAAAGCTTCTAAATTGTCGGCTGGCGGCGCTGAAAATTCTACGTAGCTGATATGACCCGCATTGGTAAACCGGTGATAGGGGCCTTCCAGGTTAATCTTCTCAAAACAGCTGATCTCCTGTCCGACAGGGACATGGAAGCTATTCGTGTAATAATCTCGATCGGTAATCCCCGGAATCATGCCAAATACTTTACGGTCAATCCCGACAAACCGCCCGGATAGACCTTCCGCCGGCGTGGCCAGTAACGTATAGTTCAAATCATACTCTTCGGCCATTTCATCGATACGTTGGCGCATATAACTAACAATCTCTAGCCCCAACTGCTGCGCGCCGAGGTCTTCTCCATGGTTAACACCGAGGAGCGCTGTTAGCGCTTCCGCCAGTCCAATAAAGCCGACCGAAAGGGTACCGTGCTTAATAATCGGGCCGATCGGGTCCTCCGGTTTAAGGTTTTCCGAGTCAAGGTAGAGATGCTGTCCCATTAGGAAGGGCATGTCTTTCACTTTCAGTTTGCTTTGGATCCGATAACGGTGGTAAAGTTGACGGCAAGTCAACACAATAACCCGGTCCAGTTCATTATAGAAGTACTCCAGATTGCCCTGGGCTTTGATGGCGATCCGGGGAAGGTTAATCGTGGTAAAAGAAAGGTTTCCCCGCCCGGTAGAAACTTCCTCGCCGTGGCGGTTCGCAATGACCCTGGTCCGGCAACCCATATAGGCTACTTCTGAACCATACTGGGTATTGAAAGACGAATCCATAAAGCTGAAGGTGGGATTTAGCCGTTGGGCCGCCACCCGCATCGCCAGCTGAAAGAGGTCATAGTTGGGATCACCCGGCTCAAAATTGATCCCCTTCTTGAGGCGGAACAGAATATTGGGGAAGATCGGAGTTTCCCCCCGACCCAGCCCCCGTTCGTGGGCTAAGAGCAGCGAACGGGTGACCAACCGTCCTTCCGGTGAAGTATCGGTCCCCAAGTTAAGACTGCTGAACGGCACTTGCGCCCCGGCCCGACTATGCATGGAATTTAGATTATATATCAACGCTTCCATCGCCTGATAAACTTCATCTTCTGTACTGTCCTTGGCAAATGGGGCCATATCCTGGTCAAAAAAGGCGAAGGATTGACCGCCGTGCATATCATTCTGCGAACTTTGCAGAATAATCGCCGCCAAAGCCGCTGCCGACGCAATCCGTTTGGGCGGCCGAATATATCCATGGCCGGTATTAAAACCCTCCGTTAGGAGCCGACCTAAAGGAATCTGCACACAAGTTAAAGTCTTCCCGTAAAAATCCAGATCATGAATATGGATATCCCCCTCAATATGAGCCTGGGAAAATTCCTCTGGGATCAAACGATAAAGGTAATATTTCTTACTGGCCGCAGAAGCGATCTGTAACATTTTGGCCGACGGCGAATTACTGACATTGGCATTTTCCCGGTTTGTTTCCACTAGTATATCTTCCACCACATCCATCAATTCGGATTTGGTATCGCGCAAGCGTGTTCTCCGGTCCCGGTACAGTATGTACGCTTTGGCCGTCTTCGCATGTCCGGTCTCAATTAATACTTTCTCTACCGCATCCTGCACTTCTTCCACGGTAGGAATCCCGGCAGTTTTGGTCTTGGCCACATACTTCACCACGACTTGGGCCAGTTCCTCCGCTAGTTGTTTGTCCTCGCCGCCAACAGCTCGTGCCGCCTTATAGATCGCCTCAGTAATCTTATTGATGGTAAAGGGGACAATTCTACCGTCCCGCTTCTGGACCGAACGAAAGACTCTCTCCGGAGGCGCGGAAACGTTCCGAAAATGAACCACTTGTCCTTTCTCCATTTCCTTTTCCAAATCTGCTTGGACTTTCGCCATTACAAATCACCTGCTATTCCTGTTTATTTTTCGTCCCTAGAAGGTGTTGAAGTTCACGCATGAAAATGTCTAAGTCTTTAAACTGACGATAAACCGAAGCAAAACGTACATAAGCAACTTGATCAATGTTTTTCAACCGTTCCATAATTAATTCACCAATTAGGGCACTTGGTATTTCATTTTCATTCCGTTTCCGAATCTCTTGTTCGACTTCATCAGCAATACTATCGATGGTTTCAAAGGAGAAAGGCCGCTTTTCACAGGCTTTCCGTAAACCGGCAATGATCTTCTCCCGTTTAAAGGGCTCCCGACGCCCGTCCTTTTTGATAATGAAGAGCGGCTCTTCTTCAATCCGTTCATAGGTTGTAAACCGACGTTCACAAGCCAAACACTCCCGTCGCCGCCGAATCGCTACTCCTTCTTCAGAAGAACGGGAGTCAATTACTTTACTTTCCAGATCGTGGCAAAAAGGGCACCTCACTTTTATCCTCCTTCTGAACTATCTTCCAGTCTGCACCCCAGCCGAAACCCCTATATTTTGTGGTGCGTTTTATTATAACCCCAATATGTTGGTTTGTCGACCTCTTTTTTCTCCCGAATTCCCTTTCCTCTTTCGCTGTGTCCACTTTGTCGTAAGATAAATATCAAAAACGCCAAATTTCACCACATCTTGCCCCCGTTTTTACTTAACAACTATTGCCCGCCAGATGACCGGTGGAAAAGGCAATTTGAAGATTAAAACCACCGGTATAGGCATTAACATCAATCACCTCTCCGGCGAAGAAAAGGCCTTTCACCAGTTTGGATTCCATCGTCGTCGGGTCGATTTCATTAATCGCCACCCCCCCAGCGGTAACAATAGCTTCGGCGATCGGGCGCAGGCCGGTAATGTCAAGCGCCAACCCTTTCAGGAGCGCGGCCAGCCGCTGCCGTTCCACTTTATTTATTTGGTTGACCGGTTTGTCCGGATCAACCGCCGCCAATTCAACCATGACCGGAATCAGCGTCCGTGGGAGCAGCTCCGTCAAGGCATTATGGAAAACTTTCCGCCCATTCTTCATGAAATCCCGCTGCAAGCGTAAATCTAACTGTTCCGGAGTTAAGGCCGGTTTCAAATCAATGAGTAACCGGTAAGAGTCCGCTTGTTCCAGATGAGTGCTAGCCGAAAGGATGATTGGACCGGAGACCCCAAAGTGGGTGAAGAGCAGCTCACCAAAGTCAGTGTAAATAGTCTTCCCTGCATTATTTAAAACTTTAATCGCTACATTTTTTAGGGCAAGTCCTTGCACTTCCCGAATCCAGGGCGTTGATGATTCTAAGGGAACCAATGCTGGTTTTAAAGGGGTAATGGTATGCCCAAGGACAGCCGCAAACCGATAGCCATCACCGGTAGAACCAGTTAAGGGGTAGGAACGACCACCCGTGGCGATAATTACCCGATCCGCCGGAATCCGCCGACCGTCTTTTAATTGTACACCGGAAACTGCACCACCGTCCACTAGAATTCCGGTGGCTTCACCGGTCATCACCTGGACTTGAGAATGGTCCATGTACTTTTCTAACGCCCTCACCACATCAACAGAACGGTCGGAAACCGGAAAGACCCGTCCGCCCCGTTCTACCTTGGTCGGGAGACCCCAATCCTGAAAAAAAGCAACCACCTCCCGGTTGGAAAACCGGTAGAGGGCACTGTATAAAAATTTGCCGTTCACAGGAATATTGGCGATTATTCCTTCGACATCCATCATGTTGGTGAGATTACACCGGCCTTTTCCGGTAATGAGGAGCTTACGCCCAAGTCTCATATTTTTCTCCAGTAAAGTCACGGCACAGCCCCGGCGTCCGGCCGTTCCGGCAGCCATCATTCCGGCGGGCCCACCCCCGACCACAACAACCTTTTGCGTGTTCAATCGTTTATTCCTCCTGCCACAGCTTTCCCGCCTTCTATTTAATATCCCCGCAAGATAGTTGCTCCCGCTGAAATGAATCAAGAGATTAGTATGTCCCTTTGAGGAATGGTCTAGTGATCGGGACAAAAAAAAAGTGCCACTCTACAGTGGCAAAAGTAATACAACCTTTGAAAACCTTGGAATCCTGAAAAGATTTACCATAGAACCTAGAATCCCGAGAAGTTTCACCTACCTCGACTGCCGGCGTGGTCAGAGGCAGGGCGAGCTTCACACCTCAGCCGGCGCCTGGCGTCAGAATGACGCTCTCCAAACCCTGTTGTGAACACGAATCCCCACCAAGGTTTGTATTTAAATATTAACAGATTAACCGAAATACTGCAATTTAGCAAATGAGCCATAATTAAGGTTAAACAGAACGTTTCTTCGTGTTTCTGCGTTTTTTGCCCATCTTCCTCGGTTTTTCGCCTAGTTTACCTTTTACTAGCGCTCGAGTAAGCCCTTGGCGCTCTGGGCGGCGGCAGTACAAACCTCATGCCCATCCCATTTAACGGGCTTTCCCTCTTTAACCAACCACTGGCCATTCACCATTACGTCTGACACATCACTGCCCCGGGCAGAGTAGACCATCAGCGAAACCGGGTTGAAGCATGGGGTTAAATGGCTCCGTTCGAGATCGATCAGAATTAAATCCGCTTTTTTTCCCGGCTCTAAACTACCGATCTGATCGCCCAAGCCCAACGCCCGCGCGCCATTAATCGTCGCCATCCGTAACGCCATCTCCGCCGGAACCACCGTCGGATCTTGGTTGCTTACTTTATGAAGGAGGGAAGCCGTCCGTAGCTCAGTAAACATATCAAGCCGGTTATTGCTGGCTGCCCCGTCGGTGCCGAGACTAACCTGGACACCAGCCTTTTGGAGTTGGACAACGGGTGCGATTCCGCTGGCTAATTTAAGGTTACTGGAAGGGTTATGGGCTATGGCTACTTTTTGTTTGGCTAAAAAGGAGATTTCACCCTCATCCAACCAGACGCCATGGGCTAAAAGGACCGGGCGGGAAAAGACCCCCTGGTCGACCAGATACGCCACAGGCCGCTTTCCGTATTCCTTGCCGATCTCTTCCAGTTCGTCTCTGGTTTCGGCTACATGGATATGAAGTGAAAGCTGATAATGGCGAGCCGCGGTCACAATCTGCCGAAGGGCCGCCGGTGTTAGCGTGTAGGGCGAGTGGGGCCCCAACATCGCTGTGACTCTCCCTTCCGCTTTCCCTTTCCACTTCTTCCCTTGCTCAACGGCCTCTTCCAGTTTTCTCTCAACTTCTTCGTCTGAACCCAATATTCCTCGGGATAATACCGCCCGGATCCCCGCTTCGTCTACCGCATCGGCCACTCGATCCATAAAAAAGTATTGATCCGCAAAGGTTGTCGTCCCCGAGAGCAGCATTTCGTTGATGGCCAGTCTCGTCCCGTTATAAACATCCTCTGCCGTTAACTTCGCCTCTAGGGGCCATATCTTCTCCTTTAACCAGGTAAATAGCGGATAATCATCCCCTAAACTGCGGAAAAGAACCATCGCCGCATGGGTATGAGTGTTCACCAGACCAGGCATTACCAACTTGGTCCGCGCATCTACCACTTCGTCAGCGCCGTCCGCTACCCCCTCTTGCCACGGGCCGACCGCTGCAATCTTATCATCAACAATTTTTATGTACGCATCCTGAATCGGCTCGGTGCCTTCCACCATGGTCAAAAGCCACTCGCAATGAAGCACTACCGTTGACATCCCGTCATCTCCTTTCCTGCCTTACCAGCTATTCAGATACTTCTTTTGCGCTTCGGATAAAGTGTCAATCCGTATCCCCCTAGCTTCCAAGGCCAACCAGGCTACTGTTTGATCAATTTTCGCGGGAACATTATAAACTCCTGCCGGGATGGGGCCATCTTTATCTTGCCCCACCAAGTAGAGCAAGGATAAAATCTGCAAAGCAAAAGAAAGATCCATGATTTCAGCGGGATGTCCGTCCCCGGCTGCCAAATTAACTAATCGCCCTTCAGCCAGTAAATACAAACGCCGCCCGTCTTTTAAATGATAAGCCGTGATCTTCGTCCGTGCTTCACTGATCTCAACCGCCATTTCTTCTAAGTCTGCTTTATTAAACTCCACATCAAAATGGCCGGCATTGGCCAGTAAAGCCCCGTCTTTCATCACCGCAAAATGGGGCGCACCAAAGACATCTGTACAACCGGTCACGGTGATAAAAAGGTCACCCACCCGGGCCGCTTCTAAAGACGGTAATACAGTATAACCATCCATGAGCGCTTCTAAGGCCTTAATCGGGTCAACCTCACAGATCATGACCCTAGCGCCTAAGCCTTTGGCCCTGAGCGCTACACCCTTTCCACACCAACCGTAGCCGGCCACGACCACCGTTTTCCCGGCGATAACCAGATTGGTGCTGCGCATAATTCCATCCCACGTTGATTGACCGGTCCCATAACGGTTATCAAAGAGATGCTTACATAAAGCATCATTGACCGCCACCATCGGAAACGCCAACTGGTTTTGCTGCGCCATCGCCCGTAGCCGGTGCACACCGGTGGTCGTCTCTTCACAACCGCCCTTGACACCGGGAAGCAATTCCCGTTTTTCGGTATGGAGGAGATGGACTAAGTCACCGCCATCATCAATGATATACTCCGGTTTTGACTCCAACGTCGCGGTCAAATGGGCAAAATATTCTGCTTTACTCGCACCGTGCCAAGCGAAAACCGGAACTTCCCTTCCCACCAAAGCAGCAGCCACATCGTCTTGGGTTGATAAAGGGTTACTGCCGGTAACCGTTACCTTAGCCCCTAATGCTTTCAGTGTAAGGGCAAAATAGGCAGTCTTGGCCTCCAAATGCACTGAAACAGCCACCCGGCGACCGGCTAGCGGCTGATCTGCTGTATATTGCTGCCGAATCTGGTTCAGAATCGGCATGTGTTTGCTTACCCACTCAATTTTCTTATCCCCGGCTGCCGCCAAGTTCAAATTCCGAATCTGATAGGCGTCCATGCGGATCACTCCTCCCGTTACTTTTTTAGCGCTTTTCTGTTATTATTTAAGCTTTTTGCATTATATCCTTTTTAAAAGCTTTAACGATCCAATCGATTAGAAGTTACCTTTTCGACAATTCTCTATTAACTTTTTCGGTCATTCCTACGATTAAATAAAAGAGAGGGAAACATCATTTCCTTAGAACTTCGCTTTGATAATCGACTGCAAGCGGAATTTGGTGGTGATTAAGTGTCTTTTGGCGCAAAACTCCGGGCTTTACGTGAAGAACAAGGTTTATACCAAAAAGATCTAGCGGAAAAATTAGAACTAACTCAGAAAACCATCAGCAACTACGAGAATAACGAACGCTTCCCCGACCAAAAAACCCTCCACAAAATCGCTGATTTATTTAATGTTTCCCTTGATTACCTGCTTGACCGCACCACGATCCGGAACCCCCTGGAAATTGTGGCTGCCCACCGCTCTGACGACCCCATGACCGAACTGCCGGAGAGCGCCCGCAAGTCGGTCCTTAGCTTTATTAAACTGGTCAAAGAGGAGTTAGGCATCGACGACTAATCCCACTTACGAGTAGTCTTTGCTGAAACGGGGTGGATCTGTTGCCCGATCAATTACTAGCCTTAGCTAAACAGAACAAGATCGCTATAAAGTTTTGGGATTTTAAACCACCGATCGAGGCGGTCTATTATAGCTATCCAGGGAAAAACCCGGTGATCGGTCTTGATTACCGGATCCTCAGTGATAAAAACCATTTTCGCTGCGTCTTGGCGGAAGAACTCGGTCATTACTTTACGACCCAGCGGGAAAGCATCATCACCCACTGTCACCACCGCAGCCGGATCGGGGCCTACCGCGAAGAGTACCAAGCGATGGTCTGGGCTGTCAATTACCTTATTCCCGACCGTGAGTTAGCCCTCGCCCTTAAGCTGATGCCACCCTGGGAACTCAAAAATCATTTTCAGGTCGACCCGGATTTCTTGGCTTTCAAATTAAAACTCGCCAAAGATAAATTACTGGCTCAGCTGTCCTAAACTGCGCCCTCTTCTCTAAGCTTAAACCGTCCCTGTTCCGGGCGGAGGAGCCCTGCCTCCGTCACAATGGCCGTAACCAAGCGGGCCGGAGTTAAATCAAAGGCCGGATTGTAAACCTGCACGCCGTTCGGTGCCACCCGGCGTCCCCCAAACGTGGTTATTTCATCAGCCGTTCGTTCCTCAATGGGAATACTTTGTCCGTCCGCTAAAGTTAAATCCATCGTTGACCTGGGCGCCGCCACATAAAAAGGGATGCCGTGGGCTTGCGCCAACACCGCCAGGGTATAAGTACCGATCTTATTCACCACATCCCCGTTGGCCGCAATCCGATCGGCCCCAGTCAGCACCGCCTGAACCCTTCCTTGCTGCATAACATAACCGGCCATATTGTCCGTAATTAGCGTCGCCGGAATCCCCTCTTTCATCAACTCCCACGTTGTCAACCTTGCGCCTTGTAGTAACGGCCTTGTTTCACAAGCTACCACCCTGATCCTTTTCCCTGTCTGGACGGCGGCACGGATCACCCCAAGGGCGGTCCCATGGGCCACGGTGGCCAGGGCACCGGCATTACAGATGGTCAGTACCGTCATGCCGTCCGCCAGTAAAGCGGCCCCATGCTCGCTAAGGCGTCGGTTGGCCTCAATATCTTCCTGGTATAAACGGAGCGCTTCCGCTTCCAAGGCCGCCACCAGCCGCTCCGAAGTTTCCCCCTGCTGGGCCGTAGCTACTTTACGCATGCGGTCCAAAGCCCAAAATAGATTAACCGCCGTTGGCCTTGTTCCAGCCAGCTCTAAAAAGACTCGTTCTAAAGCGGAAGGCGGGTCCAACCGCTGGCGAACGGCTTCCACCGCGCCCAAGACGACCCCAAAGGCAGCCGCGACCCCAATTGCCGGCGCACCACGCACCACCAATCGCCGGATGGCATCGGCAACCGTCCGATAGTCGCAGCAAACTAAATACACTTCTTCCGCCGGTAATTTGGTCTGGTCTAACAATACAAGCGTCTGGTTCTCCCAGCGCAGCGTGGAAACGATCGGCACCAATCCTACGCCTCCCTAAAAAACCGGTCCGCATCAGGTACCGCCTGTTGGCAACCACATGTGCGGACTGGCGGCATCTTAGTGATTACGCCCATCAGCAACTGCCGTAACCGCTCGTTGTTCGCTTGCATCAAGGCCACGACCTCCTCGTGGGTCAGCGGTCCTTCGGCGATCCCAGCGGCAAAATTAGTCACCATCGAAACCGTGGCGTAACAGATCCCAGCTTCCCGCGCCAGCACCACTTCAGGGACATTGGTCATCCCGACTAAATCCCCGCCTAATTTCTCAAACATGCGAATCTCCGCCGGGGTCTCAAAGCGCGGTCCTTCGGTGCAAACATAAACCCCGCCGTCATGAATGTTATAGCCTGCTCCGGCGGCAACGTTCAGAATTATCGCTCTCACCTCCGGACAATAAGGTTCGGTATAATCAACATGCACAACCCCATGGGACCCGCCTTCAAAAAAAGTGCTGGGTCGCCCTTTCGTAAAATCAAGAAACTGATCGATCAGGACCATTTCCCCCGGCCGCATTTGTGGGTTTAAGCTCCCAACGGCTGTGGTCGCGACAATACGCTTGACCCCCAAACTCCGCAGTCCCCAAAGGTTAGCCCGGTAGTTAATCCGGTGGGGGGGAACCGAATGGGCAGCGCCATGCCTGGGAAGAAAGACCACTTCAGTTCCGTTATATACGCCCACAGTCGGGTTGATGGGGCCGTAAGGAGTTTGGACGTTAAGCTCTCTCCTGTCCGCTAGCATCGCCGGATCATAGACCCCGGTTCCCCCGATAATCGCTATTTCCATCTTTATCGCCCCTTTTTTTGCTTAATCTAAGCTTTTTGCGTTGTATCCGTTAAAAAGGAAAATGACAACGCAAAAAGCCCAATCTAAGTCTTTTTCGGGGTCCGGCAGGAAGAATCCTGCCAAAAAGAAAAACCCGAAATTTCGGGCGTCAACCATCCCTAATTTATTTGTTCCCGTTCGGTAATTACCCAGCGGGTTTTGTTTCGGACTACTCTAATCCGTTCCCGGGTGGCAACCCTCTGCCAATGTCCGTCTTGCCAGTGGTGCCAAACCAGTTTTACCTCAAAGGAAGCGGTGTTTTCGGCCTGCCCCAAGTTGGTAATCTCTGCTACTTCAAGTAAGGGGTGGTCCATCAATGCTGTGATCGCCGTCTTCCGCTCTTCCTTAGCAGCCAGGAGATCAAGCCAAAGTCCGGCCGACCCGTCCAGCAGGTAAGCGGGGTAGGACGGGTCGGCAAAAGCACTAAAGAGTGCCGTTATGGCTTGGGCAGGAGGAACATTCCGCTCCTGGGGAAAGGCGCGCAGCCCCCAACCGAAGAGTATGACCAAAAGCACCACCCCGGTGCAGGCAAGGAGATATTTTTCCGCCCGCCGTCGGTGTAAACGCCAGAATAACCGGACTTGCCACCGCCAAGGCCGATTGTTTTCCTTTTTCAACGGGGCACCAGATCTCCTTTTGGCGTTCATCTGCCGCCAACCGCTACTTAATTCTTCGGCGCTCGGACGTTCCTGCGGATCCACCGCCAACAGCTTCTCCAGGCACCTCGTGATTTCAGCCGACAGTTCCGGCCGCCAGCGGGTGGGCGGGATGATCACTCCCTGCCGGAGCGCTTCGGTCGGCCAGCCCTGCACCAAGGGATAAGGTAAATGTCCGGTCAGCACCAGATAACAGAGGAGTCCCAGGTAGAAAAGATCCCCACTTTGGTTCAAGGGCTGGTTAGTATAGATCTCTGGGGGGTGACAAGCAGAAAGCCCCTTGGGAAGTGGCCCTTGGGGCGTGGCCAGATATGATAAAGAGTACGGATCGGGCATCGAAATCCCTTTCCCGCCCAGATAAACCCGGTGCCAATCGGGACAGCCGACCATCAACCCCTGCTGGTGGTAAGTAGTGTAGGAATTCACCAGCGGTTCCAACGCGGCCAACCCTTCTTCCAGTGTGAACGCAGGTGGAAAGTTTGCAAATAAGGACTCGCCGGGGTAGACTTCCCAACCAATGAGGGTCTGCCCCTGATATGGAACGGGTCCGGCCACCGGAAGGATTCCTCTCACCGAACGGGAGGCCTCTCCCTGAACACTCCGCTCCGCCAGTTTGCGCCGGAAGCGGCTAACCTCTCCCCAGCGCATTCTGGTGGCCATTGGCTCCCAGCGGTACAACGCTCCTGAATTAACCCGCTGTCCGTAATAGAGAGGAACCCCCTCGGCTTGACACTCTAATGAAAAAATAACCTCTTCCATGGGTGCCTCCTTGCCGCAAAAAGCTTTAACCCTAGCATCCCCAGGAAAAGGTTTTTATGTACGAAAACAACATAAATAACCGCCGAACGACAGTTTTAATCGTCCAGCCTCGCCAATAGCTGTCGGCGTTGTTCCTCAAAGCCGGGTTTCCCCAACAAAGCAAACATATTCTGCTTATAGGCCTCCACTCCCGGTTGGTTGAAGGGGTTAACGCCCAATAAATAGCCGCTCATGGCACAGGCTTTTTCAAAGAAATAGACCAAATAACCAAAGTAATAGTCGGTCAGCGCGGGGACTTTAATGACCAGACAAGGGACACCACCATCCTGGTGGGCAAGGAGGGTACCCCTGCGGGCCTGGCGGTTTAACTCATCAATCTTTTGGCCGGCCAGATAATTTAAACCGTCCAGATCACCATCGGCGGTAGGAAGGACTAAGGCAGAACCGGTCGTTTCCACCTCAAGGATGGTTTCAAAGAAAAGCCGACGGCCTTCTTGAATGTACTGACCCAAAGAATGAAGATCAGTGGTAAAATCAGCCGCTGCCGGGTAAAGACCTTTCCCGTCTTTACCTTCACTCTCGCCAAAAAGTTGTTTCCACCATTCGGCAAAATAATGAAGGGCCGGTTCGTAGTTGACCATTAACTCGATGCTCTTCCCCTTTTGGTAAAAAATATGTCGCAAGGCCGCATATAAGTAGGCCTGATTCTGATTTAAGTCCGGTAGGGAACAACCTTCATACGCTGCGGCTGCACCGGCTAAAATCCGCTCTGGATCGATCCCGGCCGCCGCGATTGGTAATAAACCCACTGGGGAGAGGACCGAATAGCGGCCCCCGATATCATCGGGGATCACAAAAGAGGTATAACCTTCTTCTGCTGCCAACTGCCGTAGTGCGCCCCGTTCCCGGTCTGTGGTGGCATAAATTCTCGTCGCCGCCGCTTTTTTTCCGTATTTCTCCTCCGCCAGTTGTTTTAATAAGCGAAAAGCGACTGCTGTTTCAGTCGTGGTTCCGGATTTGGAGATCACATTAATACTGAACTCTTTCCCCTGCAAATAGCTTAAAAGCTGTTCAAGATATCGTCCGCTGAGATGATGACCGGCAAAGATGATTTCTACCGCACCCGTCTGCTCCCGCCCTTGGGGCGGAAAATAGGGCGTCAGCATTTCCAAAGCAGCGCGCGCGCCCAAGTAAGAACCGCCAATTCCGGCGACCACTAACACCTCCGAACTTTCCCTAATCCGTTCGGCGGCCGCCTTCAGCGCTGCTAATTCTGCCCGGTCATAACTGACCGGTAAGTCTACCCAGCCCAAAAACTCACTGCCTGCACCCTGCCGCGCGTTAATTTGCCCATGGATGGCCTCAACACGGGAGGAAAGCATCTCCAGCTCTTCCCGGCGGAAAAAGTCCAATCCTCCCTGATAATCCAGAACTACTTCTTGATGACCCATCTTCTTGTCTTCACTACCTTTCCTCAATGGGCTTTTTGTGTTGTTAGGGCTTTTTGCATTGTCACTTGATTCAACTATTCCGGTACAATATATTGATAGACTAAATCTAGTCA
>ENA-UOOK01004159-UOOK01004159.1-fermentation-metagenome-genome-assembly--contig:-NODE-4159-length-15763-cov-64.466323_pt1 | contig 15763 bp, 15 predicted proteins | sample MGYA00245777_ERZ724023 | MGnify/ENA primary metagenome ERZ724023 (study PRJEB28704, sample SAMN03018312) | fermentation metagenome | biome: anthropogenic terrestrial biome; feature: soil...
CGCTCATGCGCAGCATTGTTGAGCAATTCGAGCAGTTTAACAAGATTAGCAAGAAAGTCTCTGCGGAAGTGCTGGTCGCCCTCAATGCGATTGATGAACCGGGACGGTTGGCTGATGAAATCGCCGCTCACATGGGGCTGAGAATGGAAGACAAGCAGAGCATTCTTGAAACGATCAACGCTGAAGACCGTTTGTCGAAAGTCTTTGAGATACTGACTCGTGAAATCGAAATATCTGAACTTGAGAAAAAAATTCATCTGCGCGTTCGTAAGCAGATGGAAAAGGCCCAAAAAGAATACTACCTTCGCGAGCAAATCAAAGCAATCCAAAAGGAATTGGGCGATAAGGATGATCGAGCCGCCGAAGTAGAAGAATTGCGCACCCGCATCGCCGAGCTTGATCTTCCGGATTATGTCTCGGAAAAGGCCTTGAAAGAAGTCGATCGTCTTGAAAAAATGCCGCCCATGGTGGCTGAAGCAGTGGTGGTACGTAATTACCTTGATTGGCTGCTGGCCTTGCCGTGGAACGTGACAACCGAAGATCAACTGGACGTTAATGAGGCCGAACGCATTTTAGATGAAGATCATTATGGACTGGAAAAAGTAAAAGAGAGAATTTTGGAATACCTGGCAGTCTGCCAGCTTTCTAAGAGGCTCAGAGGACCGATCTTGTGCCTGATCGGGCCTCCTGGAACAGGCAAGACCTCGCTGGCCAAATCGGTTGCCCGGGCGCTGGGACGCAAATTTGTGCGGTTCTCGCTGGGCGGAGTGCGCGATGAAGCCGAAATCAGAGGTCACCGTCGGACTTATGTCGGTGCCATGCCTGGAAAGATCATTCAGGTTATGCGACAGGCCGGGTCTAAGAACCCCGTCATTTTGCTTGATGAAGTCGACAAAATGAGTACGGACTGGCGCGGCGACCCAACTTCCGCTTTACTGGAAGTGCTCGATCCTGAACAGAACAACAATTTCGGCGATCATTATCTGGAAGTCGCCTATGATTTATCCAATGTGCTGTTTATTACCACAGCCAATACTTTCCAGGGGATTCCGCGGCCTTTACTTGACAGAATGGAAGTAATCACTTTATCGGGTTATACCGAAGAAGAAAAGCTGGAAATTGCTAAGCGGCATTTGTGGCAGAAGCAGCTGGCCGAGCATGGTATTGAGCCCGAACAGGTGAAGCTGTCGGATAAGTCTATTCGCGAAATCATCCGCAGCTATACCAAGGAATCCGGTGTGCGTTCCCTGGAGCGCCAACTCGGTTCGGTTTGCCGTAAAACTGCCAAGGAAATTGTCCGCGGAGCCAAAATGCCGATCAGGTTGAGTGTTTCACTGATTGAAAAGTTTCTGGGAGCTCCCAAATATCGCAGTAGCAATACCGATCTTGAGGATCGTATCGGTGTGGCGACCGGACTGGCCTGGACAGAAGTGGGCGGTGAAATATTGCCAGTGGAAGTGGCGGTTATTAAGGGTAAGGGTGGTTTGATTCTGACTGGAAAACTAGGCGAAGTCATGCGTGAATCAGCGCAGGCCAGCCTGAGCTATGTCAGAGCACACGCCTCGGAGCTAGGCATTGACGAACGTTTCCACGAAATGGTTGACCTGCATATTCACGTTCCGGAAGGTGCGGTTCCCAAGGATGGTCCTTCCGCAGGCATCACCATTACGACCGCGATTGTTTCGGCACTGACCGGCAGGCCGGTAAACGGTAAAGTGGCCATGACTGGCGAAATCACTCTGCGTGGGCGGGTCCTTCCGATTGGTGGATTGAAGGAGAAAGTGCTGGCGGCGCATCGCGTCGGCATTAAGACCATCATTCTTCCGAAAGAAAATACCAAAGATCTAGAGGAGATTCCGCAGGAAATTGCCAAACAACTGGAGTTTGTAACTGTTGAAAATGTCAGCGAAGTCCTGAAGGTGGCCTTGTTGGAATCGACCGCCGATTGCTGCCAGGAAATCTCCGCACTGCCCGGCGGCTATGAAAACAGTATCAACACAGGTTTTGGCAACAGCATCGGCATTGGGACAGATGCGCAGATCAGCTAATCACGATCACTGACCAACGGATAGTTTAGCATCACACGAAGCGAACGGAGACAGGTGAAGAAGGCCTGTCTCCGTTTTTGGCACGCGGACGGCAGCGCCAAACGGGGCGGCCAGCGCACACGACAGGGCATGATGGTTTTAAAAGTACGCCGATGCTAAAAATAGGGCTGACAGACATAGAGAGGCAGGTTCACTTGCTGATGATAACAATTTTCATGGACGATTCATTTTTAAATGGCCTCCATCGTATTTTAGGCAGAGAACGCTTCGCACACTCCTGTGGAGTGGCCACGATCGCCCGCGATCTTGCTCCGGCGTGGGGTGTCGCTCACGATAAAGCGCACCATGCTGGTTGGCTACATGATTATGCCAGAAACCTTCCTGAATCGGAATTATTAGCGCTGGCCGAAAAGTTTGCCTACCCCGTCGACCTGCTGGAGCAGAGGTATCCCATCCTCTTGCATGGTGCTGTCGGCGCTTTTCTGGTTCAGGAAAGTGGTCTCAGTAATGATCGCGAGATCCTAACGGCCATTAGGCGGCACGTGACCGGCGAGTGCGGGATGACCAGTCTCGATCAATTGATTTTTGTGGCTGATATGATTGAACCCGGACGCTGTTATGAAGGAGTAGACCGCTTAAGAAATCTGGCGGCTACTGATCCAAAGCAGGCCTTGATCAATGCGCTGCAAATGAAGATTGCTTACCTTGAGCAATCCGGCGCGAGCGTGCATCCCAGAACAACGGCTGCGCTACGTGATAAACTTCTGTCTGACAGCAGGAAAGTTGCCCCTTCTGGAGAAAGCTGAAGCAGGATTGATTCGAAAGCGAAAATGGAAGTTCTCGACAGGAAATATGTGGGGGTAATATCATGGCGCGCCGTGAAGGCTATCTGCTCAGCAAAGGTGTACGATTATTCCATTGGTCGATCACTCCCGACGATTACAGCGCGCATCTGCTGTTTGTGCATGGCATGGCCGAACACTCCGGACGTTATCAGGAAGTCGCGGAACATTTCGCGTCATTGGGATATTGCTGTCATGCCCTGGATCTGCGGGGACTGGGGCGCTCGGAAGGGCCACGGGGACACGCCGACAGTTTTCAGGATCTAGTCGACGACACGGCGCTCTTGGCTGATACAATCCGATCAGGCGCTGTCGCGAGCGATGCCGCGCGTCCCCTTTTTCTGGTGGGGCACAGTATGGGCGGCCTGATTGTGCTGGCAGCCGGTCTCAAGTACCCGGCGGTTTGTAACGGTGTCATTGCTTCCTCGCCAGCGTTGGAGGTCAAGATGCCGCTGCCAGGATGGAAAAAGGCGTTGGCAGCCCTCTCTGCGAAGCTGATGCCGCGTCTGTCAGTAGACAATGGCATCCGGGGAAAGATTGCCTTGCGGGATCCGGAAGAAATCAAATCATATGACGAGGACCCTTTATTGTATACGAAAGTCTCGGCAGGCTTTTACGCCAGTTTCAGCCAAGTAATGTCGGAAACGCTAGCGAACGCTGGAAAATTCTCATTACCGCTCTTGATCTTGCAGGCGGGCGACGATCAGATTCTTAATCCCGATGCTGCGCGCCAATTTGCTCTGGACGCAGGCATTGACGATAAAAAGTTTATTTTGTATGATGGCTTGTATCACGCACTATTCAGCGAGCCGGAAAAGGCGCAGGTCTTTGACGACATGGCTGCGTGGCTTAAGGCGCATACGCATATCTGATTAAGACGCACATTTGATTAGGACGCACACATGATCAGGAGTGATTTTATGAATTCGAATAGTGGCGAAATGCACGATACCTTTGAAATTGGTGGCGATTACATCATGGTGAGAGCCATGGAAGACGGCGTGACAATCATTGGTTTGACCAGGGGTAAGGATACTAAATTCAGCCATACCGAAAAGCTTGATCATGGTGAAATCATGATTGCGCAGTTTACTTCGAACACTTCTGCCATGAAAATCCGCGGTCGGGCAGAGGTCTATACCAAATTTGGCATGGTGGAAACCAGGACGCCCCAGGACGCCGGGCGAGCATAAAAACAGTCGGTGAGAAGGAAACTAGAAGCGGGTTCGTCCCGAAGAAGGTAGGGAAGTCATTTGTGGGCAGTAGTTTATGTGGCACCAAATGAACCTATCGCTACGATGATCAAGGAGTATCTTACAAAAGAAGGATTTCTCGTGATGATCAGGCATATAGGATTGCCCCATTTCGGCGCTTCGGGTTCTGTAGAGGTACTGGTACCTGAAGGAGAAGTCGAGGAAGCACAGGAAATACTGAGCGGTGCCTTCGATCTGACTTGATGTCGGCTCTCCGCCGGCATCTTTCATTACAGAAATGATTTTATTATATTCATAAGAAGGCGGAGTGATCAAAATGCTCAGACGCATCGGAGTATTAACGAGTGGTGGGGATGCTCCGGGAATGAACGCGGCTGTAAGGTCCGTAGTGCGCACTGCCATTAAGAGCGGACTGGAAGTCTATGGCATTCGACGGGGTTATCACGGTCTTATGGAAGGCGATATAAGCAGTATGGAGTTCAGATCAGTGGCCGACATCTTGCAGCGTGGGGGCACGATTTTGAAGACGGCCCGTTCTGAGGAATTCAAGACTGAGGAAGGCCGGAAGCGCGCCTTACTCCAAATGAGGCGGTTCTTCCTGGATGCTTTGGTTGTCATCGGGGGGGATGGCTCCTTTAGGGGTGCCATTGAGCTCGATAAAATTGGCGTGCCAGTCATCGGGATTCCTGGTTCAATCGACAATGACATTGGCTGCACTGATTATTCGATTGGATTTGATACGGCGGCCAACACGGTCGTCGATGCCATCAATAAGATCCGCGATACGGCGTCCTCGCATGAACGTACTTATGTAATCGAAGTAATGGGTCGTCATTCGGGACATATCGCCGTTTCCGCGGGGCTGGCCAGCGGAGCCGAAGCCGTCCTGATACCGGAATACAAACCTGATATGGAAGCGCTATGCGAAAGAGTTGTCGATACTCAGCGGCGCGGCAAAGCGCATTGCATCATTATTGTGGCGGAAGGCTTGTTTGCAGAGACGGACAACGCCATACCCCATGAAGGCAGTGCCTTGAAAGTTGGCCGGATCATTACCGAAACAACCGGTATCGAGACCCGTATTACGATTCTGGGGCATTTGCAGCGGGGTGGCGCGCCAACAGTATTCGATCGCACGATTGCAACCCTAATGGGCGCGAAGGCGATTGAATTATTAATCAGCGGCGAGAGCGGCATGATGGTCGGGTATGTCAACAATAAGCCATCGTTCTGCCCGTTGGAGCTTGCCATTCAATCGCGCAAACCGATTGATCAGGAACTACTGGCACTGAGCGATTTGCTGGCTGGATTTTAGCTTGACAGACCGTGGTGCAAATGGTATTCTTTGTTCTGTACGTACCAGAAAACACAACACAATTGAATATTGACTCATCGCGAGAGGTGGAGGGACGGGCCCGATGAAACCCGGCAACCAGCGCTTATGTAGTATGGTGCCAATTCCTGCAGAGCCATCTGGAAGATGAGTAGGCCGCCTTATCCTTCCATGTGGGAGGATATTTTTTTATATGGCTCAAGTTGATTCAGCAAAATATACCTGAGAGGAGCGTGCTATTCTTGGCTGAAAATCGTCATCTTTTTACTTCTGAATCTGTTACTGAGGGTCATCCCGACAAAGTCTGCGATCAAATCTCCGATGCCATTGTTGATGCCTTTATCAAAGAAGATCCGAATGCGCGTGTGGCTTGTGAGGTTTCAGTCACTACCGGTTTGGTGCTCGTGATGGGCGAGATATCCACCTGTTGTGACTATGTTGATATTCCGAAATTGGTGCGTGATGTGGTTCGCGATATTGGCTATACCAGGGCTAAGTACGGTTTTGACGGCGATACCTGTGCCGTTTTGAGTACAATTGATGATCAATCCCCTGACATTGCCCTGGGTGTGGACAAAGCCATGGAAGCTAAGCTTGATCAGCTGGCAGAGCAAAATGAGATTGGTGCCGGCGATCAGGGAATGATGTTCGGTTACGCCACCAATGAAACTCCTGAGTTGATGCCGGCGCCGATATCCTTGGCGCATCAATTGGCGCGGCGTTTGGCACTGGTAAGGCGCAGCGAAGAGATCCCTTATTTGCGCCCAGACGGGAAAACACAGGTCACAGTCGAATACGAAGGTAATCGTCCCATACGCGTGGATACGGTGGTCGTTTCCGCACAGCATCATCCTGACGTTGAACAGGACCAAATCAAGCATGATATCATTGAAAAAGTAATTAAGCCCATTATTCCAGCCGCGTTTCTGGATCAAAAGACCAAATATTACGTCAATCCGACCGGACGGTTTGTCGTTGGTGGCCCGCAGGGTGATTCGGGTCTTACCGGTCGCAAGATTATTGTCGATACATATGGCGGGGCGGCCCGTCACGGCGGAGGGGCTTTCTCCGGAAAGGATCCAACTAAAGTAGATCGATCGGCTGCTTATGCGGCGCGGCATGCTGCCAAAAATCTGGTCGCCGCTGGCGTGGCAGATCGGCTCGAACTCCAGCTGGCCTACGCCATCGGGGTTGCTCAGCCAGTTTCGATCGCGGTAGAGACCTTTGGCACTGGAAAGATCGCGGACAGCCGCATCATCGAACTAATCAACGAACACTTTGACTTGCGGCCAGCTGCCATCATCCGTGACTTGGCATTGAGACGCCCAATCTATAGACAGGTGGCAACGTATGGGCATTTTGGCCGGACAGATCTGGATTTACCATGGGAAATGCTGGATAAAGTCACACAGATAAAGAAGAGTCTCTGAGAAGTTTATGGCTTCTTGAGGAAGGATAAAGCGGTGCGCGTGATGAATTCATATTAAGATGAATTTTAACCAATTAGAAGGCATGCGGGCAAGATTAAGCGAAACGCGCCAGTTAATTGGGCTGCAAGTGCAGTTGGAGGTTGCTATGGACGTTCCAACAACGGCTTTTTTCCCTTCTGAGTTTAAAGAGAATAATTGCGAAAAATGTCAGCTTACGTACCTGTCCGCGCAAGTTCCTATTGCCGATCATGGTCCGGTTCAGCCATATATGATGCTGGGATGTCCGCGCTGTGGTCAGAGCGTTATTTTCGACGCCCATATGGAATCAAGAAACTACGAGGAACACTCGCTGCAGGCCCTGCCTGCGGAGATAAGAGCGCGTTATCAAAAGGCCAGCACTTGGGAAAAGGCTCGTATGATCCAAGAGCTTTGGCTTGACAGTATTGACCACTGTGACTGCGGAGGACCATTCAAGATTATGATCCAGCCGGGGGTTTGCCCCAAATGCGGAGGCGCGCCCGACAGTTCCGCAGATTACCGCGGCGAAGTCCGGTTCATGGATTTATCGGCTGGCATCGGCCCCAGAGATAGTTATAACCTGTTTGCACGCTACAGCCTTTCAAATGATAATGGCCGGCGAATGGCTCGACAATTGGAGAACTCAAAGAAGCCAAGGTTTACGATTTAAGCAGTGTGGCTGGCATGGCTGTTGAACAAATCAACAGCCATTTTTATAGACTGGAAGGACGGTTGCGCCATGCCCGTAATTGAGGGAGTTATTGAAAGACTGACATTCCATAATGAAGAAAATGGCTATACTGTGGCTAATTTTAAGCTTTCCGACAGCAGTTCTTCCTGTGCGGTTGTTGGAACAATCCTACCGGTAACAGTCGGGGAATCCCTGCGGTTGACAGGCGATTGGGAGAATCATGCCTCGTATGGGCGTCAGTTTAAATTTCAATCTTTTGAACGACTAGTCCCTGCCACACTCACCGGCATTGAAAAGTACCTTGGTTCGGGTCTGATTAAGGGGATCGGTCCGCAGATGGCGCGACGCATTGTCGCCAAATTCGGCTTGGAGACCTTAAATATTATTCGCAGTGATCCAGAAAAGCTCCATGAGGTTGAAGGAATCGGTACTAAGAAGCACGAGGCGATTTGCAGCGCCATAGCTGAACACCGCGAAATCGAAGATATCATGGTCTTTCTCCAGGGCTATGGCGTGACACCGTCTTATGCTGCTAAGATTTTTAAGACCTATGGGCGGCAGGCGATTCAAGTGGTTTCGGATAATCCTTACCGCCTGGCAGAGGATGTCTTTGGGATAGGATTTAAAACGGCCGACAAGATCGCGCTGGCGATGGGAATCCCTTTGGAATCACCAAAGCGGTTGATTCCCGGAATCGAGTTTTTTATCACCGAAATGACTAATGAAGGTCATGTCTATGCGCCGTTGGACGAATTTGTCGCCTGGGCCGCCGAGAAACTGACGGTTGATCAAGAAATAGTACATGGCACTTTGCCGGCACTAATTCAGAAAAAAAGCATCATTTGCGAAGAAAGTCCGGATCTGGGGAGCCTTTTGTATCCGGCTCAGTTTTACTACGCGGAACGTTCTGTGGCCGAACGGCTGATGCGATTGTCACGTGCGGAAAAGACCACTGGGAAAGATGTTAGCGCTGCTTTGCAAAAGGTGAGGGATCACAATAGTATCAAATTAGCCCCTGCTCAGCTACAGGCGGTGCAAAGCGCATTGCAGAACGGAGTCTTGGTAATTACCGGCGGCCCCGGAACTGGAAAAACTACAACCTTAAAGGCTTTGCTGGAAGTGTTTCGCAGCGCTGGGCTGCGTACGCTATTGGCTGCACCGACCGGGCGGGCTGCCAAACGAATGACAGAGGCTACCGGGCAACAAGCCAAAACTTTGCATCGCCTGCTGGAATTCGGGTATGAGTCCGGAGGTTTTCGTTTTTGTCGCAATGAAACCAATCCTTTGGAAGCCGAAGCCGTCATTATCGATGAAGTGTCCATGGTGGACTTAATGCTGATGCATAGTCTCCTCAAGGCCATTCCGGATCATTGCCGCCTGGTATTGGTAGGCGACTCGGATCAGCTGCCCTCAGTCGGAGCGGGCAACGTTTTGCGTGACATCATTGATTCCGGTAGGATCCCGGTAGTCAGGCTGACCCGCGTTTTCCGTCAGGGCAACGAGAGCTACATTGCTGTCAATGCCCATCTCGTGAAAGACGGGCGTATGCCGGTAGTTTCCAGGGAGGCCAAGGATTTTTATTTGATTGAGGAGTCAGAACCCGAAAAGGTAACGGCCTTGATCCTCCAATTGGTCAGTCGCAGGCTGCCGACTTTTCTGAAATGTGATCCAATCGATGATATTCAAGTGCTGGCCCCGATGCGCCGTTTTGAGACAGGCGTTGATAACCTGAATACGCAATTGCAGAAAGTGCTTAATAAGCCGGGTCGTACCCCTGCGGCAGTTTACCGGGGAACTTCCTTCAGAGCTGGCGATAAGGTAATGCAAATCAGGAATAACTATCAGAAGATGGTTTTCAATGGCGATATCGGGCGGATTGTGGCCGTAGATCAAGAAGAACAAGAAGTCCGAGTGGCGTATCCTGAACCGGAAGGGGACCGCATTGTTCCCTACGATTTGAACGAGCTTGACGAAATCGTGCTGTCTTATGCGGTGTCAGTACATAAGAGTCAGGGCAGTGAGTATCCAGTTGTTGTGATGCCGGTGACCACGCAGCATTACATCATGCTGCAACGCAATTTGCTCTATACCGCCATTACCAGAGCCAAGAAAATGGTGGTCCTGGTTGGCACAAAAAAAGCGCTGTTTATGTCCATCAAAAACAATCGCATTGAAGACCGGCGTTCATTGTTAGCCTTCCGGCTTAGGCAGGCGTAGGTGTTGGAGCGGCTTAGGATGTAGTTGGGGGCGGCTTAGACCGTAGTTGAGGCGGTGAAGACCATTATTGCCCGTCAATTCCAAGTTCATATGTTTAGCACACAACAGGGGATTAGCTTCGGGTTGACCGACGATCCCCTGTTTTTTTGTCAATGGTTGGAGCGGCGCGAGCTGGGTGAACGGGGGGAGCGGGGTGAGCAGCGCGGACTACATGACTACGCTGTGATATCGCCGCCGTTGCCATTGTGGCTGGCCGAGCTGGCGCTGAAAGCCGCCGAGAAAACTATAGCGAGTGCTGCCAGCGGGCGGAAAGCCCGCTCCAGAGCTGTCAGTGCGATTCAGAAGGCACTCGGCCAATGGGACATTCAATTTTCCGGACATCAGGCACGCTACAGTCTCAATAGCCCATACGCCCCTGACGGAGGCGCGCTGTCGCTTTCGGGCTGCGCAACCAGCCGCCTGCCCGATCACTTGCCGGATCAGGATGCCCTCGAGATGTATGGTGCAATTCTGAGCGCCAGAGTGTTGCTTGAGGAAGAAGCTTTAGGCGAGATACGAAAGCGGCACCGTGGAGCCGATGAACGCGTTCTGAAAGCACTGGCGCTTTCCGGAAAAGCAACGGTTGCTGCCGCAGTGGGAGTTGGCGAGTTTGGGCGGCCGGTCTGCCGCAGATGCGGAGAAAGGAGTCGCATTGTTTATCAACTCTGCCCGCATTGCGGCAGACAGTGTTTCTTATGCCTGGCATGTGCCGGTATGGGGGAGGCACGTTCCTGCAAGGCTTTATATACTTTTGCTCCTCACGCACCTGCACCGCAACAGCAATCACCGCTGACCACCAAACCTCCTCTGGAACCTGTCCTACTAGTGCAGCTAACCGCAGCGCAGGAGGAAGCCGCTCGGGAATTGACGCAGCTTTTTAAAACAGGTTGCCGGGAGGTGCTGGTATGGGCAGTATGCGGGGCAGGCAAGACCGAAGTGGCTTTTGATGTGATAGCGGCAGCACTGAACGCCGGTTTGAGGATCCTCTATACTGTGCCGCGACGTGACGTTGTCAGGGAACTGGCACCCAGAATTCGTGCGGCTTTCGGGCAGGAAAAGTTAACAGAGCTTCCTTTGCCGGGCAGCGAATTGCTGCCGGGAACGCCAATACTCCTTTCAACTACGCATCAGGTACTAAGGTTTGCGAATGCCTTTGACCTGATAATACTGGACGAAGCGGATGCCTTCCCTTATTACGGCAGCGAAATGCTATACCGGGGACTGCAGCGCGCACGCGGACGGAATGCAATGCTGATCTATATGACCGCTACTCCTGATGTAGCGCTAAGGAAACAAGTTTCATCCGGAAAAATCCGCGCGGTTTGCATACCGGCCAGACACCATGGATATCCGCTGGCGGTACCTGTCGTGCATCGCGTAAAGGCGCCGGAGTGGTCTGGCATGCCAGGAGACTTGCCAGACTCAGTTCGGGAATTCCTTGGTGAATCGCTGAAACGTAACGCCGTTGTGCTAGTCTTTGTACCGACTGTACGTGATGTGGAGCTGGTCGGCCACGCTTTGGCGGAATTCGGTACACGATACGGTGTTGCCGCTGACTATCTTCATTCAGCCCGAGAAGAGCGCGCGCAGATCGTGGCACGATTCCGTGAGAGAACAGTCCAATTGCTGGCCAGTACCACATTGCTGGAGCGCGGTATTACAGTTCCATTTACGGACGTGGCTGTGCTGTATGCTGATCACCGGATTTTTGATGCCCGCACCCTTGTTCAGATGGCGGGTAGGGCCGGACGCCATGGTAGTGATCCGGTCGGACGGGTGGCGTTTTTCAGCAGTACTTTCAGTAGCGAGATGCAGCAAGCGCTGTCAATGATCGTCAGTATGAATGAAGAAGCTGGTAAGAGAGGGTATTTGCAGCAATTGTAAAAAACGCTAAAGACACTATTGATGTATGCCGATTTAAGTAATGACAGGATTTTAGTTTCGGCGGGTTTGAGAACCCATTACATGTCATCGCCCCGTCTATAGGATTCCCAAAAATCCTGCGAAACGGGGCGATATTATGTCAGGTTTCTGTAAGCATACCATCGATGCGCTCGATATGCTGAAGAAATTGGGTCGCTTTTTGGAGGCCGGATTTTGCGGTTTGTTGGCGAACGTCGATGCTTGTTGTCCATTCTGCGGTTCGCAAGCTCCGGAAGCAGATACCTTGGGCTGCATGAATTGCTTGAACCGCTTAATCTCAATCAACCCTCCAATTTGTAGACGCTGCGGCAGACCCCTGCACAATCAGAATTCGAAAGAGGCTTATTGCAGCGAATGTCTATCTCATCCGCGCTTCTTTTCCGCAGCCCGCGCTGTTGGAATCTACGATGGTTTTCTCAGGCAGGCCGTTCTCAGCCTGAAGTTTAAAAGCCATACCCGATTGGCATTACCAATGGCAGGGTGGCTGAAGGAAACGGTATACAAGGAAAGACTACAGCGCAGTTGCGATCTAATCGTGCCGGTACCGTTACACCCGCAACGTTTATATGAACGTGGTTATAACCAAGCAGAATTGCTTTCTGGCAATCTGGCCGCTCTGATGGGGAGGCGGCATGCGCCGGAAGCGCTGAGCAGAATCAACAATTCGGTTCAGCAAAGCACACTTACGGCCGCAGGACGTGCGGCTAACATCAGAGGCGCCTTTGAATGCCTGTATCCTGGCATTATCGCCGGACGGAAAGTATTGTTAATTGACGATGTTCTTACAACAGGTAGTACTGCTTCCGAATGCGCCCGGGTCTTACTCAAAAGCGGTTGCATTCAGGTAACCGTTCTCACGGTAGGTACCGTACCATTTGAAGCACCGGATTTTCTTTGCGGTCCAGGATTGTGAAAGGCGTGAAGGCTATGATTATATCTAACAAACAAGTACAACAGGTATTGGAGTCGTTTGGAAAGCGCAATTCTTCAAAAGATAATAAGCAAAAACCGCATCCGTTGCCGTTGCCGAATAAAACAAGCAAACCGGTTGAGGCGGCTCGCATGGTAATCGGCAGCGCGCCTGAAGTCAGAGAAGATCGTGTCAAAGAACTAAAAGACTCCATTAATAGAAATCAGTATGACCGCAGTGGGGAAGAAATTGCCGATAAAATGATTTCCCGTTCACTGGTGGACTCAATTCTCGGTGAGAGTGAGAGGCCAGCTGCAAATACGGATACCAATTCTGATGCTAAGGTGGAGGCGGATAAGAATTAGTAAAAATAAGCCTCCCTGCAATAAACATTTCTTGCAGGAAATTGAATTGTCGACATAGAATAAATGAAAATACAATAATGACTTGGTTAACAGGTTCGAAACCTGCCCAAAGGTAGAGGCTTTATTAACCAGGCAAATTCCTCGTCAAGGAGGATTGCGATGCTTGTATTGACACGTAAAGTCAACGAGAGCATCATGATTGGTGATGAAGTAAAGATCACCGTTGTTGAGGTGAAAGGCGACCAAGTGAAGCTCGGCATCACTGCGCCGCGAAATATCGCTGTGCATCGTGAGGAAGTGTACGAAGAGATACAGCGTGAAAACCGTCTGGCATCTCAGAGTGCTGCCGTGGGACAGGAACTGGATCCTGCAAGACGAAAATAAAGGGCAAAAAACCTCCGATTTCGGAGGTTTTCTGTTTTCCGAAGCTGTTTCGGAAGCATCTTTGTTAACGGTACAAGTTTTGGCGAAGTTTGATAACGCAAGCAGGTTTTAGAGTCGGCGGATGGGAATATAATATAGACAATGGCGAAAGGAGCGATGGCCGTGCAAATTATTGTGAAGGGAAAAAACATCGAGGTAAGTGAACCATTGCGTCAGTATGCCGAAAAAAAGATCGCTAAGGTCGAAAAGTTTTTCGAACGCGGCAAAGTTGAAGCTGATGCTACTCTGAGCACAGAACGCGGCATTCACGCACTTGATCTGACTGTCAAAGTGGGCGGCCTGTTATTGAGGGGCGAAGAGAAATCGGATGATATATACGCCGCCATTGACGGGGCCGTTGACAAAATTGAACGCCAGGTACGCAAGTTTAAGACCCGCATTAACAAACGCCGGACGACTGGTGTTGTTGTCGCGGAGAATGTAATTCCCGAGCCGCAAGTTGAAGAAGGTCGTATTGTCAAAACCAAACGTTTTGCCATCAAACCGATGTCAGTTGAAGAAGCCGCTATGCAAATGGATTTGTTGGGTCATGACTTTTATGTCTTTGCCAATGCTGAATCCGAAGATGTTAATGTCATTTATCGTCGACGGGATGGCAATTACGGATTAATCGAACCGGAATTCTAAGAGAAGAAGTCCAGAACCGCCCCGCCTTTGCGGCGGGGCGGTTTTTTGGGGGCAACGGTGTTGCGGAAAGCAAAATTAAACGTCATCATCTTTGAAGGCGGTCCGGTTTTACCGGAACCGCTTAACTACTTGACAAGGTTTAGACAAGCCATTGTGTTGGATAACATAGCGCGGGCCAAAGCTGCGGGTGCTGATCGTCTGATTGTGGTGACCGATCGGCCGGACTTAATGGAGCAGGCCGCACGGAAAGGTGCACTGGTGTTAGAAACACCAGCGCAGGCAGCCCATCCTTTTCATTTTGGCAATGCCCTCAAGGATGTCTGTCAGTCAATGAATCTTCAGAATGAAGCTGTAGTATGTCTTGGCGGCGGAACCGGCGTTTTGCTGAAGGAAAATGACTGGGCTTTAATATTTAAGAATATCCTTGATGGCAGCAGTGGCGACAGCGGCCACGGTGGCGGAGACAATGGTGAAGGAGACCGCGGCGGGGTGGTTACCGCCAATAGCATCTTTTCCTCCGATATTATCGGCTTCAGGCCCTCCACCGCCATCTATCAGGCGCAATCCATGCCACTCGATAACCAGCTGGCCTGGACTTTGCGTGAGGCTGGTCTGCGCTTTCAGCCGCTGCCCAGAACTGCCGCATTTACTTTTGATATTGATACACCGGTTGACGCCATTCTGGCGGGATTGCATCCTGAACTGGGAAATGCCGCAGCGCAAGTTGCTAAGGACGGCAGCCGGTTCTCGCAGTTGTTGACTGAGAACACCCGCCAAATAGTAGATGTTCTGCGAAAAGGACAAGGCGAACTATTTGTATTCGGTCGTTTGTCAGCCAGTACACTGCAAATGATCGAAAAAGGAACTAAATGCAGAGTCAGGGCGTTTATAGAAGAGCGCGGCATGCGCTCGCTGGGCAGAGAACAAGACGCCTTTTCTTTGCTTGGGGCGTGCATCGCCCAAAACGGCGCGGAATGGTTTGTGAACCAGCTGGCTGTATGTTGCCGGGCAGCATTGATCGATACCAGAGTTCTATATGCCCATCTGAAACTGGCGCTCCCAGAAGAAGAGCGCTTCTATGCAGATCTGGGGCTTCATTCCCGGGTGAGCGCACGTTTTGCAGCTGATCTGGCCCGCGCCATCGAAAGTGCCCCGTTGCCAATTCTCACGGGCGGGCATTCATTGGTAACTGGTGGCTTAATGGTTTTGCTGGAGTTGGCATCGCAAGGGACGGTGCCAGGCGTAGCGCAGAGGAACGCGCCATGAGCGCCGGGAGTTCCGTGAGCGCCGCAGGGGGGAATGCTCTCTTTATTGCCTGCCTTGTTAGTGAATGGTATAATATGCAGTGTAGCGCCCGGAAAGGTGTTGACTTGATCTAATGTTTCAATTTTTAAAGAATCTTTGGGACACCAATAAGAAAGAGCTTAATCGTCTCAGTGGTATTGTCGAACAAATCAACGCACTGGAACCGCAATTTCAACAGCTTTCGAACGACGAATTGCGTGCCAAAACTGCCGAGTACAAACAACGGTTGTCTGAGGGTGAAACTCTGGACCAGCTGTTGCCGGAAGCCTTCGCGACTGTAAGAGAGGCTGCGGTGCGTACTCTGGGGCAGAGGCCTTTTGATTCTCAGCTGATTGGCGGAATTGTGCTGCATGAAGG
>ENA-UOOK01004161-UOOK01004161.1-fermentation-metagenome-genome-assembly--contig:-NODE-4161-length-15760-cov-10.909583_pt1 | contig 15760 bp, 18 predicted proteins | sample MGYA00245777_ERZ724023 | MGnify/ENA primary metagenome ERZ724023 (study PRJEB28704, sample SAMN03018312) | fermentation metagenome | biome: anthropogenic terrestrial biome; feature: soil...
GCGCTCAGAATGACAAGGATTCAATTCACAATGCACAATGCACAGTTCACAATTAAAACCCGAGATTCTTCGCTGGCGCTCAGAATGACAGCATGGGTGGTGATTCCTCGCTAACGCTCAGAACAGTATGATTGTTCTTAACTCTTAGCTCTTAGCTCTCTTCTGTCATCCTGAGATAGCAGCATAAACCTTACCCATGAAGGATCTCGGGTTTTAAATCTTAGTTCTTAGTTCTTAACTCTTAGTTCTTAGTTCTTAACTCTTAGTTCTTACTTCTTAGTTCTTAGTTCTTAACTCTTTTACTGTGGTATCACTATTATTTGACCTGGAAATATAAGATCTGGATTCTTTATCTTATTGAATTCAGCTAAAGCTCTCCAATCCTTATTGTATTTTATAGCTATTCTTGATAACCAATCACCAGGTTTAACAGTGTATTTAACATCTTCTTTTTTTTCATCTTCTTCAACAGGAGAAGGAGAAGGTTCCGGTTCTAAAACTGGTTCTGGTTCTTGAACTGGTTCAGGTGTTGGTTCTGGAACTGGCTCTTCAACTGGAGCTTGCTCTTCAGCTTCATCTGTCAATGGAGCAGAAACTATTCTTTCTTCAACAGCAGGATTTACCTCTCCAAGCTCTTTAACATAATCAACCAATACATCTGATAACAATCCACCTTCAGCTACAAATGGTTTGCCTTCAAACATGGTATAACCGTCTCCGCCTGCAGCCATAAAATCATTAGTAACTAATTTATAAGATTTAGTTAAGTCTAATGGCTCACCATTAACAGTAACCTCTTCTATTCTATTTCCAACTTCCTTGTTAGCATCAAATTTGTATGCCATACCGCTAACATGTGGGAAATGACCTGCTTGCTCTGGGTACAAATCAACACCATGCTCTAATGCTGCCATTAATTCCTCTCCACTTACTTCTATCACAGCTAATGTATTTGTAAATGGGAATGAAGTTATTATATCACCAAAAGTAATATCTCCAGCAGGTATAGATGCTCTTATACCTCCGCCATTGGTAAAGGCTATATCTGCGCCTGTTGAAACTCTCATTGCATCTGTAATAAGATTTCCTAGTGTCGTTTCACCTACTCTTACGTGTTCTCTTTCACCATCTAGGTTAGCTAAGGATTTCCCCACAACTTCAGCTTTCTTTGGTGCGTTTATTTCTTCTATTTTGGCAATCTCTGCTTCGATTTCTTCATCAGGAACTATATCCTTTGCTTCATCAAAGCCAATTAGTCTTGCATTCTTCTTAACAACACCGTCTTCAATTTCAACTTCTACAACACCAATATCGGATGTAGCTGTTCCAGCTTGAACTATTAGAGTATCTCCAACAGTCTTATTTAGTAATTCATGGCTATGACCATCTACTATTAAATCAATTCCTTTTACCTTTTCAGCTACTTCCTGTGAAGTAGTAAGCGATGTACCATCAATACCTAAATGAACTAAAGCAACAATTAAATCAACATCTTCTGCTTCTAATTCCTTTACCATTTCCTTTGCTACTTCCACACCATTTTCAAACTCAATACCAACAGTATTACTTGGATGCGATTTAAATTTTGTTTCCTCTGTAGTTATACCAAATATACCAACCTTAAGTCCATTTTCAAGCTCTTTTATAACATACGGTTCAAAATCTGAACTTCCGTCTGATTCCTTAACGATATTAGCACCTATGATTGGAAACTTTGCAGCTTTTTTTAGCTCCAACAATCTATCATAGCCATAATTAAAATCATGGTTTCCGGGAACCATTACATCAAATCCCATCAAATTCATCATATCAACCATAATTTGACCTTCTGATAAATTGACATCTACTTCACCATGGAAAGTATCTCCTGCATTTAATAAAAGTAGATTAGGGTCAGCGGCTTTTAATTCGTCAACCTTTGTTTTTAACCTTCCAAATCCAATTTGTTTGCTCGATTCATCAAACTTTAATCTCCCATGAACATCGTTTACATGCACAATGGTTAGCTTTTGGCTTTCTGCTGCCAAAACACCCTTAGGCATTATTACAATGCCTAAAATAAGGACAAATGATAAAATAAAACTAATAAACCTTCTGTTTCTAAGACCCATAACCAAATTCCTCCCTTTATTTAAAATCATATTGTATATACCCTATTGTAATACATTTTCGTTCAGAATATATTAATAATTAAAAAATTTTAAAATCTTTTAGACATGATAGAATGACAAGGATTCAATTCACAATTCACAGTTCACAATTCACAATTAAAACCCGAGATTCTTCGCTAACGCTCAGAATGACAAGGATTCAATTCACAATTCACAATGCATAGTTCACAATTAAACCCGAGATTCTTCGCTAGCGCTCAGAATGACAGTATGGATGGTGAGTCTTCGCTAGCGCTCAGAATGACAGTAGGGTGGTGTTCAGGATCTCGGGTCTTATCTCTTAATGTCATTAATTAAACCCATTATATCGTCTGTTGTTTGTATAGCTTTTGCGTTTAATGAATAGGCTCTTTGTGTCGAAATCATATCTGCCAAGCTTTCTATAATGTCGACATTCGAAGCTTCTAAAAAATGTTGATTGATATCTCCAAACACTTCATCATTCTCCATAGAGTCTAACAATTCTACATTTCCTGATGGTAAATATCTCCCTTCTCCTAGGGAAACAAGGGAATCTAAATTCTGAGGTTTAAATAAAATAACCTTACCAAGAATCATTTCGTCACTTTTTTCATCTGTTATTTCTCCATTGGCAGAAATATTTATATTGTCACCCCACTCCTCTATTGGTGTGTAATATTCAGCTACCAATGGATAACCATTGTCATCTGTAATCGTATAATTTCCATTCATATGAAAAGATCCATTTCTAGTTAACATTAAATTGTTGTTTTCATCAATTACACCAAAAAAACCTTCTCCACTTATGGCCATATGATAGTCAAATGGTGATTCAATTAAATTTCCCGGTTTAAAATTTATTTTTCCGATAGCGCATTTCGACCCTGCATTTATTTCGTCGTTATTGATTAACTCCTGAAAACTCGTTTTCTTGGATTTATAGCCATTTGTATTTATATTTGCAATATCATCTGCTGTAGCATCCATATTATATTGCATAGCTTTCAAACCTGACTTGCTTACATTCAATACATTATACATATTATCACCTCACTATACCCTTCCAATTTCATTTACAGCTTTATTTAATGTTTCATCAGCAGTATGTAAGAGCTTCTGATTTGCTTCAAATTCCCTTGATATCTCTATCATCTTTACAAGCTCATCTGCAATTCTCACATTTGAATTTTCCAAAAACCCTTGTTTTATTTCCCCTTCTATAACTTCTGCCTGTCCTCCACCAGCTATGAAAGTTGTATCCCCATTACTAACTAATTCTTGATAATTATTAAAATCAGATATTAGAAAATTAAAATTCATTTCTTGCTCATCTTCAATAGTAATAGTACCTTCCTGCCCAAATTCATCAATTCCTAATACAGGATGACCCTCCATCGTTACAAGTATATTATCATCGTTTAGTATGAAATTCCCATTTCTAGTAAACCCTCTCTGACCATTCTCCATTTGGACGGTAAAAAATCCATTGCCTACTATTGCAAAATCACTGTCACTTCCTGTTTCCGTTAAGAATCCCTGCTCAAAATTTCTATAATAGTCATCTATTTCATTACCAAATACAAATCTGCCAAGCTCTTGTCTTCTGTCCCCGTCGTTCCCTCCGGCATAGTTGACCATCACCCTTGAGTCCATTGTACTCTGAACGATATCTTGAAACTTGTAACCAGGTGTTTTTATGTTGGCTATATTTGCACTTGTATTTTCCTGCTTTTTCTGAAGTATATTCATATTTTGATTTACGGTATTGAAACTTCTAATCACAGTATCACTCCTCAGATTCAGTATTTAGTACCTTGTTTTCATAAGGGTATATCATTCCCAATTTACGCGCTTCCCGCTCTACGCGTGATTTAAATAAAGTTGAATAGCTTAAATTCATCAATAATGCAGAAATTATCAATCCAACTCCAAGGGGGATTAAAACATTGCATTTTATTCTCGTGAATTTTTGTATAAATTCTTTAATAATAGCACCTCCCCCTTACTCTTATTAAGTATCTTGCAAGTATCTTCAAGTGTATATTCCTTTGAAATAAACTTAGAAATTATTTCATTAACATCTATATTTTCCTCATTATGTATTATCTCTTCTTTACTTTTTTCCTTTTCAAGTACTTCCTCAAAGGATACTTCCTTTTCACCTTGGGCTAAAGATTCATAATTAAACAATATATCTTCTATATTATCAAGTCGGCCTTTAATATTCTCCAGTGAGCTCATATCTAATTCTGTATGCTTTATTGCCTCTTCCACAGAAATATTTTTTCTTTCAATAAATATTCCATATCCAATAAAGAAAAGTCCTAACACCATTAAAAAACTAAACATTCTGGTCCTCCATTATTGATTTAATCCGATCCTTTAGCTTTATAAGAATCTTACCATGAATCTGAGATACTCTTGGAATAGAAATATCAAGAATATATGCTATTTCCCTAAGAGAAAGTTCCTCCACATAATACAAATTCAATATTATCTTTTCTCTCTCATTAAGAACATCTATAGCCTTTGATAAAACCTGCCTTTGCTCCTGCTTTATAACAATCTCTTCAGGTGTCTTAGATTTCTCATCGTTTACAATATCAATTAATGAATAATTGCAACCATCATACGTCAACAATGTGGATTCAAGCGAATAACTGCTTAGATAATGTACAGTTTCATGAATCTTCGATAATTGTTTGTTTCCAATTCCAAGTTCCTTAGCAATTTCTGATTCTGACGGAGTTCTATTGAGCTTATTCTCAAGAGTTTCTTTGGTACTATAATATTGATTTAGCTTATCAATCTTATCTCTTGAAACTACTCCTGTTTTTCTAAGCTCATCTAATACTGTCCCTTTTATACGCATACTGGCATATGCTTCAAAGGGTACATTTTTACTTTTATCATATCTGTCAATAGCATCCATTAAGCCTAGAACACCAATACTTAGTAAGTCATCCTGATCATTTATATTGTTTTTAACTTCAATTCGAGCAATTACCTTTTTTACCAAGGGCAAATACTTGATTATCAAATTGTCCTTTTGGCTATATGCATATGACATGAAAACTACCTCTTATTCTGCTTATTTTTTCTCATCAAAACAAATAAGTATTTGATGATTCTTTCTCTTTGAAGCTCAGTAATATCTATAAACTGCACCCCATATGTATACATAGTGTCATTTGATGACATATTTATCGACTTATGCAATGCCTTTCCCTTAAGCAACATATTTTCTTTATCAATCATCAATTTAAATAATATTAACTGATCTTTGTTTAAACTTTTTTCACAGGAAAATTTAATGCCGCCTCCACTTAGATCTAAAACTATTCCCGGCTTAAAATATTTATTGTTACCTACAATTTTCTTTTCTAATTCAGGTATACTAAGATTTAATAGAGATGGACTGATAGAATATTCTAATGTATCAACACAATCTACCCGCACATCATCCCGTCTTTGTACTCTAATAAAATTACATAGATTGGACAGCTCATAAATGGGATAATCACCTATGATTCTATTAGTTATAGTTGCTTCAAAAGAATAACCATAAATACCTTTAAATACAACACCAGTAACAACCTCATCAATATATAATAGCTTAAATTTCTTATCATCTGCTATAAATGCAACATATAACTTATCATCCAAAAAATCATGAATAATTCCCTCTGTTGTCTCATCGTCTTCATATATCAACTCAATCTTCACATTAAGTTCAAAATTGTCCATTTCTATCACCCGAATAGTCTGATTATTTTGTTGCTAAATTGTCTTATGCTAGATATGTTTTGTGAAAACTTCTCATCACCAAGTAAATTTAAGCATATCTGACTTATATTTGTACTGGCAAGTGCATTCGGATACCTAAGTATAATTGGATTCTGATCCATTATTGCTTTATTAACTCTAATATCATTGAAAATATAGCCTAGCTTTTCCAACTTAAGATGCAAGAATTTCTCAGAAGTCATAAGAAGCTTCTCATATGTCTCATCACCATTAGATATGTCCCGAATCTGATTTACCACAAGTTTTGCATTATCTTTAATATTGTTTTGTGATATAGTCTTAAGAATCCTATATGCATCAGTTATAGCTGTTGGTTCAGGTGTAGTCACGAGTATTATCTCATCAGACAGAATCGAAAATGTAAGGGACTGCTTGGTTAACCCTGCACCATTATCGATTATCAGCACATCGTATATTTCTAAGGTTGCTAACTCTTTTAAAATATCCTGCTGATTTTCATCGTCCATGTTCTCCAAAAGCGATAATTCTGATCCTCCTGAAATTAAATCAACACCATAAGGCGTTTTTATAATTATATTTGCAAGCTTCTTCTGTCCTTGCAGCAAATCAAATATAGAATACTTAATTTCAACACCCAAAATTATATTAGCATTGCTCATGCCTATATCAGCATCTAAGATTAATACTCTCTTTCCCATTTGTTGGAGCTTAATTGCTAAATTTACAGCAAAATTAGTTTTCCCCACTCCGCCTTTGCCACTTAATATTGAATAGATTTTTATTGCATCTGACTTATCAGCTTCAATATTGTCATTGTTAGTAACTAGACTACGTAATTTGTTTGCTTGATCCATCATTGTTGAAATTCTCCTCACAATAATCGAATATATTATCAAGAGTCGCTACCTGCATATCGTCAGGAACATCTTGTCCATGACAGAAATACTGTAATGGATACTTACTATTCTCTAATATAAACCATAAATTTGAAATATTGCTAACCTCATCAAGTTTTGTAATAATAATAGCATCATATTTTAACTCTCTATATTTCTCCAATATAGTAACCATAGTGTCCTTATCCGTAGAAACACTTAATACCAAATAGGTATTTATTTTTTCATCTATAGAACTCAAATACCTCTTAATCTCATTTAGTTTATTTATATCCTTAAAGCTGGTTCCTAAAGTATCCACCAAAATAATGTCACAATCATTTAACTCATTTATCTTTTTATCCATTTCAGTTGGAGTGTTTGCAACTTCAAATGGAACATCAAGAATATTAGCATAAGTTTTTAACTGCTCTATGGCACCTATTCTATAGGTATCCATAGTAATCAATCCTACCTTTTTTTTGTTCATCAAATATTCCCTTGCAGCAATCTTTGCTATTGTTGTGGTTTTCCCCACACCAGTAGGACCTACCAAAACATTTATCCTAGAAAGTTCACGCTTTTTATCAATTAGGGATTCATTCAAAACAATTTTTAAGAAGTCTTTCTTTTCCTCTAAGGTAAGGTTGTAATCCTTTTTCCCATGTAGCTTGCAATATCCTTCAAGCCTTTCCTTTAAACTATCACTACTACATTGATATAGGCTACTGTCATCGTCTTCTCTAACTTTTTCTTCTTTAAATTCTTTGTTGTTTTTTGTAATATGAGTCTCCTCAACAGCTACTGTAACCTCAAGTTCCTTTTTCTTAAAGAAATGATACCATTCCCCCGTACGAACCATCCTCTGACTCACAATTACAGCTTCTCCTCCTAATTCATATTTTGCCCTTACTAGAGCCTCTTTCATATCGCTGACTATATACTTCTTTATTATCATATGTTTTCCACCAATCCTACTGCCTCAATTTCAATATCATTAGGAATCTCATTTATTGAAAGTACAGCCATATTAGGAAAATTAAAGGATATTAGATTCCTCAAAGCTGCTCTAATTTTAGGAGATGCTAAGATGACTGGTTCCATACCTTTGATTAGAGACTCATTGCCAACCCTATTTAAGCCATCAAATATCTTTGTAATTACATTGGGCTTTAGCACAGGAATTGAGCCGTTCATAGTCTTTTGAATATTGTTTCCTATAAGCTCCTCTAAATCCGGATGAATAGTTATTACATCAAGCTTTCCTTCTGAGTTGACATAGTTCATAGTTATAGTTCTCTTTAAGGCAAATCGCACCTGCTCGGTTAATAGTTCTATATCCTTAGTCATCGTTCCGTTGTCTGCCAATGATTCAAGTATTGTTACCAAGTCGGTAATTGGTACCTTCTCCTTCAGAAGATTCTGGAGAACCTTTTGTACCTCTCCAAGGGTTAATATATTTGGTATCAGCTCCTCAACTACCACATTATATTTTTCCTTTATTCCATCTAGCAATTGTTTGACTTCCTGTCGTCCCAATAGATCATAGCTATTATCTTTTATTACTTCCTTAAGGTGAGTTACAAACACAGTTATTGGCTCAACAATCGTATATCCGTTGATTTCTGCCCTTTCTTTATTTCCTTCATCTATCCATATAGCATCAATCCCAAAGGCAGGCTCCTTAGTAGGTATCCCTTCCACTTCAAAATCACTATTGCCAGGATCCAAAGCTAAATACTTATTAATATACAATGACCCATCAGCGACCTTATTTCCCTTTATTTTTATAACATACTCATTAGGTCCTAGTTGGAGATTGTCACGTATCCTTATTGGATTTACGATGATTCCCAATTCATTTGCACATTGCCTTCTTATCGCTGTTATATGATTGATTAAATTATCTTCCTTACCCTCATCCACAAGTGGTATAAGTCCATATCCAATCTCTACTGAAATAGGCTCAATCTGAAAGGAAGAAATAGTTTCCAGCTCACTATCCTTGGCAATTAATTTCTTCTCATTTGATTTTGTTATAGCTAACGCCTTCTCAGACTTTTCATTTTCGACCAATAGATAAGCTACACATCCTAGAATAACTGCAATAATTAAAAATGGAAAAGTTGGAAATGCAGGTACAAATCCAATGATTAACAATATAACCGACGCCACCATAAGAACCTGTGAAACACCAAATAATTCATGGGATACACTTTTGCCAAAGCTTTCACCATCAGCAGACCTAGTTACCAATATACCAGATGCTATGGAGATTAAAAGCGCCGGAATCTGACTTACCAACCCATCACCAATGGTTAGCTTCCCAAATTTGTCAAGAGCCTCCATTGCCCCCATTCCCTTTAGTGAGAAGATTAAAACTCCTCCTACTAAGTTAATTATGGTAATTATGATGCCTGCAATTGCATCTCCTTTAACAAACTTACTGGCTCCATCCATTGCACCATAGAAGTTTGCTTCTCTCTGTAAGTCAGTTCTTCTTTGTCTAGCTGTCTGTTCATCAATAAGTCCAGTATTTAAATCTGCATCAATAGCCATCTGCTTACCTGGCATTGCATCAAGTGTAAATCTAGCTGAAACCTCTGAAACTCTACTGGCTCCGTTTGTAACTACTACTATTTGTACTATAACTATTATTACGAATATAACAGCACCAACTACGTAATTATTCCCTGTAACGAAATTAGCAAAGGCATTGATTACATTACCAGCATCACCTTCACTAAGTATCAATCTTGTAGAAGAGATATTCAATGCTAATCTAAACATTGTTGTTATAAGAAGTAACGTAGGAAATGTCGAAAACTCCAGAACATTCTTGGTGAACAAAGTTAATAGCATAATTACAATCCCTATGGATATATTGATAACCAATAGAAAATCCAGGATTATACTAGGCATAGGAATAATTATTATTCCTATAATACCTACCGTAATAAAAGCAATTATCAATTCTGTATATTTTCTAAATGTTTGACTTATATTATTAAATAGCTCAGGCATATATTGCTCCCTCTATAAAACTTAAATCTTTCCCTTGTTTTTTTCCTTAAGCTCATAAACTAAGGCTAATATTTCTGCAACTGCCTTATAAAGCTCAACAGGGATATACTCCCCTATTTCTACATCTTTGTACATCGTTCTAGCTAAAGGTTTATTCTCCATAATTGGAATCTTGTTTTCCCTTGCTAGTTCCTTTATCTTATTTGCTAAATAATCTGCCCCCTTGGCTACTACTACAGGCGCTTGATCCTTATCGGTCTCATATCTTAAAGCTACAGCAATATGTGTAGGATTTGTTACTACAACAGTAGCCTTTGGGACAGCTGACATCATCCTACTCATTGCAATCTGACGCTGTCTCTGTTGCCTGGCAGATTTAATTTGAGGATTACCCTCCATTTCCTTGTATTCATCTTTGATTTCCTGCTTTGTCATCCTTAAGTTCTTCTTATACTCTCTTCTTTGAAAAATATAATCTATAATTGCAATTCCCAGCATGATATAGACAATATCTATAACAAGCTCTTTTGTAAAATTACCAAAGAAGGAAAATAATTTCTCAGTACCTAGGTTGCCTGTGTTTAATAGTTCTTTTCCTGAATCCATAAGATTGTTCATAGCTAAATAAAATACTAAAATAAGCTTTAAAACATTTTTTATTAGATTAAATAATACTCTTTTAGAAAAAATATTTTGAAATCCACTTATGGGATTGATTCTCTTAAAGTCAGGCTTTATAGGCTCAGCGGTCAAGATGAATCCCGTCTGTATCAAGCTAGTGATAATTCCAACAGCAATTGCAATTAATGCAAATGGCAATACCATCAAACTTGAACTAATTAAATTGTTGATGAACAAATTTCTTACATTGCCAATATTTATATCCAAGTCATGCCTACTACCCAAATATCCCTTTAAAAAACTTAACATATTTGAATATAGGTACTGACCCAAGGTAGCTGCCGTCATTGTAAAAATCAATAAGGATACCGCAGGACCTAAATCACTACTTTTGGAAATCTGTCCTTTCTTTTTCGCATCCCTGAGACGCTTGGGGGTGGCCTCTTCAGTTTTAGACTCTTTATCTGACATAAAATCACCCCTTTAATTCAATTCACAGTTCACAATTCACAAATGACAATTCACAAATGACAATTCACAGTTCACAATTCACAATTCACAATTGAAACCCGGGATCCTTCGAGGGCAATGCTTATGCTGTCCGTCTCAGGGTGACAGGAGGCTAGCAATGCTTATGCTGTCCATCTCAGGGTGACAGGGGTGTAATTAGCGGAATAGGTTTAAAAATCCTTCTAAATATCCGGGGATGAGATACAAAATATCACCCAGTGAATTCATTAACCAAGACAAGCTGATCATTGCCACAAAAAAACTTACCATGGCCTTCAATGGCATACCAAGCATCAATACATTGATTTGAGGAACTGTCCTTGATATAACACCCAATATAACATCAGCCAGTAAAACAACAATAATCATCGGAGCAGCAAGATTGAGACCCAATTCAAATATTCTCGAAAAAATTCTTAAAACTGCCTCTGTACTTGCTCCGTTGTAGTTCAATGCATTTAGTGGTACATATTCAAAGGATTTAATCAAAGTATTGATGACTACATGATGCAAATCAAGTAAAAAAAACACCATAATTGAAAGCCAATAATAAAATCTGCCATAATTTGAAGCGCTAATATCTAAGTTGGGATCAAAAACAGAACCCATAGAAAATCCAACTTGAAGGTCTATTAATTGTCCAGCTATTTCAATGGCTGAAAAAACTAAATTAGTAACATATCCAATCGCAAGACCAAAAACAGTCTCTTTAATTGCCAGCATAAGTAGCTCAAACATTCCTCCAACCATGGCCATTTCAGGAACTACTGTATATACCATTAGAGTAATACCTATAGCCAAAGTTACCTTAAAAATATTCGGCAATCCTCTAAATGAAAACCCTGGACAAATAACTATAAAGGCTGTAATTCTTAGTAAAATTAGTAACAACTTATGTACTTGTATAATCATATCAAGGCACCTACACTATATTTCCAATTAACTTATAAAGATTCTCCGTAAATGTTATTACACTATTTAGGATAAAATTTCCGAATAATATAAGCCCAAACATGACTGCAATTATTTTAGGCACAAAACTCAAGGTCTGTTCTTGAACCTGAGTAACTGCCTGTAGTATACTGATTATCAATCCAACTACCAATGACAGTAACAAAATTGGCAGTGAAGCCTTCATTATAGTTAAAAATCCACTTCGCAAAATATCTAGTGCCATTACTTGAGTCATTTTAATCACCTCTTAAACAAAGCTTTGTAACAAGGATTCTACCACTAAATACCATCCATCTACTAAGACAAATAACAGTATTTTAAATGGCAATGAAATCATGACCGGCGGAAGCATAAACATCCCCATGGACATTAAAATACTAGAAACGACCATATCTATTACCAAAAATGGTATATAGATTATAAATCCTATGCTGAAGGCTGTCCTAAGTTCACTTATGGCAAATGCCGGAATAACGGTAGTCATTGACAAATCCATAGGATTCTCAACATTATCACTTCCTGAAGCTCTTAAAAATAGAGCTAAATCCTTCTCCCTAGTTTGCTTTAACATAAATTCCTTCATTGGTACTATAGCCTTGTCAATTGCTTCTTCATGAGAAATTTCCTCTGCCAAAAATGGGTTTATTGCTTCAGACATCACTTGACTATATACCGGTTGCATTACAAATACTGTCAAAAACAAAGCTAGTCCAATTAATAGCTGATTTGGAGGTGTTTGTTGAGTGCCCAATGCATTCCTCAAAAAAGATAAAACCACTATAATTCTTGTAAAGCAAGTAGTCAAGATTAGAATACTGGGAGCTAAGGAAAGTACCGTTAATATAATCAAAAGCTTAACTGTATCTACTGTAGATTCCGGGTTGTTATCCTGATTGAATATAAAATCAGTTATTCCTTCTGCGAAAGAAACCCTAGGCATAATTGATATTGTAATTAGTAGTATACATAAAATTAAAATGGTCTTCTTTTTGCTCAATCTTTTTTCCTCGTTCCAAAAAATAAATTTGTTTTATCCTTTAAATATGTAAAACCTTTGTTCTCCTCAAACTCCTCAAGATAAGTTTCTACTTCTTCCTTATTTAATTCCTTTAGAATTTTATTGTCCTTATCTGTAAAACTCATTAAATAATACTTTCCACATATTTCAACAATTCCTAAGGCTGAATTATTAAATACATTTACCCTCTCAACTATCTTGATAATTCTTTGGCTTTTAATCATATTCTTATTAAGAAGTTTTAAAGATATATTCGCCAAAATTATGACTATTATTAGAACCACTATAGTTTGAAAAATAGATGAAACATCATTGAATGATAACATCAGTTATATATACACCTTCCACAATAGATTCATTTAAGGATTTATTTATGCTTTCAATTAATTCTGTTTTCAAATTAAGTGTCTGATTATCATTTACTATATCATTATAGGTTTTTGCTCTTAAGGTACTTATTATTGTATCTCTAATTTTACTCATATTTGTTTCTATTATTTTACTATCATCCTCATCAGTAAACATAAGAGCTAAGGATACTTTAATATAATGTCTTACATTACCCTCAGGCTTTAAATTCACAACAAATTCCTCAAGTGGGGCAGTAAATTCTCCACTTTCTGATTTAAAAATACTAAATATATTATCTGCCTGCTTGTCAAAGACAACAAAAAATAAGATAGTTGCTGTTAACAATAGGATTAATGATAATAATACAATAATTATAATCTTAGAAACGCTCTTCTTCTCTGATATTTCTATTTCAGCCATAACTAATTCCCACCTTTATTATCAAATACTATAAATAAATTTACCCTTCTATTTAATGCTCTATTTTGCGCACTATCATTTGTAGCTATTGGATTGTACTCTCCATATCCTCTAGCAGATAGCCTCTTTGGATCTATTTTCTCAACTTCACTTAGATATCTAACTACAGATACTGCTCTAGCCGTAGACAACTCCCAATTTGTAGGATATTGCTCTACATTGATAGGAATATTATCAGTATGGCCTTCAACTACTATATCATTATCAAAATCATTGATGAGCCCTTCAAGCTTACCTAATACATCTATACCGGTGTCCTTAAGCTTTGCACTTCCCGTATCAAACAATATCATATCTTTTATATCAACAAATACACCCTTATCATCATATCTTACATCAACATCCGATTGTAATTCATTTTCAGTAATGAATTCTCCTATCTTCTCATACATCTGTAAGATTTCTGGTGAAATTTGTATAGCCATACCTTGATCAATTATACTTCCTCCCTGTATTGTAGGTACATCACTGCTATTATAACTCTCTATTAATGATGGTCCTGCCTGAAAACCAATAAAAGCCTCCTGAATCGACGTAGTAACATTGGCAAATTTCTCTGCATCTACATTTGACATTGAAAATAACAAGACGAAAAATGTTAATAAAAGTTGCATTAAATCACATAAAGTAGTTAGCCATGGTGCGCCGCCTCCAGCGCTACTCTCCTTTTTTCTAATTCTACTGCTCATAATTTATAGCCTCTTTCGCACTTCCTAAGTCATCTTTAGTTTTCTTTTGATCATCAGGTGATAAATAAGCCAACAATTTTTCTTCAAGCAATCTTGGATTAGTCCCAGCTTGTATTTCCAATATCCCATCTATAATCATTTGACATGTAAATACTTCTTCATCAGTTTGCTCACTTAAGTTGTTTGCAATTGGCAGGAACACTAAATTAGCAAGAAACGAACCATAAAACGTAGTTACCAAAGCTACAGCCATACCACTCCCAATTGACCCTGGGTCATCTAAATCAACAAGCATTATGATGAGTCCAATAAGAGTACCAAGCATACCATAAGCAGGAGCTAGCTCACCCCATTTTAAGAATACCATCTGTCCGGATCTATGTCTTCTTTCCATAGTGTCCATCTTAAGTTCCATTAACTCTCTAATATTATCAGGCTCAACACCATCAACTACCATTTGCAGTCCCGTTGCCATAAATTCATTTCCCATTTCGCTTATATCATCCTCTAGTGCTAATAAGCCATCTCTTCTAGCCTTTCTAGATAAATCTGTAAGTAAAATTATTATATCTTCCCTATTATTTTGCGGTGAAACCATTAGTAGCTTCAACATACTAGGTATATTTAATATGGCTTTAAATGGAAAGCTGATAATCAATGCACAAAATGATCCTCCTACAGTAATTGCAATAGATGGAAGATCATAAAAGCTACTAAGATTACCCGATATCTTAATAGACCAAAACACCAAAATAACCCCGGCAATTAACCCACTTATTGCCGACATACTTCTTTTTTTCATTTACTACTCACCTCCGGTAAGTCAAGGAATATTCGTCTTTTGAACTCTACAATTTTTTGTATAATGTCTTCAGTACTGTTTACTACCCTAATCGTTTTTCCATTCGTTAATGTAATAACCGTATCCGGCAATTCCTCAATCTTATATATCAAATCACTATTTAAACAAAACTCTTTTCCACTTATTGATGTAAGTATAATCATATCATCGACCCCAATTTCAATTCACAATTCACAAATTACAATTCACAATTAAAACCCGAGATTCTTCGCTATCGCTCAGAATGACAGCGGAGGGGAGATTCCTAGGCTTCTCTCAGAATGACAGCAGAGGGGAGATTCCTAGGCTTCGCTCAGAATAACAACAGAGGGGCAATCCCTCGGCTCCGTTCGGAATGACGCAAGGGGGCAATCCCTCAGCTTCGCTAGTAATGACAGCAGAGTGGCAATCCCTCAGCTTCGCTCGGAATAACGTAGTACTGTCATCCTGAGTCAGCAGTATAATCAATGCTTTCGAAGGATCTCGGGTTTTCATTT
>ENA-UOOK01004162-UOOK01004162.1-fermentation-metagenome-genome-assembly--contig:-NODE-4162-length-15757-cov-123.530888_pt1 | contig 15757 bp, 14 predicted proteins | sample MGYA00245777_ERZ724023 | MGnify/ENA primary metagenome ERZ724023 (study PRJEB28704, sample SAMN03018312) | fermentation metagenome | biome: anthropogenic terrestrial biome; feature: soil...
CGTCTTCCAACCGCAGGGTCAGCTCATATCCGCGCAGTTCCAGCTGAATAGGGTCCCCCATTGGGGCAACTTTACGCATGGTCACACGGGTGTGCGGGGTAAGACCCATTTCCAGCATGTGGCGGCGCAGCGCACCCTGCCCGCCTACCTGGGCAATCACAGCTGAATGGCTGATGGGAAGCTTATCTAAAGTCATGGTTTCCTCCTTGTGTTAGCCTATGCTACCTATAGTTAGTCTATACTATCTTTCTACTCCCTGATTATATCGTAACGGGCAAAAAAAGTCAAGAAAGAAGACCGGATTCCACCGCAAAAAGTGGAACCCGGTCCTTTTATGCACCTATGAAATTTATTTGCCTGTATGTTCGGTTTTGGGCAGTTCTTTTCCGGAAAGCGTGCGGGCAACAACGACACCTGTCGCAGAGGCCTGCATTAAACCGCGGGTAATGCCCGCGCCGTCACCAATCGCGTACAGTCCCGGAATCTTGGTGGAAAATGTGTTGTCCACCGCCATTTTTGAGGAATAGAATTTAACCTCCACGCCGTACAGCAGTGTATTCTTGCTGTACAAACCGGGTGCAAGTGCATCAAACGCTTTCAGTGCTTCTACAATCGAAGTCAGATGCCGATGCGGCAGCACAAAGGAGAGGTCGCCGGGCACGGCTGTTTTTAAGGTCGGGACGGTTGTGGATTTTGCCAAACGGGAAGCACTGCTGCGGCGTCCCAAAAGCAGGTCGCCCAGACGCTGTACCATAATGCCGCCGCCTGTCAGCATATTGCCCAGCTTTGCAATGTAACGGCCGTACTCAATCGGCTGATGGAATGGTTCCGTAAACTTTGTGGAAACAAGCAGTGCAAAGTTGGTATTGTCGCTGTGACGTTCATCGTTTGCGTAGGAATGTCCGTTAACCACTGCCAGGCCGCCGTCCGGACCGTCATAGTGTTCCTCGCTGACAATACCGCCCGGATTCATGCAGAAAGTACGGACTTTATTTTCAAAAGTATCCGAATAATAAACCAATTTTGCCTCATATAAACTTTTGGTCAGGCAGTCCATGACGCCGTTTGGCACCTCTACCCGAACACCGATGTCCACCTCGTTGTTGGTCAGCTGCAAACCGGTTTCGTGCGCAATGCGGGTAAGCCACGCGGCGCCCCCGCGTCCCGGTGCCGCAACGACCGTTCCGGCCGCAACACGGCGGATAGTCCCGTCCGCAAGGGATAATTCCGCACCGGCCGCACGGCCATTTTCCACAAGAATCCGTTCCGCTGTCGTATGCGGTAAAAAAGTAAACTGTGGTTTTTCCGCAAGGTAATCGTACATGGCTTTCAGGACCTGATAGCTGTACTCAGTGCCCATGTGCCGTACCGGGCATCGGATAAGCTGAATATTCTGCCGGCGCGCTTCATAGGCAATTTTGTCCGCGGTGCGGTCACCAAGGCCGAACACTTTTTCCGGTGCGCCAAAGTGCAGGTAAATGCTGTCACAGTAATGAATGAGCGCCTGTGCCTGTTCCCGCGGCATATAGTCAACCAAGTTGCCGCCGACGTCTTCATTTAGGGACAGTTTGCCGTCCGAAAAAGCGCCTGCTCCCGCCCAGCCGTTCATAATGCTACAGGTTTTGCAGTGCATACAGCGTCCGCCGGTTCTTGCCGGACAGCGCCGGTCGTCGATTGCACTGCCGCTGTCGACCATCAGAACGGTTTTGTCCGGCGCCAAACGGTCCAGCTCCAATGCCGTAAAGATACCGGCAGGGCCTGCACCAATAATGAGTACATCATATGTATTTTTCATTTCTTATCCTTTCGCTCTGTCAATGCTTTTACAGCATGCAATCCAGTTTGACACAAACTTTGTTATTATAATAGAGCGTTTTCATCTTGTCAAGCATTTTCTTTTATCTGCTTTCACACAGCAAAAAGGCGCACCTTTCTTTTGCTGTGTGCCATAGCATCTTTTCCATTTAAATAAGCCGATAGGCACAGTCTGTTCTGGAACAAGCCGCGCATTTCCCATCGCAGGCTTTTCCGCCCGTCTTCACCGGCTGCGGGGAAACGCCAACGATAGCCGTTACACTTTTTGTCGGCACCAATAAAAGGCTCCGCGTGCAGGAAAGGCCAATGCGTTTTTGTGCATCTAAAATCTGCAGCAGCCGGTCCTGACAGGAAAGGTCCAAATCCCCGTACCCGGGGCTGTACCGCGGACGCAGGAACAGAGATTCCTTTGCAAAATGCGACGCTAATTTTTCACAGCATTCATCACAAAAAGTTTCCGTCATAGCAGCGGCGGCAGCCTGCAGCACCGCTGCCGGTGTCACCGCTGAAGCCGCTGCACGCTGCATCAGACGGTCCGGTGCAGGCCCCAGTGTTGCCGCAAACAGGCACACCTGTGTACACCCCTGCAGATGTTCTGCCAGATTTTGGCTGACAAGGTTAAGCCTCGCCGCAAATGTGTGGTTTCCCCGCACAGTAACCGGATAAGAAGCCCATATCCAGTGTGGCGTGCATGTTTTTTGCAGCAATTCCAGCGCCCGCTCCACCTGCTGCCGAATGGTGGGGCCGGGGTCCGCTCTGCCGCAGCCGAGGTAGCGGTAGATTTCCCGCCGGTCAGTCTGCATGACTGGAAATGACATGGGACAGGTTGCTGAGAATCTTAGCCGCCACATCCGGCTTATTCATGGTGTAAATATGAATGTGTTCCACGCCGTTGGCAATCAAATCAATAATCTGTTCGGTCGCGTAGGCAATGCCGGCCTGTTTCATGGTGGCCGGGTCACTGCCGAAACGGTCAACCAAACTTAAAAAGCGGCGCGGCAGATAAGTGCCGGAAAGTTCCACGCAGCGGCGCATCTGCTTGGCGCTGGTCAGCGGCATAATGCCCGCAAGGATAGGCACATGAATTCCCACCGCAAGCGCACGGTAAAGAAAATTATAAAAAAGGTCATTGTCAAAAAACATCTGGCTGGTAAAGAAGTCACAGCCGGCATCGGCTTTTTCCTTCAGATACTGCAAATCTTCCGCCTTATTGGCGCTTTCCACATGGCCTTCCGGATAGCACGCACCGCCAATGCAGAAGTTTCCCATTTCCTTCAGGTCTGTAATCAGTTCACAGGCATGGCGGTATTGCCCGTCCCGCGGAAAGGAATCGTCCTTGGGCAAATCTCCCCGCAGTGCCAGAATGTTCTCAATGCCGTTTGCCGCAAAACGGCGTGCAACCGCAAGAACTTCCTGCTTTTCCGCGGAGACGCAGGTCAAATGTGCAAGGGCCGGCACCCCGCATTTTTCCACTTCCGCCGCAAGTTCAATGGAATTTGCACAGTTGGTGCCGCCTGCCCCGTAAGTCACACTGACAAAGGCGGGCTGCAGGGCCGCAATGGCGTGAACGACCTCCCGCGCATGCGGCAGTCCGGTGCCTTGTTTGGGCGGAAAAATCTCACAGCTGACAGTAACCTGCCCCGGTTTCAGTAAATTCTTAATTTTCATCTGCCGTCCCTCATTTTCCTCTCTTGTCTGCAGTAAAGCGTTGTGAACCTTAACTATGTCGTTTAGTATATCATACATTCTAAAAACGTGCTATTCTTTTTTACTGCAAAGCGCAGAAGTTTCCTCGCGCCAAACGTGACAAATCCTGTCTTTTCTATTATAATAGACAGGAATTCGCAAAACAGGGGGAACCAATATTGGATAAGGCAGCGATATGTGCGCTGGCACAGGCAGCACGCACGGACCTTGAAAAAAAAGCACATCTGTGCCTACAGGCACTGCGGGGACCACGCCTGCCGGGCGGTACCGGCCTGCGGCAGGACCAACTGCTGCATCTGGTATCCCGCCGCGGTGAAGATACCGTCTGCCGGAAGGCTGCCTGCCGCTATTTTATGGAGCTGGCGGGTATCCGCTATATGGAAGTAAACGGCTGTCTGCCGCAGCGTGTTCTTTCCCCCGCCGCCGGAAACGAACTTCCGCAGATACTGGAAAGCTGGCTTTCCACCCATGCGGATACACTGGACCGGGATGAGATATACACCCGGCTTTTCCGGCGGGAATGTGCCCGCCTGCATCAGCTGGTTCCCGATTTTTTCCCGAAGCCCGATTGTACAGACCTGCTCCTTTCCTTAAGCTATCGGCACGGCGCAGCGGCGCTTTTCCGGGACAGCCTTCCGGAAGACGCGTGGAAAGACCAAATTGAAATCATCGGCTGGCTGTATCAATATTATCACCTGCAGGAAAAGAATGCCGCTATTGATGTTTACCGTGGTGCCGTGAAAATGCGTGACGTACCAGCCGCAACGCAATTTTTCACGACCGACTGGGTTGTAAAATACATGGTGCAGAATACGCTTGGCCGTGTGTGGCTGGAGGGTCACCCGGACAGCCGTCTGCGCACAAAAATGCCCTATTTTTTGGATACGCCCCAGAAAGCCACACGCAGTCCTATGAATCCCGAGGACCTGCACCTGCTGGAAAACAAGACGCAAAATTGGATACAAATCAAGTTTGCCTGAGCCGGAGAGGAAACCCCTGTACGTCTGTAAGAAACCCTTCGGTGAAGAAGGAAACCCCCTGATGAATAGCGCGAAACCTTTTGAATATGGATGTGATTGTTGAGACAACGGATTCGGAGAATAAGTTCATCCGTTAACAGATTATTCTACAGACAAAGAAACAGCCCGACCTCCAGTATCGTTCACTGGCTGTCGGGCTGTTTTCTTATGCCTTGATTTCCTGTCCGTTGCGGAAGGTGAAGCGGATGTCGTCCCTGCCATAGACGGTGAGGTGGTCGACGAGGCTGTTGAAGGCGTCTATTGAGAATTCTGTCAGGCTGTCGGGAGTTTTTTCGAATGCGTCCAGGAAGTCCTCGACGCCAGCCTTCCTTGACTGTGTCTCGTGAATTTTTCCATCCAGTTCGTCGATGCGTTCCTTGAGCTTGTCGTAGCGTGCGGAGAGCTCGTCGTATCGCTTCTGGTAGTCGGTCTGGTCGAGAGCTGTGCGGGCGTTCTCGGTAATGTTCTGCTGAACCGCATCCGCGACAATCTGAGCCTCCTCAATGAGCCGGTCGCGCTCACTTTCCAGTTCGTCCGTGTTGAGGAGGAGGCTGAGCATTTCCTGCCCGTTGGCGATTACCTCCGTTTTCGTTTCAAGCAGCTTGTTCGCTGCAGACAAGAAGGTGGTCTTCACGTCGTCGTCCGTCAGCGCGTGTGTGGAGCATCTGCTGTCCCCGTCGTACTTGTGATTGCAGCGCCAGATGGTCTTCCGGTATTTGCTGTTGGAATGCCAGACCTTCGAGCCGTAGAAGGAGCCGCACTGGCCGCATCTGATTCTGCTGGAGAAGGCGTGGACTCCGCTGTGGTAGTTCCTGCCCCTGCCGCGACGCTCCATTTCGCGCTGCGCCATGTCAAACGTCTCCGGCGGGATGATTGCCTCATGGTCACCTTCCACGTAGTACTGCGGAATCTCGCCTTCGTTGACCTTCGGCTTCTTGGTGAGGTAGTCGCTGATGTATGTCTTCTGCAGGAGCGCGTCGCCCTTGTACTTCTCGTTGCTGAGGATCGATTTGACTGTGCTGACGTTCCACTTGTCCTTGCCGCCGGGCGTCTTGATGCCGTAGGAGGTGAGTTGGCTGGCGATGCCGTTGTAGGTCATTCCCTGCAGGAAGAGCCGGTAGATGCGCCTGACGGTTTCGGCCTCCTCCGGGTTGACGACCAGCTCGCCGTTCGGGCCGCGGTCGTAGCCGAGGAACCGTTTGAACGGCACGGTGACCTTGCCGTCTGCGAACCGCTTGCGTTGTCCCCACGTACAGTTTTCAGAAATCGACCGTGACTCCTCCTGGGCGAGGCTGCTCATAATGGTGATGAGAAGTTCGCCCTTGCCGTCGAACGTCCAGATGTTCTCCTTCTCGAAGTAGCATTCGACGCCGTTCTCCTTGAGCTTGCGGATGGTGGTGAGACTGTCGACGGTGTTCCGGGCGAAGCGGCTGACGCTCTTGGTGATGATGAGGTCGATTTTGCCGTTGAGGGCGTCCTCGATCATCGATTGGAATCCGAGGCGTTTCCTGATGCCGGTTCCGCTGATTCCCTCGTCTGTGTAGACCTTCACGAACTCCCAGTCGTCACGTGACTTGATGTAGGTGGTGTAGTAGTCTATCTGCGCCTCGTAGCTGGTGAACTGGTCGTCATGATCGGTTGAGACGCGCGCGTATCCGGCGACACGGCGTTTCTTCTTTTCGGTGATGGGAGTGGATGTGAAGCGCGTTCTGGATGCCGGAATAGTTGTTACTTTCTTCTGCTTCACCATTTCTTCTCGCTCCTTATCCGCTTCATTTGTCTGCTTGCTTCCTCCCGCGATTCGGGCGTCACCTTGCTTTTCATGATGCGGCTTATCTGCTCCTTATGCTCGTCCGACCAGGTTCGGCCTTCCTTCCGATACTCGTATTCGCGTACTGTGGTCGTTCCGTCTGTGAAATGGAAGGTCAGGTGCGTTCCGTCTCTGACGGAGATGTGGTCGACTCTTTCAAGGAAAACGTTCTCGTCGAAGGCTTCGAGCCCGAGGACTTCTGCGGCAATCTCCCGGATGTGGTCGTCGCGCAGGCCTTTGACTGTGCATCTTTTTCTGTCGGCGCATCTCCAGTAGGCGTTTCTGTGACCGTCTGCCATCACCTGTGTCTGCTTTCTGTAGTTGCAGCCGCAGTGCTCGCAGCGGATCTTCGTGGTGAAGCAGGTGATGTCGTCCCGCGTGACCGGATGCGTTCTCCTGTAGTCGGATGCGCGTTTGCGGCATTCCGGCGTCCAGCTTTCCTTCTTCGCGTTTCGTTCCCAGTGGTGTTCAAGTTCGCTGCCGTCGATGAATTCGAAGAGCATGGTTCCGGCTTCGGGGATGGTTATCCGCCTTACCCGTTCGGAAAACACGTCCTCGTCGAATTCCGGTATGCCGAGCACTTTGGCGCATTCCTCTTTCAGGACGTCCTCCCGGATGATTCCGGTGTCGCACACCGGGCAGTTGTTCTTCTTGTGGGTGGTGCATGTCCAGAACGTGTACTTCTCGCCGAGTCGGCTCATCTTCGCGCGGTTTCTGCGTGTTGAGCGGACAAAGCTTCTGCCGCACCTGCCGCATTTGATTCTTGTGGAGAAGCAGTTCAATGTGAGTGCCTTGTTGGCGAAGCAGCCGAGTTCTCTGCGCCTTGCCATTTCTGACTGGACGTAGTCGAATGTCTCCTTGCTGATAATTGCTTCGTGCGTGTCTTCCACGTAGTACTGTGGCAGTTCGCCTCGGTTCTTCCGCCTGTGCTTTTCGATCGGGTCGCTGGTGAATTCCTTCTGGAAGAGCATGTTCCCCGTGTAGGTGATGTTCTCGAGTATCTTCTTGATGTTGGAATCCTCCCACCGGCATCCCTGCCGTGTGGTGATTCCTTCGGCGGCAAGCTCCCTCTCGGTTTCAAGCCTCGACTTCCCGTCAAGGAAGTTCTGGAAGATGCGGCGCACAACGGCTGCCTCCTCTGGAACAGGGACAAGGGTGTCGCCTTCCCACCGGTAGCCGTAGATCTGGAAATGTCCGCATGCGTCCGGCATTCCAGCCTGCATGCGTTTCCTGATTCCCCATTTCACGTTCGTGGAGATGCTTTCCGACTCGCTCTGCGCGAACGAGGCAAGCAGAGTGAGCATGACCTCGCCGTCGCCAGAGAGGGAATTGATGTGCTCCTTCTCGAACCGCACCTCGATGCCCAGCTCCTTCAGATGCCGGACGGTTTCCAGAAGGTCGACCGTGTTTCTGGCGAACCGGCTGATGCTCTTGGTGAGGATGATGTCAATCTTACCGGCTTCGCAGTCTGCGAGCATTCTCTGGAACTCGGGGCGCTTCACTGTACTGGTGCCGCTTATTCCTTCGTCGGCGTAGACACCCGCGTACTCCCATTCCGGATTCTTCTGGATGAGAGCCGAGTAATAGCTGACCTGTGCGGAAAGCGAGTGGTGCAGCTTCTCGGTCTCCATGCTCACGCGCGCGTATGCGGCGACCTTCTTTCGCTGGGGAAGAGCCTTGATTTCAGGCTCGATTTTCGTGATTTTCGGCATTGTATCACTCCTCGTATAATAAGTTTTGCAGACAGTTTTAAGTGAGTCTGCTTCGTTCACTTGTTTGTTGATCAGCAGGTTTTGAGATACCCGTGATATAATGCTGTCAGGTCGGCAGGGATAAGCTCTTTCACTCCTTGTTGAGCCGAAGGGCTGCTTCACGGAAAGTCAGTCCCCCTGAGCCGGAAGTTAGCTGCAAACTCATTAGCTGTTTGCCGGAAACACGGCCGCCCTTTTAGCAGTGAGGAATATCGCATTGGCCTTCTCCGGAGTGATTCTAATACGCGAGGTTGCTGATGCTCCGGTTATCATGGGTATCTGAAAGCCTGCCGACCTGAAAATTCCACTGCGGGGAGGTGATATTTTTGAATCCACTTTACGTTGGCATTGACGTGAGCAGCAAAAACAATGTTGCCTATCTTATGAAACCGGACGGCACCAAACACAGCAGTTTTTCCGTGCAGAACAATCGCGGAGGTGCTAAACTGATGTCGGGGAGAATTGTATCGGCACTTACCGCGATGCGGCTCAATGACGTGGTGATTGGCCTCGAAGCCACTTCTATCTACGGTGACAGTCTGGTGTATGCGCTCCGGGAAGACGGCAGGCTGGGCCGGTTTCAACGTAAGATTCACATTCTCAATCCCAAGCAGGTCAGAAAGTTCAAGGAAGCTTATCCCGACCTGCCCAAGAACGATTTTGTGGACGCCTTCGTGATCGCCGACCATCTCAGATTCGGCAGAATTGCCCCGGAGGTCTACATGGATGATTACCGCTACAAAGCGCTGCAAACCTTGACCAGAGCACGTTTTTACGCTGTACAGAATCTGTCGCGGGAAAAGCAGCGCTTTGCGAATCACCTGTTTCTCAAGTGCTCTGGGCTGGCTCAGGGAAAAGCTCTTTCCCAAAATACCAGCGCCACCACCATTGCCCTGATGGAACATTTTGAAACGGCGGACCAGTTGGCCTATGCCGACCTTGATGAACTGACCGCTTTTATTTCCAAGTCGGGTCATGGAAAATTTGCCGACCCGGCAGCTACCGCAAAAGCTGTGCAAGCCGCCGCCAGAGGTTCCTACCGCCTGCCCAAAAACGTGAACGATTCTGTCAACCAGGCGATGTCGGTTTCCATCGCTGCCATGCGCGCTTTGGAAAGCCAGATCAAGACGCTCGACAAGGCCATCACACAGCAATTCAAGATCATTCCCAACACGCTGACCTCCGTTCCAGGCATCGGCAAAGTGTACTCCGCTGGTATCATTGCGGAGGTGGGCGACATTCACCGCTTTCAATCCCAGGCGTCCCTCGCCAAATACGCCGGCCTTGTCTGGTCTCAGCACCAGTCCGGCGATTATGAAGCGCAGGATACCCATCTAATTAAGTCCGGCAACCGGTTCCTCCGCTACTACCTACTGGAAGCCGCCAACTCTATGAGAAGATGCGACTCGGAGTTTCGGCGCTACTATGACCTCAAATTTAAAGAGGTCAACAAGTTCCAGCACAAACGCGCACTCGCTTTCACTGCCAGAAAACTCGTTCGGTTGGTCTTTCGACTGCTGAAGGACAACCGCCTGTACATTCCGCCGGAGAAGTATTAAGCGCAGGCTTCACTGGTGAAACGGCCCTGCTTTTTTGAAATCACAAGGACAGGGCTTTGTATGGTATTGCCCTCTTACAGCATCCAGTACATTTTTGGCGGCCTTTTTATCCGTCCCATTTGCTCTCACCCCCTTGACTTTGCACCATTAGACTTTCGTCTTGTCTATCTATCACTCTGTTTCAGACACATAGCAAGCGTTACGGGGATAATAATGTGCCGATTATCGGCGTGTATTTCTCCTTCATTCTGGTGTCAATGACCATGTACTCATCCTCAGTGATGAGCCCGTTTTCAAGCATCATCCGGAACATCTCCATGCTTGCCTGGTAGAGCTTCTCCCGTTCGAACTGCTCGTCACTCATTACAGTCGCCTCCCTTGAACCGGTCGGCGATGTAGCAGGCGTGGCAGCAGTATTTGCGATGCTGGTTGCCGTAGGCGGTGAATGCCTTCCCGCAGTGGGCGCATGTGAAATGGTAGATTGCTCCGGGTCTGCGATGGACTTTCTCGGGGTGGTGGTTCCACCAGTCCTGGCAGCATCTGTCGGAGCAGAACAGGACTGGTTTTCTGCCTGGCTGCTGGGTGATGTGAGCGCCGCAATTCCTGCAATGGTCAGGGTCGCTGTTGACATCGGGTTCGGTGCGATACGGCTGACGTGTCTTTGATTCGATAAGTCCGCTGCGTCTGCAGAAGGAGACAACCTGGTTCTTCGTGAGATTGAGCTTGTCCGCAATCTGCCTGTAGCTGTCCCCATTTCGACGGAGGGTGATGATTTCCTTCTTCTGTTCTTCTGTCACGGCTGTTCGCCTCCTTCACAATACGGACATCTGGAGGCGGTTTTGATGGGGTGTTCCGAAGAAAAAGTTCAGAAACAGAAAAAGCCCACCGGCAATCCCGGATAAGGGAAAGCCAGTGGGCCAGCGAGGTGATGTGGTTATTTCACGCGAATCCGCCATCCGACCTGGATGAGGTTCACGTTCTTGATAAGTGAGCTGTTCAGCTTCTGGATGGCGGAGACGCTCGTGCCGTACTTGCTTGCGATGGCCGAGAGCGTGTCGCCGCGTTTCACTGTGTAATAGACGGCGGATTGTTCTGCCGTTGCCCCGAGCTTCTCGTTGACCTTCGACTGCACGGCGCTGTAGTTGTATCCGGCGGTGGTGAGCCTGTTCCTGCGGTCGTCGCCGTTTCCCCATTTTCCGGCGATTACCTCGGAGGCGATCTCGTCCACGGACTTCTTCGCGGGCGCTGCCGGGGTGTTGCCGGTTGCCGTGCCTTTCGCGTATCCGTTGAAGCCACCGTTCTTGATTGCGGACGGGTAGTCCACGTAGGACAGGTCCATGTCGACGTTTCCGCTGATTCCGTTTACTCGTCCCGAGGAGGAATGCTGCCAGATGCCGTAGGGTCCGGAGTAGGTGCATTTCGAAGCGTACTGCGCGACCCAATGGGTGTATGCGGTGAGCCTGGAGTCGTCCATCCTCTCGTGGAATCCGGAATCCGTGGAGCCGTAGATCCCGACGAAGTATCCGGCGGCTTCCATCGTCTCGCAGAAGGCGATCGTCGCCTCCGTGATCCCGGCTTTTGCGGAGGCGGGCTGTGCCTCGTTGTCCATGAAGACCGGGTATTCGAGCTGCTTGCCTTTGAGGAGCTGGATGAACCTTTCGGCGTCCGCTTTCCCGGCTGCGGCGTTCACGCATTTCGGCCCGACGAAGTAGTAGGCTCCGACTGCGATGCCGTTCGCTTTCGCGCCCTTGTAATTGGCTTCCCACTTGCTGTCTGTGTAGAAGCCGTCATCCGAGCCTCCTGCCTTGATGATGGCAAACTGGATTCCGGCAGCTTTTACCTTGCTCCAGTCGATGTTCCCCTGCCAGTGGCTTACGTCAATTCCCTTGATTGCCATGTTATTGTTCCTCCTTGTTTCTGTCATGCAGTTGTTCCAGTACGTTCTTGAGCTTCTCCGGCACCGGGAGACCGAGGTGAGCGGCATTCTCGGTGAGGGATAGCCCTTCGTTCGAGATGTAGAAGAAGATGATCGCCGTCCTCAGGACTCCTTCGTGGCCGAGCACGTGGATGTCGAGGATGTTGGCGATGCCGACCAGAATGAAAATCAGCATCTTGCGGCAGATCCCTTTGAATCCGACCGCGCTCGAGAGCTTCCTGTCGGAGATGGCGCACAGGACGCCGGTGATGTAGTCGCAGGCCACGAAGATGATGAGAGCGACCAGGAGCCCGTCGCAGCCTCCGAGAAAGTAGCCGAGCCATCCGCCGACTCCAGCGAAGATGAGCTGGATGATTGACCAGAATTCCTTCATGTGTAGACCTCCTTTGAAAATTGGCATAAATAAAGGCCGTCCGCGTGATCGCGGGCAGCCATGTGCGCAGGTATACGTATTCTGTTATCCGGTTTGCCTTGGGAGCGCCTCCCAGAGCCTGAGATCCTCCTGTCCGAGGGACCAGATCGCGATCCCGCGAAGTCCCCACCGGTAGGCCGCCTGATTCGCCCAGTAGACGAGCGAGTCCACGTCCTGGTAGTAGAGGATCGAAAACCCGTCCGCGTCTCCGAGGAACAGGCGCGACAGCCAGATGTTGATGTCCAGCGGCGTGATGGTAACCGTGTAGTCGTTTCCGCATTCGAGGCTGAGCTGCGCCGAATGGTAGAACTCGTAGTCCATCGAGATGGATTCGCTTCTCGTGTCGGGTTCCTCCACGTCGGAGGTCAGCGTGAACACCTGGAACTCATCGTCCCATGTGCAGTCCGTGCGGCTGATCCTGCCGTACTGCGTGACGGTGCCGTCAGGGAACGTGACATCAAAGCGCTCGTATGGCTCGTAGGTCCATGCATCGCCCATGCGGAGAAGCTCACACACGGTCCGGTTGTCGCTCTGGTATCCCGCCTCGCCGCCGGTGAATCCACTGACGCTCGCGGTGAAGCGGAGCGTGTAGGACGCGCCGGAATAGACGCGCACCGTGCTTCCCCGGATCCGCATCTCGATGGTGTACATCGTGGGATCGGCCCGAAGGTCGGTTGTTCTTGTCGGGCTGATGCTCTGGCTGTAGCTTCCGAGTTTTGTGCTTCCGTTCCAGAGCTCCACGGCCTGCGTGTCGTGGTTCAGGCAGCAGAACAGACTCCCGCAGAAGACGCCGGCGCGCCCGGTGCTCCCGGAGGGGAACGCGAGACGCGCCCGCAGGTGGATGTCGCGGAAGCCGTCGTAGTTCCATGCGAATTTACCGCTTCCGTCAAGCTGCGAGTAGACGCGCTCCTCGGAGTATTCGTCCTCCCGCCAGATCTTCCACGAGCCGGACAGTGTCTGCCAGTAGCCGGTGTCGAGCATGCCGTAGTCCTCGAAGTCCGCGTACCAGATGAGCGCGGAGTCGGGTTTCCTGCGGAGCACCTCGGTCGTGAGCTTGAAGCCCTTGTCCGGCTGGCATTCGTTCCCGTCCACGTCGATGAACTTCCGGGGAGAGAGCGTGAAGGATGCGGAGCCCGCGGACGGCGCTTCGGAAAACGTCGAGCAGACGCGGAACCCGTAGAACTGCACGCCCTTCACGTCAACCGACACCGTGATGGTGTGCGGCCCGGCGGAAAGCGTCATCCCGTCCGCGAGCCTCGCCCAGAAGGTGCTTCTCCAGTACGGCCACCACAGACGGAACTCCGTGAAATGACTCTGCGATCCGTCAATTGACACGTAGATGCCGTTCTTGTCCCAGAAGGGATAGCAGAGTTTTACGGCAATGTCGTAGGTACCGGGGGACGGGATGGTGAAACGGTAGGTCGCGCTCCCGTCGTCGCCCATGACGGCGATGCCGTTTTCACTGGATACGATGCCGGAGTAGCTGTCCGGTGTCCCGTCGCGGTCCACATAGATCGTGCCGAACGTGGCTTTCTGCTGCTTGCTGAAAGCGGTCAGGTAATGATGCCGGTTGTAGGTGCCGTTCAGCTGCGGGTACTCATAGCTCGCGGCGTCGCGGCCTTCCATGAAGTCGTAGACCTGCGGGAAGGCGTAGGGCACCTTGTTGTAGTCGTCCCAGTACGCGAGGATCGGGATGAATGGCTGAGGGGCATTGTCGTCCGTGAAGTTGTACTTGCCGGTCATCCAGTTCTTCGCCGCATAGTAGGTGTTGGAGACGCCCCGGTAGGTTTCGCCGAGGTTCTCCGGCGTGTCGTAGATCTGCCAGTTCCATCCGTAGGCGGGAAGCCCCATGAACACTTTGGCCGGTGTCATGACGCGGGAGGCGTAGTCGTAGATTCCGTCCAGCCAGTCCTTCGGGGACACGGGACCGGGAGCGGAGCCTGCCCACGCCATGCCGTAGCTCATGATGGCCGCCGTGTCGCAGTACGGGTCCAGATCCGCATAGACGCACCAGTTCTCGCCGCCGACCGATCCGTTCACCGAGTTCATGCCGGGAAGGCAGATGTTGACCTTCTTCTTGCTGTCATAGGCTTTGACAGTGTTCCAGATGTTCCGGAACAGGGCAGTGGACTTGGTGTGCGTGGAATAGTCGCCGCCCCGCTCGAGGTCGATGTCGACGCCCGCGCACCACGGGTATTTCTCCATGATTCGCACGAGTTCCGTCAGGAACGTGTCCTGCGCGCCGTCCGTGTTTTCCCGGAGTGCGGTGAACACGCTGGATGTTCCGTCGTTCCGGACGGTCAGGAGCCATGTGATGTGCGGGTACTTGTTCACGTAGGTGAGCATGTCGCTGATTGCCACGCCGGATTCCGTGATCGTCCCGGTGGCGCCCACCTTGAAGGAGAAGAGACCGACCTGTGACAGGCGATCCCCGTATTTTTTGAGGGCGGTGTACATCCTCGCGTTTCCCATGAACGTCCAGACCATGCATTTGCGGCCTTTGAGAATATCCAGACTCATATCAGATCACCGTCCTCCATTTCCCGGAACTCCACGTAGAGCCGCGCTGACTTCTTGTCCCCGACCGTCACAGGGTGTTTGCTGTCCCCGGCGGCGGAATACTGGAAGAACCCGTCCTTCGGGGTGGGCGAGCCGTTTTTCAGGCACTCCCTTGTCGACGCAAGCAGGGACAGTTCGTCACCTGCGCTGGCAGCATGGGTGAAGGTAGCCTTGTGCGCGCCCGCCCCGAGTGCGAGGGAGATGCTTCCGGCCTTCATGTTTTGATTGGGCGTAATCTTCCAGTCGAGCCCGACGGTGGTCTTGCCGAGGTTGAAGATGACGCAGGTCATGCTTCCGCGGACGATGCCGTTGTAGAAACGTTTCCCGGAGACCGCGTATTCGTCCCCGGTCGCGTATGTCTTCTGGAGCGTTTCGGTGTTGATGACGTATCCGGAGAGGCGGTCTCCTTCCTGCAGTATGAGGTCCGTGAACCAGACCGTTCCCGTGCAGTCCTTCACCTGCGGTTTCAGGGTTACGCTGACGATGCGTTTCTTTTCCTTTTTCCGGATGGTTTCCGTGAACCTTGTGAATACCGGCATGATCACTCACCGTCCTCAGTCCATTTGATCTCACTGACGTGCCCGACCCAGCCGGTCGCGATGGAGCCGCCCTGAAGGAGCATGTCCGTGATGTGAATGGTTCCGGTGCAGTCGGTCACGCAGATGCGGATCCGCATTTTGCTGACGCGCCCGTTCTGCGGGGAGACCGCCTGCGCCACATGTGAAAACGAAGCCATATGGGTTCCTCCTTTACATCAGGTCGATGAACCGTGTCTCCGTCGTCCCGTCCTCGTATTCAAAGGTGACCTCCACGCCGACCTGCCCATTGTCGCCCATCGTGAGGTCGTCCGACGCGATCTGGCAGGAGAAGGTGTAACTGTCCCGGTTTGCCGGGATCACGGTCTGCGTCAGGCTTTTCGTGGTGACGAGGGCTCCTTCGCATTTGAAGGATGCGGTTCCGGAGACGCCGTTTTCCGTATCCACCTCGAATCCGGAATTCTCCCAGTAAGAAAATCCTGAGTCGGCTCTTGAGTTTCTCAGATGGTTGAACGGGACAAGGTCCTTCATCTCCTGGCTGTCGACGAGGTTCGCACCGGCTAGCGTGTCGGCGGCGGCATCCCACTGTGAGGAGGAGTCGCCGAGCTCCCGGAGGGTGGTCGACAGTTCGAGGACGGTGTTCCACGGTTCGC
>ENA-UOOK01004164-UOOK01004164.1-fermentation-metagenome-genome-assembly--contig:-NODE-4164-length-15749-cov-6.422518_pt1 | contig 15749 bp, 8 predicted proteins | sample MGYA00245777_ERZ724023 | MGnify/ENA primary metagenome ERZ724023 (study PRJEB28704, sample SAMN03018312) | fermentation metagenome | biome: anthropogenic terrestrial biome; feature: soil; material...
GGCCGGACCGTTTGGGTAGGTATAGGTGACGTTGTCGGTTTCAAGCAGTGGTGTCGTCATATGAGTGTCAGACCTCCGGTTCGGAGCGATACGCCCGCGACGGCGCCGATGTAGATCAGGGTCGTTGCGAGCGCGAGGCCGGATACCGGCCGGGTTTCGCCGGGTATCCCGAATTTCCCGTCGTAGCAGCGTGCGTCCATCGCAAGGACCAGGGCTTCGCCGCTCTCCCAGGTCCGGAGGAAGAGCGCCCCGGAGAGCATCCCGAACGAATGCACCGACTCCCGGAACCGGCCGTAGCCGAGGCGCATCACCTGCGAGCGGTAGATCTGGCCGGCCTCCTCGATGAGGATGAAGATGAACCGGTAGGTGAGCATGACGAGATCGATGAAGACGGCGGGCACCCGGAGCCTCCGGAAGATATCGAAGACCTCGGTCATCGGCGTCGTGAGCGCGATGAAGAACAGCGAGCACATGCCCCCGAAGACCCGGGCGAGGAGGAGGACGGCGAGATTCGCACCGTCCGCCGTAACTGCAAGGGGGAGGCCGGGGACCTCGAAGAGCACCGTCCCGCTCCCGGTGATGAAGAGAACCACGGCGATGCTCATCACCGCGAACGAGACCGGGATGAGGAGGATGCGGGCGTAAAATCGCGCGGGGATCTTTGCGAGGATAAGGATTGAGGCGCTCATCGAGGCCGCGACCAGAAGAGGGGCGACGGGGCCGGGAGACGAGATGCAGAGGAGGATGCTCGCAAGCCCGATAAGGAGCTTGAGAGCCGGGCTTACCTGACGGAGACCGTTTTCCTGGGCAAAGTCTTCGAGCACCTCATGCATTTGTGTCTCCTATCTTGCGGTACAACCAGAAAAATCAGGCGGTTTTTCTGTTGCCCTTCCAGTAGCCGAAGATGTAGCCGATGACTATCGCACCGACGGCGGCCTGCAGGGCGAAGAGGAGCGACTCAATCTCACCGCTCGGGGGCTCCCAGAAGGGCTCGATCCAGGGTTCGTAACCGGAGGACTCGATGAGCTCGGCGGCTTCGCCGTCGGCCCCGCCCCAGGCTTCCTCCCCGGAAGCCCGGATCGCGGCATCCTGGACGAGGAAGACAGCGGCAAAGATGAGGATGAGCGCGACGACCGCGATCTCCATGCCGTACTTCATGCCGCGGCCTCCCGGAGTTTCTGGATAGTCGCCTCAGGGAGGAGGTTTAAGCGGGTGAGGATCTCGGGCTTGAGCTGGACGATGTACTTGAAGACCAGCGCAATGACCGCACCTTCGATGATGGCGAGCGGGACCTGGGTGACGGCGAAGATTGCGGCAAAGGCCGAAAAGGCCCCGAAGAACCCGACGGTTCCCGGGAACGCGAGCGCGAGCTGGATCGAGGTGACGACGTAGGTGATGAGGTCGGCGAGGGCTGCGGCAACGAAGACCGTCGCATAGGTGTTCGCCCCCATTCGAGTCCCGGCCTTATAGACGAGGTACGCGACGAGCGGACCTGCGATTCCCATCGAGAAGACGTTCGCCCCGAGGGTGGTGATCCCGCCGTGCGCGAGGAAGACCGCCTGGAAGACGAGCACGATCAGGCCGAGGACGGCGGCGATGCAGGGGCCGAAGAGGATGGCGCCGAGCCCCGTCCCCGTGGGGTGGGAGCAACTCCCGTTAAACGAGGGGAGTTTGAGCGAGGAGAGGACGAAGACGAAAGCGCCTGCGACCGCAAGGAGCGGTAGAGCTTCGCGTTTTTCATTTACGAGCCGGTTCAACTGGTAGAGCCCGATGACGATGAAGGGCAGAGAGACGAGAATCCAGATCTGCCACCAGGGGCTTGGTAAGAATCCTTCCATGATGTGCATGATGATCACCCGACCGCCCTCCCGGCGGCCTAATCAAATTGGTTTGTTTTAATGAAATTTATCTTGATATATGCTGGTTATCCCCGGTCATATTTATCTTCTGCGGTATTCAACATTACAGGAACGTTATGCGCCAGATCCCACGTATCGTCGTCGCCGGAACCCAGAGCGGCTGCGGAAAGACCACGCTTGCAAGCGGCCTGATGGCGGCGCTCACCGCCCGCGGGCTCGCCGTCCAGCCCTTCAAGGTGGGTCCGGACTTCATCGATCCCACGCACCACTCGGCCATCTGCGGCCGGGCGTCGCGCAACCTCGACCCGTTCATGATGGGGGAGACAGGGGTGCGCGAGACATTTCTCCACGCATGCGGCGGCGCCGACATCGCCGTCGTCGAGGGCGTGATGGGGCTCTACGACGGCCTCGACGGGACCGATACCGCGAGCACGGCGCACGTCGCAAAGATCCTGGAAGCCCCGGTACTCCTCGCGGTTGACGCGAAAGGGGCGTCACGGAGCGTCCACGCAACGGTCCGGGGGTATGCCGGGTTCGACCCGGAGGTCCGGGTCGCCGGGGTCGTCTTCAACCGGGTCGGGAGTCCCCGCCACCGGGCGCTGATCGAGGCCACGCAAAGCCTCCCGGTCTATGGGTGGATCCCGCGGCGGGACGATCTTACGGTCGCGAGCCGGCACCTCGGTCTCGCGATGGCGGCCGAGACCGGCGCACTCGCCGGGTTCGGGCCGGTGGTGGAGGAGTTCTGCGACGTTCCCGGAATCCTGGATCTCGCGCGGACGGCCCCGCCCCTCCCGGCGCCGGCGAAGGTCCCCGACCGGTCGGAGGCTGAGGTCCGGGTCGGCGTCGCGAACGATGCGGCATTCTGTTTCTATTACCAGGACAACCTCGACCGGCTCGCCCGGGCCGGGGCGCACCTGGTCTTCTTCTCACCGATGACGGACCGGCTCCCGGACGTGGACATGCTCTATCTCGGAGGAGGCTATCCTGAACTCCACGCGGTGGCGCTCTCGGCCTCTCGCTGCCGGGAGGACGTGCAACGGGCAGTCGACGACGGCATGCCGGTCTACGCGGAGTGCGGCGGGCTCGTCTACCTCACGGAGCAACTTGTGACCTGCGAGGGCGATTGCCCGATGGCAGGCGTCCTCCCGGCAGCGGCCGTGATGACGAACCGCATCCAGGGTCTCGGCTATGTGGAGGCCCGGGTGGTCGGCGGGGCGCCGGTCCTTGCACCGGGCTCCGCCTTCCGGGGCCATGAGTTCCACTATTCGCGCCTTGACTGCGCTCCGGATGCCCGGTTTGCCCTGGAACTCCTCCGGGGACGGGGGATCGACGGCGCGCGGGACGGGCTCACCGTGCAGAACGCAGTCGGGCAGTACACTCACGCCTACTTCACAGAAGGATTGGCCGGCAGCCTGGTCCGGGCCGCCGGGACATACCGGCGGACGTAGGGCAGATTTCTGCCCCCTAAGCCCGTCGATACCGGAAAAAAGGGTTAAGCAGTTGTGTTGGCGGTGACGATCACCACCCCGGTGGCTCCGGACGTCTGTGAGGTGTAGGTGTAGTTCCCCGTGCCTCTGAAGTTGTAGGTGAACGATTCGCCCGGCTGGAGCATCCCGGAGTCAAAGAAACCCAGAGCCCCGGTCCCTGTGACGGTCTGGTTCATCTCGCCGTCGTTGGTCCAGCCCACCGTGGTGCCCGTGGGAACGGTGAGCGTGCTCGGCGAAAATCCGCCATCGGTGATCGAGACGAGCTCGTCGGCGACGGCAGCGGCAGGCGGTCCGGGCGGGGTCTCCGTCGCGTTCGCAGCGGCGGTCGTTGGCGTGGTCCCGGCCATCGTGGTGGTCTCGGTCGTCACCGGCGTTCCGGTCTCACTCGTAGTCTCGGTCCCTATCGGGGTTTCGGTCATCGTCGGGCTCTCGGTTCCCATCGGGGTCCCGGTGGCCCCCGGTGTCCCGGTCTCACTCGTAGTCTCGGTTCCCATCGGGGTTTCAGTCATCGTCGGGCTCTCGGTTCCCATCGGGGTTTCGGTGGCCCCCGGAGTCATACCGGGGGTCGCCGTCTCGTTGCCCGCTGGCTGCACGCACCCTGCGATCATGATGCTCGCGATCACCATGAGCGCAAGGATACCAAACAATCTCTTCATGCGGTGGACGATACCTTTTGGCGTAAATAAACTTTACCCCCTGATGGAAAACTGAAACATAGAGTGGAAATCAGCCGTAGCAGCGTGGTACACGGCCATCTTGCAATCAGGTACATCGCGTGGATGTTCCGGGTGAAAAACACCATTACCCGTCAACATCGCCGTAATAACAGGCGGTGTACCCAAATAGCAGAACTCCTGGTGTGTCGCGCACCTCTCCGTAGCAAAGCAGGGGCGGTGAAGAGTGAGGCCGAGATCGCTGTTCTGCTTGCCACAAAGTGTTCTGCAGTGGAGAGCGCCGCACCGGTGGGATGACCGCCGAGGAGCGCTCCCTCGCCCGGCACGGTCCCCGTCTGCCGGAGACCGCTCGCATTGTGGTGACAGCACAGCATGGTGTGGCTGTATTCATTTCGTCGAACGAACCGGGCGATAGGACTGGTACAGATGGGGCCGGAGCCTGCTCCCCGCAGAACCAGGAAAAAGAGTGGCGGGATTACTTCCTCATCATGAGGAAGTATCCGGCCGCTGCAATGATGACGACGACGGCGAAGATCGCGAGGATCATCGTCATGGGCAGGCCTTCAGAGGGCTGGCCCCCGGGGGTCGTCGTGGTCGTGGTCGTGGTCGTTGTCGTGGTTGGGGTCTCGGTCGGGGTGACCGGCGTTGACCCCGGCTCAGTGAAGAGCGCGTAGACGCTGAAGTGTGTCACCGTCGCCGTCACGGTCCGGGCACCGGGGTTGACGGTTACTGCCACGTCTTCCCAGAGGCCGGCCTCCGCGTTGTACCACTTCACCGTGAACTGTTCGCTGGCGGGGTCGAGCGTCTCCCAGACGTCATCGGGGATCGTGAACGTCAGGGTGATCGCCGGGCTGAAGGTGGCGCCCGCGGGGCTGGCCTCATAGGCGTAGCCGGCGAACTGGAAGACGGAACCGGTCGGGACCGCAGGAACCTCGGTGAGGGGCTCGATGCTGATGCTGGAGATCGGCTTGCCGTCGGCGTCGAGTGCCTTCGTGCCGATCGGGATGAGCAGGCTCCCGACACCGTCATCAGCGTTGACCCTGACGGATTTGAGGACCGTGCCCGCGTTGTTGACCTTCAGGGTGCCGGTCGTGGTGTAGGTGGTCGGGGCGCTGCTGCCGCCGCCACCGCCACCGCCGTGGTAGGGAGCGGAGGTGGGAGACGGGGTTGGCGTCACGGTGGGGGTGATTGTGAGCATATGCTGGCCGTAGGCCTGCATCGTCCCCTGTGCGCTCTGTCCTACCATGTAGACCCGATAGGTGCCGGCATCCAGCCCGGATGTCGAGATCGTGGCCTGGTTCGTGTTCGAAACAACATACTTCCCGCTGCTCGGGCTGACATAGATGTTGCCGATGAGTTTCTGGGTCGCGGGGATACCGTTGTAGGTGAGGTTCAAGTGGAGGGTGTCTTTACCGAGCGTCGTCACATCGACGAGTGCAGTGCCGCTGTAGGCGACGTCGCGGAGCAGGACCACGCCGAGGCGCTCACAGGGTGAGGTGAACTGCGCGGTGAAGGTTCCGTTCTGCTGCACACTTGAGGTGGAGATCGAGCCCAGTTCACCACTCTCCATGACCATAATCGGCATCGCGGCGAGGAGACCGATCCGGTCGCCGTCCATGGCGATTGCGGCAAGCGCGTAGTCGCCGGGGGGAGGCGTGATTGCTGTCAGGCCCTGCGCGCTCAGCCGGTAGCTGGAGTCCAGGTCCACCTGGTTTGCTGGGTGGCGGAGGGTCGCGGAGATGTTGCCCGCGTTGGTGATGGGGTTTCCGGACGGTGGGTCCATCGAGATCGTGCCGTCGTCAGCCACCGTGACCTTCGTCCAGCCGCCATCAATGAAGATGTAAGCGGTCTTCTTGATGAGGTCAGCGTAGTTGACCGAGTGCATGCCGCCCTGCCCACCGCGGATCAGTTCGTCGATGTATGACTCGTTCGCTTCTGCGAGGATGAGGGTAGCAGTGTGGGCGTGCGGAACTTTCACCGAGAAGTCAAGGGGCACGCCGGGGTCAAGGACCCAGACATTACCGTAGGTCTCGCTGCCGGAGAGAGTCCTGTTTGCGTTCGCGTCGACGGTCACATAGGTATCAGGGGTGACCTGACCAACGTTCGTAACCGTCCTGGTCAGCGTGTCCAGGGTGGGAAGGGTTACCGTGCACCCGTAGAGGGTGATGGAACTGACGGCCGTTCGGCTGATATCTTTCGTCGCCGTGTAGCGCGTGTCGATACCGGATACCTCGCCGATCTTCGTCGAGTTCATCCAGATCATGTAGTCGTAGTAGAGGTGGAACCCGCGGCTGTCGTTGTTGCCTGCATGATCATAGGCACGGAACGCGAGATCGCGGTTTCCATCGAGGATCGACGTCGTGGCCGTCCCGGAGACGATGGTGCTGGACCAGACTTCGTGGCCGGTTGCGACGTCCACGAGGGCGACGTGGTCAAAGCTCGGATCGGCGGCGACGTCCCAGTTCAGGGTCAGCGTCTCGCCGGCCTCGATGTAGCCGTCACCGTCGCTGTCAGTGATCGTGAAGGAGTTGATCACCGGTGCGGTGATGTCGAGCGTGAATGTCCAGTTCAGGGACTGCGGGTTGTTGAAGGTGTCGGTGCCACTGGCGTTCACCCAATACTCGCCGTCGGGAAGAACCGGGGGCAGGGTGCCCTTCGCGTAGTCGGTGGTGGTGTTAACGGTCAGCGGTATCGGGCCATACGATGCGGAGCCGAGGATCATAGCGACCGTTGTCTTGTCCATCTGGGACATGAACGCCCGGGCCTCGGCCGGGACGGCACTGATGTAGCCGGTCGGTGCGGGCTCGGAGAATCCAACATCAACGACACTGATGGAGTGAGGCTCCGTCTTTTCGGTGTTATCTGCAGCATCGGTTGCCTCGACGGTCAGCGTGACGACTTCAAAGGCCGGCCAGGTGACCTGCTTGCTGAAGGTGTAGCTCGGGGCCGACCCATCGAGGTCGAGGTCGAACGACTCCGTGTGGGTCGTACTCTTCAAGGTTGCCCGGGCAGTACCCATCCCGCCAACGTCGGTGATGGAGCCAGCAACGTTGAACGTGGACGAGACGGATGTCGGCGTGCTGAGCGTGATCACCGGGGCCACTTCATCCTTGGTGGTGAAGGTGCCGTTCTGGAGGAGAATGGCGCCCTTGTAATTTTCTGGAGGTATGCCCACGCTATCAGCGGTTACCAGGTGCAGGCCAATATCTGACGAAGCTCCATCGTTCTTCATCGACTTGAACGTGACATTAGCAATCCATACATCAGCATTCGGAATGCCGCTGGGTTTTGCACCGGCAACCTTGATCGGACTGTCGAGAACATTTGGAGCGACGAAGCCGAGATCCTCATTTACGACAATCTTCGTAGCGTCCGCCACGGCATCATCGTAATAGATCCAGAATGTCAGGGAACCTAATTTTTGATCGAAGTCATTGCTTAAAACAATTGGTACTGTTGCAGTATCATCCTTTACTACCCCGGTCGCATTAATCACATGAAGTGTACCAGCTCCCGCCGCACTTACTGCACATGATAAAAGTGCCAGAGTTAAGAGAAGTAGTAGGAACCTATTAATTCCCGCCGTTAATTTTGTCATCTCTTTACTCTCCCCAAAATTTGGATAAACTTGTTATAAGATAGGACTCTAATAAGGCTTCCTTTTTAATACTATAACCGCCAAAAGCGAGATGGCTGCGATAACAGGGCCGAAGCCCGCTTTAGGGGTGTTTGGTGGAGCAGATTCAGTTCTTGCCGCAACATCAGTCGACCCGGGGGTCAAAGGGGTGCCTGAAGTTATCGCGGTCTCGGAAACAGTTGGCACTTCCGACTGACCGGGATCCAGATCGGATTCTGCCGTCGGGGCTGGTGTTACTTCACTAGGACGAGATGTGGTCGTTGAGGTTGCCCCTGTCGTCGGGCCTCCGCTCGAAGTAGGTGCTTGGATCGGCATGTCACCAGAAAACTCAGGATTTACGATTACTATGGGATCCCCTTTAGTATTGGCAAGTGACCTGACAGTTACGTCGACCGCCCCCGTCCCACTTCTCCCCACGGTTGCAACAGAAATGGTTCCTGTCATCCCTTGGGTTGAGATTCCCGCAATAATCGTTGTCCCTTCTTCATTTTTGATGTTCGCTGCAACCATGAACCCGGACAATCCTTCGACCGAGTCGATGGTCACATCGCTGTCGTAGGTCAGCACGACATCGAAAGCCCCGATCCCGAGGCTGTCGTCGACGCCTGAAACAACGAGTTTGTCGTCATCAAGATGAATTTCTGCTGCCTGTACAGCTGTAATCGCCATGCATACTATGGAAGCCAGAATAAGCATGCGAATAAAAATTGAATTCATGGGTTTTTCACCAGTTACTGGTAGTATTCGTCTACATTACCAACGACCCGATGAAGTACATAGAGCGCATCGGTAGACGTGATCTCATGGTTACTACGTGCGTAGACATCAGGGTAGTCGTACGTCTCAAATCCGCCGATATTGCCGACAGCGTAATGCAAGATATACAGGGCATCTGTTGCGGTTATTTCACCATCTGGATATGCATCACCAAGCAGACTGCCTTCGAGTTCGATCTCAACAGTGTTGCTGCCGGACGGCGCGCCGTAGACAACCAGGGTGGCGTTTGTTGAACTATAAGCACTACCGGAATACTCAAACGTCCCGTTGATCAGCTCGTACGCCGTCTCCACGCCGTTCACTCGCACCACCGGGCTGTTCATCAGGTAACGCATCGGGAACTCGATTGCAATGCCGAGTTCGCCGCCGTTACCGAGAACCGTCACGTCGTAGGTGGTGTTCTCGTTCCGGAGCGCGTTGAGCGGTTCGGGGGGCACCTGCGCCACGCCGGCGATGCTGCCTGCGCCTCCCTCCGAGAAGACCAGGGTCGGGTCAGAGAGAGCCGACGGGAGCGTCACGTTGTAGAGCGACGTCGCATCCGGCGTGACCCGGATCGTGGTGTGGATCGCGGGATAGCCGGTCTTGTTCACGACAAGCGGGTAGGTCCCTTCGAGGATACCGGTGAAGGTGTGGCTCGATCTGTCAGTAACCGTGTTCGCGCCGAGAACGATGCTGTCGGCCGTTACCGGTGCGCCGGCCTCATCGACGACATTGACGGTGACGTTCCCCCTGCCCAAGACCCGGAAGGTCTCGTTTGCAAAGGTCACCTGCGTCTCGTCGTAGAGCGGCTTGATACGAAGGTCCAGGTCAAGGTCCCCGTGGTTCTTGGGGGTTATCTCGAACTCGTAGGTCATCTCCACGTTCCTCTCCCAGCCGACGGACTGGATGAAGAGCGCGAGCCGGTCGCTGCTCGTCGTGCTGTTGAGGACCTCGAACGCGCCGGGGTTGCCGTTCTCGTAGATTGTCGAGTCGTTGTCGAAGCTGAACCCTGCAATCGGGATCTCGATCATCGGGGAGAAGACATTCGCATCCGATACGACCTTGAGGGTCATATCCGCCGTCTCGCCGGCGACCATCGGGGTCGAGGTGAGACTGACGGTGTAGTGAGCTTCTTCGCCGACATCGGTGAGCGTCTCGATATCAGTCGAGACCTGCAGGGGTCCGGCCTCTTCCTCATAGCCGAACGACTGGATCACGGGGTTCCACAGGATCGTGTTGTCGATCTCATCGATCGGAGCATACTGCGAATGGTCGACGCTGACCAGGATCGGACCGCTGCCATCGGTGAGCGTGGCGGTGAGCAGGTGAGACTTCACCGTGGAGAACCCGTCGCCGAAGATGTCACGCTTCGGGGTTCCGCCCGCCATAAGGGCGTCCATCTGATCTGGTTCGAGCGGCCAGATTTCCTTGGGGTTGGTCGCGTCCACGCTGAAGGTGTCGATAAACACCCCGTCGATGTAGACATCGACCGTGCCGGCGGTAGCGACGTTGGGCTGGCACTGGATCAGCGCATCAATGGCTACCTGAGTGGCCCAGGTGTATCCCCAGCCTCCGCCGTTCTCGTACTGCTCGATGAGCCAGTTGACCCCGCCGCTGATCGTCTCGTTCTCGGCGGTGAGCCCGGTCGCGTTCAGCGCAAGGACACTGTAACCGGTCGCCTCGGCCGCCCGTCCTCCGTAGTACCAGCCGTAGTAACTCTCGACAGGCCAGGAGCCGTCGGCTCCCTGCGCGTCAATCAGCCAGGCCGTCGCGGCCGCCTTTGCACCAGCGATCTGTCCTTCGGTGACCTCGTCCGAGGGCAGGGCGAACGACTCAAGTCCCCAGAGGGCAAGCGCCGTCGCCATCGCCTGGTCTTCGCCCTCCGACCAGGAACCGTCGGAGTTCTGGGTGTCGACGAAGTACCGCGTGGCGTTCCTCATGTTGTCTTCCATGTAGCCGCGGTAAGGCTCCTCGACATCGACCGTCTCGTTGATCATGTCGTGGATGAGCATGACGAACGCAGTGTTTGACTCGGGGCTCCACGAGTGGCAGACGTGAGCGCTCCATGTCCAGGTGCCGCTCTGGGGGTCGTCGGGATTCTCATGGAACCACTCGATCAGTTTCTCGAAGTTCACAGTGCCGTTCTGGACCGTGTCGCCGTTCGAGATCTTACCGGCAAGGAGCCGGTTCAGGTCCTCGTCGGGTGCGTTGATCCGGGCGAGGGTGTAGCCCGCGTAGGAACTCGACGACGACTCCGAGGGCTCGCCGCCCCAGAGACTCCAGCCGCCTGCACTGTCCGCGTAGTGCCTTCCGGTGTTCTGACCGACCTCGCCGCCCGCAAGGAGCTTCGTGACACCGCCGGAGATCGAGGTGTTTGCTCTATCCCGGATGCTGTTCCAGTTAGCAGGCTTGTCCGGGCGGTCGAGGTAGTAGTTCTTCACGTTCAGCGATGCCATCATCCGGCTCGTCGTCTGCTCGACGCACCCGTAGGGGTAGTCGATGAGGTAGTCGAGACCTGTGAGAGTGCGCCCGCGGGCACCGGACTGGATAACAATCTTCGTTACGTTGTCGTAGGTGTTGTTGGTGTGGAGGGTGTTGAAGGTCAGTTCACCGGGGCTGCCGGTGTTCACAGTCGTGGTGTTAACGGACGAGACCTTGATCGAGGGGATCCAGATGAGAACCTCCGTCCCGTTCAGCGAGTCCGTCTTGCCGTTCGCGGCAATATCAAACTTGATGTCGCCAGCAGTGATCCGGCCGGGCGCGTTCGACCGTATCCAGACACTGACGTAGTTCCAGTCGTAGCCATACAGGTACCGCGTCTGGTTTCTCCCGCCATCGACCTCGACATGGTCCGGGACGGTGATGTTGAACCAGACGTTGCCCGGCTGGCTTGCCTTCACGTAGGCGCCCATGGAGAACCATGAGCCGGCGGTTGCCCTGCCGTCCCACGGACCGTAGACGTAGTTGTCGGTGAACTCGAGGGTGTACTCCTTTGCAGTGACGGTCGTTGTGTAATCTTTTGTACCGCTGACGTGGTCATCGCTCGTCACGTTGATCCGGATGGTATAGGTCCCGGTCTCTCCCGGAGTCCATGCAAGCTCCTGCTGGAACCTGTCCCAGGCGCCGATGGTTTCGCCAGGGTAGTCCCAGGATTCGACAATAGCGTCACTGCCGTTGACGACGCTGATACTGATGTCAAGCGGGGATGTCACGACACCCAGGCGGTTCACGACGGAAGCGGTGATACGACTCTCCTGATCGGTGATCACTTGGCTCGACGGCACGGCGACCCGGGCGTCGATGCTGTTGCTCTTCTCGGTCGTGATGGTGGCGCCGGTGATCGCCGACACAGTGATGTTCTCACCGGACGTGGAGTTCAAGAACCCGTAGTTGTTGACAGTGATGTTGACCTGGGTCGAGGCGCCCGTATCGTCGATGCCAACAAATCGCATCGCGAAGAGATCGGCGCCATCGGGCCCCACGCTGACACCGTCAAGCGTGCTACCGACACCGGCGACCCGGATTCGGCCGTTCTGAGCGCTCTTGTAGTTAACCACGTTGTCCAAGAAGTAGGGTCCCGGAATGACACTGTCATCGGTCCCGTCAAGCTTGATGACCCGAGGGTTCCATGTCACATCGAAGTCGAATCCGCCCAGGTTGTTGACGTCCTTCACGAGGACAGTCAGGTAAATGGGCTCCCTGCTGGCGCAGGTGCCTTCCGCTGGGTCCACGGAGATCGTGGCAGCAGAGCAGACGCCGCAGAGGAGGGTGAGGAGCAGGATGCTCCATACCATATGTCTCATTTCATCTTCCTCCTTTTTTCCTTACTTGAGCCTGAAGTACTCATCCCTCAGGTCGACGTTCTTCTGAGCGATGAACATCGCATCACCGACCTCAACGGCGCTGTTCCTGGTGACATCGGTCTGGAGGAACTTCGTCGTCCCGATGGCAGGCTTCGCTTCGAGGCCGACGACCTGCCTGAGGACCGTCAGGGTGTCGGCCTGATTGACGACTCCATCGGAGTTCGCATCGCCGTAGAGTAAGAGATACGCGTCGCCACTCACGACATTGGCCGGGATCACGAGGCTGTTCACATCCCAGAACTCCGCAGCCAGGTTCAGGGCCGTCTCGTCGCCGGTCTTGCCGACGACGTTGAACCGGACAGTGGCAATGGTGACGTTTCCGTCAACACCGGATATGGCGGCGCCGTTGAACAGGACCCGCCCACTCGTGATGTTCTTCGCCGTCAGGGACATCGCTCCGGGAATGACGTCCTGCACCGTAAGGACCGACCCGTTGAAGGTAAGGTCCATCTCGTAGGCCGCAAGGTCGGAGACCCGGTTGACGGTTATCGGGAGATCGTAAGTCGTGCCGGGCACGAGCACGAGGTCTTTAGGCAGCTCGATCTTGGTTGCCGGGTTAGCATACGAACCGATCGTCGCGTTCACACGGTTGTTTGCAAACGTCGTCTCGCGATCGGTCGCTTCCGCACGGTTGACCTCGGCATCGACCGTGTACTCGCCGACGACAAGCGTCTGGTTCTGCCAGATCATCGTCGACTGGCCGGGCCCGAGCGCCGGGACCGCGATCATCGCTTCCGGCTTGCCGGAGATGCTGTAGTAGAGGTTCGCCTTGTTGCTCCCGACCTCACCCTGGTTCGTCACCCGGATGCCGATCGCGGTGGTGCTTGCCGGCGTGGTGTATCTCGGCGCGAGGATCTCCACGGCCAGGTCCGGTGCGGTGATCCGGACAGGATACACGAGATAGTTGTTCTGGTAGTTCAGTTCCTCGACCGCCCGGTTCGAGTTGACCTCGATCCCGACGTCGACGTTGAGGGGCAGCCGGTAGTCGCTCGTGTTGATCCCGAAGTTATGTGCATAGCGCGAAATGGTCGTGGCGAGAACAGTTTCTGTCTCTCCCATGGCGAGGCTCTTTGTGAAGGAGGTGCTCTCGTTGCGAGCCCCGACCTCGGCAATGCAGGTCATTCTGTTGTTCGCGTCATAGACGTAGTCCGCCGTACCGATGTTGCTGATGAAGAGCGAGACGTTGTAGAGCGTTATGGAGTCGTCCCGCTCGAGTTTCACGACGTGCGGCGCGGAGATCTCCGGCACGAAGTCGGGGAGTGCCTCCCGGGTCAACTCCAGGTAGCCGTAGTCCGCCTGTACAAGCTCGCCATCATGGTAGCAGTAGATCTCGTAGGGGACACCCGAGTCGTGAACGAGGGCCTCCCTCAGCGTCTGCTGGCCTGCAGTCGGCGTGGTGAAGGTCAGGGTTGCCTTGCCGGAGGCGTCCGTGTAACCGGTCGCGATCACCGCGTAGGGATCGGGGAAGTCACGTGCCGCGAGGAAGATGTTCTCGTCTCTCGGCTCGGAGAAGTAGCCGCCATAATAATACGACTCACTCGACGATGCTCCCAGCGCGAGTACGACGCGTGCACCGGCAATAGGGGATCCGTCGCTGGTCGATGCGTTGAAGACGATCGGCACGGACGATCCGAGCAGGGCGGAGTCCGGCATCGTGTAGGAGACGGACTTCTCCGGGCTACGGAACATGTAGTAGAGAGATCCGTCAATGATACGCTGGTTGTTCGGGTCGAAGAGTCCGTAGGATGCCGCATAATCCCCTGTCATCGAAGGCGTCACACGAATGGTCTTCGTGCCGGTGAAGTCCACCACAGTAGCCGATTCGGTTCCCGCGGAACCCTCCATCGACGCACTGGATAGCCTGTTGAAGGTGAAGACTCCTCTCTCGTGAATAGGCTCTTCGGCGGGGCCGTAACTTGTCGCCCTCACGTCATACGCGTTGCCGTCACGGGTAACGCTGATGCTGCGCATCTCGGTGTCAGGGTAGAGCATCCCGGTATGAGCAGATGCGGAGAGGCTGTTGATTATCATTCCAGGGTTGACAGAGTACTCATTGAGCAGACTGAAGGGAGTATACCTGTCCCAGACATCCCGGTAGGTGGTGACACCCGGCGAGATGAGGAGATACTCCATCGTCGTCCTATCGGCAGTGTTGACGGTGAAGGTACAGGTACCATCCGGGCCGGTCACGCCGGTCTGGACACCATCCTCTGTGTAGAGGTAGACCGTCTTCCCGGGCGTGGCGCCGGATTCGCTCGATTCGTCGGACTCATCAACCATCTCCGGGTCGTAGGTGTAGACGTATGCGGTGATGGTGGCCTCTTCGGCGGAAATCGACGCGTAGGCGTCCTGGTCCCAGGTCGCCGGCCAGTCGTAGGTGCCGTAGACAAACGTCCAGGTCCCGTTGTAGGATTCCTCGTAGGCCGGGGGTGTGCTCCGGTGCATGAGCCAGGGCTCGAGCGTCCCGTAGACGAGAACCGTGACCGCCTCGCCGGAGGACTGGGTATCATACGGGGAGACGAACCGGACGATGGCGATGTAGCCATCTGCCGGCATCTCGAACTCAAGGAGCCCGATGCCGTTGGTCAGGCTGACGGTATCCGCGTAGGTCTCCGGCTTCATTCCGGTAACCTCGGCAAGGAGCGCCTGCATATCGCCAAGTTCCGGCTCGGACAGGGTCTGAGCGCCTGCCGACGAGAGTGAGAGTACCTCAGTCTCCGTCAGCGTCGTGACATAGACGTCGAAATCCCGGCTCGTGGTCTTCGACCCATGGAACGACATGGCCCTGATGCCGAGGTCGACAATCTCTCCCGGCAGACAGATGGCGCGAGCCGGGAAGGGACGCACATGCTGGCTGATATATTCCTGCTGGCCTACGAAGATACGTCCCGCGTATCTTCCATCGATCCCGATGTCGAGATCCATCTCATCGAGCGGCCTCCCGGCAAGGTCAAGCGAGTACTCGATGACACCGTTCACCGGGGTGAGCACCTCATCGACGAGAGTATCACTGTAATTCTCGACCTTGAAGGCGACGTCATCCACGTAGGGCGAGCCGTCGGCAGAGAGGAGCGGGCACCTGATCTCAACGGTCGCGTTGTAGTCCACCCGGTACGTCTCGCTGGTGTAGATGGGGACGATCGGTTCCGGCGTCACGGTCGGGGTCGGCGCGACCGAATACTTGTAAACCGAATCCTCCAGCTGGAGATCACCACAGGCTATCCTGATGTAGACATACTCGCTGTCATCGACATCGGATATGTCCGCATCGCAGTAGGCATACCCATACTCATCGGTCGTGAGCGTCTGGTTGTCGACATAGATGCGGTGCGACTCGTAGTTGTAATACTCCTCGTACCATACGTTGAGTTCAACTTCTTCTCCCGCAAGGGGCTCCTCTCCGGTCGTGTTCCAGAGAACCGCCATGACCGGGAGGGTATCGCCCGTCACGCTGTAACCAAGGGGTCCGCCTA
>ENA-UOOK01004165-UOOK01004165.1-fermentation-metagenome-genome-assembly--contig:-NODE-4165-length-15747-cov-4.067869_pt1 | contig 15747 bp, 15 predicted proteins | sample MGYA00245777_ERZ724023 | MGnify/ENA primary metagenome ERZ724023 (study PRJEB28704, sample SAMN03018312) | fermentation metagenome | biome: anthropogenic terrestrial biome; feature: soil; material...
GGTAAGTGTCCTAAGTTGTTTGTTTTTTAGATCCGGTTTAACGAACCCTTTTATTTTACCTGTAAGCGGACTTCGAAATCCCAGTTCTACCCGGGTTGGGTCTGCCACAATACCGGAGATGCCCCGGCACAAGGAATCCGTTACTGTTACGTGATCCGAACCAAGGGTTGAAACAATTCCCATTCCAACTATAGCTACTCTATACATAGATGCCTCCATTAACGGCAATCACCTGTCCGGTAATATACGATGCGCCCGGCGAACATAAAAAAGATACCACCGAAGCCACTTCTTCGGGGCTACCCATCCTTTTCATGGGTATTCCAGCGGTAATTTCGGCGATCGGAAGCTTAGCCGTCATTTCGGTTTCAATGAACCCCGGAGCGACTACATTTACTCTGATACCCCGGCCGGCTACCTCCAAGGCCAACGACTTGCTGGCGCCGATAATCCCCGCTTTAGCCGCGGAATAATTACTTTGTCCCGGCAAACCGCTTTGCCCGGCAGTTGAAGAGATATTTACAATTGACCCTTTCCGCTTCTGCATCATATTGAAGACTACTTTTTTTGTTACATTATAATAGCCTTTGAGAGTGGTATCGATTACATCTTGCCAATCTTTCTCCGTCATCCATACCAAAAGAGAATCTCTAGTAATGCCAGCGTTATTAACCAATACTTCCGGAACATCTTGTTCCAACAAAGGCTGGAGCGCTTTTTCCGTTTCTTCGTTAGACGATACATCAAAAGGAAGCAATACACATTCCCTGCCGATTGCTTCCACCTTTTTCTTTAACTTGTGCGCCGCTTCGTGGTTATTACGATAATTTGCCCAGATATCATAACCGTCGGCAGCTAATTTTAAAGCGATATAAGAGCCAATCCCTCGGCTAGCGCCGGTTATTAAAGCTACTTTTCTTTCCATTTTAATCCCTTAATCATTTTTTAGATAAGTAATAATTATTAACCAACAAATAGCTTTTGTTATAAATTGTATAATTAACTTATCCTTTCCTTATTATACTGGATCGCACTATGTTTTGCAAAGAAAAACTTCTAATTATCAGTAAAATGAGAGTATCTGATTAAAAGAATACATAAATTAAATTTAATGCCGTTTCAATCAAAATACTGATTCTATAAATCTGTAGTACTATCAGTTATTTGGGTTGCTTTAAAGTTAGAATACTCCATCGAAAAATATTTGGTGGTATTAATCTGGTCAAACAGGAACATCTTTGTGATAATCGTCTTGCCGCGCCATTCCCTAGGGGCGGTATAATAAACAGTAGTCATTTTTTTACCGCTGAGCGCGAAAAAATCCCCTTTTACCGGAAGAAATGTTTCCTGTTCCACCCAAAGAATGATTTTATGATAATTGACCTTTTTCCCTTTGGTCACCAATTCCAAAACATAACAATGGCTCTTATCCGAACTAGTACCGTCCGGGTTCATTCCGGCGACTGTTTCCTCTCCAATCATTTTAGCGGTATAGCCACTCGAATAACTAATTGCGGCAACGTCGCCGTAAGATATTCCTCCCACTAGCTTTTGCGAAGCGGTAATCCGGATTGGGTTTTTCACATTAGGGATAATCAGCCGCATTTCCTCGCCTTCAATAATAATTTTGCGGCCTTTCATATTCACCGGTTCCAAAAAATTGACCATTGTCATTTCGCCGTTATTAATCTGCCCTTCCATTACGGTTACGCCTTCTAATTGATTATCGGTATAATTTTCAACCTGAATCACCATTTGGAAGCTATCACCGACTACCCGATGTTCATCCGCTTTCAAAAGGATTTCATCGCCTGTTAACAAAGACGCGAAGGCGAATGACCCTATTAGCAGTAAAATTATTATTGCTTTTAGATATTTGAATACTTTCATGGACTTCAACTCCTAAATCCACCGTAAAGCTTCGGTAATTGAGATTTTTGACCCTCGACGCGCCGGAATAATCGAAGCGATTACCGCCACCAGCCAAAAAAGCAGCATACAAATTAAGATCGTGGCCAAATCGGGGCGAAAAAATATATGTCTTAATTGTTCCGCTCCGCTGAGCTTCACCGGTAAACCACCAATTAATTCTGTAAAACCGATGAACAGATAACTGCAACATAGTCCGAGCAAACCGCCGAAAAGTCCCATTAAAGAACTTTCAATTATAAAAATCAGGGCTACTTGTATTCTCCTGGTACCTTGCGCCCGGATGGTCCCAATTTCCCTGATCCGGCTATGAATATTCATATTTACCGTATTTGAAATGATAAATGTGACTATGGCCAAGACAATGAAAATAATGATCTTAAAAACCACATCGTTCATCATTTTAAGGCTCTGATAAAATTGGGCCTGAGTTTCCCAATCCTTATATTCTAGTTGATATTTATCCGCGATTTGGGCGATTTTGGGAAGGACTTTCCCCATATCTTCAGTCTTAGTTAATAAGATAATAATTTTTTGAACACTATTATCAATGGCTAAAAGGTTTTGGATGTTTCTAAGACCAGTTGACGCGGATATGTTGTCCAATTCGGAACGGCCGCTTCTAGTAATACCGGTTAATTCCAGGTCAACGGCATTTATTCCTCCATCTTTCATATTGCCGATCAGCGTTAATGTATCGCCAATTTTAGCGGAGAGTTTCTTGGCTACTCCATTTCCAATGATTAAAGCGTTAGGCTTTTCAGGATCTAAAATCGCCCCTTCGACCAAACTCGAAAAGGAATTGAGTTTGCTTTCATTTTTAGGTTCTCCGGCTTCCCCGATTATTAAAGCTGATTTTTCGACGGATGATAGTATCCCGTTAAACGCCATCCGGACGGTAGCCAGTTCTATCTCTGGCAAGTCCCTTAATTCTCTAAGTATCGGGGCGCTATTTTCAATCAGAAAGTTATAGGGATCATCAGCGCCGAATTCTGAAAATCCCGCCGCATATAATTGGAAATGCCCGACGCCATTATGAATCATCGCTTCTTTCATAACGTTCATATTCCAATTGAAAAAACCCTGGGTCAAAAGGCAAGCCATCATTCCAATAACTATCGGGACCATTGTCAATAATGAGCGTCTAAAATTTTTGATAATATTTCGAATGCCGATTATTATATAAAACACTAGAACCTCCTGTTTATATCCAGCGAAGAGCGTCAACTATTTCTAGCCGGGCTGCCCGGTAAGCCGGGTAAAAACCTGATAATGCGGCTGTTATTAAGAAAAGAAACATCAGCCGGAGCCCTTCAAGAAAATCCGGCTTGAAGAACGCCGTATACCCTCTAGCGTGGCCGGGAGGCGGCGGAATGGGAACTCCGCCTATGGCGTTTAACAGCGCTGCTAATCCAAACCCTACGGCGATCCCGATCAAACCACCGCTAAAACCAATCAGGGAACTTTCGGCGATAAATATCCCCCCGACCTGAAGTCTAGTCGTCCCTAATGATCGAATGGTACCGATCTCCCGGACTCTTTCTTGCATTGTTAGGTTTAACGTGTTAGTTATCGAACCAATCACAACCAGCACAATAATCGTCATGATTAAGACATATGCTAGGTCATAAAACAATTTGGGTTGAGTATATTGAGTTCCGACCAATTGTCGCCAGTCGCAATATTCTAAACCCATTTCATTACTGAGCCCACTGAGATACGGTCCAACTTTTTCAAGGTTCTCCGTTCGATCCAACAATAAAATGACCCGATCCACCGAGTCGGAAATATCAATCAATTCCCGGACCGTATTAAGGTTTGCAAACAGCGCCGTATCATTATAACTTTTTATTTGCCCTTCGATAATGCCTGTTATCTCCAGATCAATAGCGTTTACTCCGCCGCCTTTCATTGCTACCATTAGAGTAAGTATATCGCCGACACCAACATTTAGCTTTTGAGTAATGCCGCTGCCAATTACAACTCCAAAAGGGTTCTCATCTTTTATAAAAGATCCTTCCTTCAAGATTGCCATCGAGTTCAGACTTTGTTCCTCTTCAGAAAGTCCCGCAGTACCCACCACAACAGCATCTTTCCCCCCAGATGATACGACTCCCTGAAAATTGAGGCGCGGTGCGATCAATTTTACTGCGGGGACCTTTTCCAACCTCTCAACCAAGGTTTCTAAATCAGTGATTAAATACTGATATGGTTCTTCGATGCTATGCTCGAGATAGCCCTTACGGTATATCTGAATATGGCCTATCCCGCCGTTGATCAACGATTCCTGCAACCCCCAAAGGGTATGGGACATAAAACCTTGGAACAACAGGCAAGCGCTGATTCCGATTACCACGGTCATTATCGTTTTAATTGAACGCCGATAGTTTTTTAAGAGATTGCGAAGACCTATTCTAAAATAAAATAACATTTTCCGTTTCCTTAAGAGAGATGTCATAATACCGGTAAAAAAACTTCATCCATTCCGATCAGTTCGCCGTCGAGAATATTAATTACCCGTTTGGCATATTTAGAAACCATTTCATTGTGGGTAGAAAAAAGAAAGGTTACATTATGACGGGAATTTAAATCTAGAAGGAGTGAGATTATCTTAGCGCCTGTTTTTGAATCCAAGTTGGCGGTGGGTTCATCCGCTAGAATGATATCCGGATCGGTTACTAATGCCCTGGCTATTGCGACTCTTTGCCGTTGACCGCCTGAAAGTTCATCAGGCCGGTGTTTGAGGTAATCTTTAAGACCTACCGCTTCTATAGTTTGCAGCACTTTATCCCGGTTTACCTTTTCACCCCTGATCATTAGAGGATACTCAACATTTTCATAAACACTTAAAACCGGCATTAAGTTAAAACTCTGAAAAATGAAACCGATATGGCGGTTTCTAAATATAGACAATTTGCTATCCTTCATCTTCTGGATTTTTTGGCCATGGATCTCCACACTACCTTCCGTCGGGTTATCCAGGCAACCTATGATATGTAATAACGTTGATTTGCCAGCCCCGGACGGGCCCATCAAAGATATAAAATCACCCTGCTCGATATCGAGGTTGATATTCTTTAAGGCATCAATCTCCACTTTATCCATTCGATATGTTTTAGACACATTTCTAACACTGATCAACATTTTTCTCCTCTTTCAACGGCTTTTGACAAGGGCTGGAGTAACGGTTTTTTCATCTTCCGGGCTAAGTGGGAGCTATCTTTTTCATCTTGAATAGTTCTCTTAATAACCGCTTCTACTGTATTTCGTAACCTAATAATTTCTCGTTCCGGGTCATTTTGCAGATTTGGATAGATCGGATCCAAGAGGACCATCTTGACCAAGCTGGGAGTGATGAGCCGTTTACCGGGGGGCAAAAATTCGCCGGAACCCAGTATACAAACAGGCAATAATGGATATCCAGTTTTTACGGATAAAGCAAAAGCTCCATTTTTAAACCTGCCGAGGCGGCCATCACGGGAACGATGACCTTCCGGCCATATAATAAGGGAAGCGCCCGACCGGAGGACCGCCGCTCCTTTTTGATAAACGTTCTCCCAGCCTTCAGTGGCGTCAATATAATTGGCGAGCCGCATGAAATAAGAATAGACCGGAATTTTAAAAGCCCAAGTCGTCACGAAACAGACATCTGTCAAAAGAGACCCAAAAAGATAGGGGTCAATTGCCGAATTGTGATTAGGAACGAAAATAGCCGGGAGGGGAAAGCCTTTATTACGATATTCGACCTTAACCGGCGCTAAAAAGGGCACAACCTTGACAAGTATCCACCCATAGATACAAATTGCCCATCTAACCGAAAAATCAACAGTCCGTCTTAAAAATCCAATGTAAACTAAGAGAAACAAAGGAAGGATCAGTAGACCGAATGAAGTTACCGTAAAGAACATTAACCAGAAATAGATAGTTAATATTAATCGTTTCATAATTTTTGCCATCGCCGTTTATTTTTTAGCTTAAAAATAAAAATTCACCGCTTATTTTATAATCGACATCTTCGCATTATTTCCTTATTATGCAAAGATGAAAACAATCAAAACCGATTACAACCGGTTGTATTAATGTTATACCTGTTACTCTTGGAAATAATTAGGTAATAAAAATTTTAGCAATTTAGCAAAAAAATAGATCGGATATTTGATGCTGTCTTTTCCGGCTAAAGACAGCCCTACGGTTCCAAGAAACCAACAAACAATATAAATAGATGAACCGCTCAGTAAACCGCCTATAGATAGTTGATTATTGAGTCCCGGTAACAATAACATAAAAAAAGTGCTCCCATGCCCAACAATAAAAGAACCAAGCAATATAAAAATACCAATTCTCATCTTTAAAGGGAGGCTTGAAAAAGGCTCTTTATCGAGTTTTTTATCAACCTCGTTATTTACCCAACTTTTAAATTTACTTTGTGTCATGGGTTGAAAAAGTCTCCTCATGAAGTACATCAATCATTTGTCTGTACGATTAATAAAATGATACCAAGTTGTATCTCTCAATAAGACTGCCGAACAAAAAATCAAATTTTTGAAAATCTTGTTCAACCGTCAAATCAAAAATACAACTTGGTATAAATTACTTATTTTTCTTCCGGGTTAAGCACTTCGTCGATTGCCTTTAAAGTGTTTTCATTAAGTTTGCGCGCGACATTTCGCCAATCCCGGCCAGAAGCGACATGGTCATCTTTAGCAAAAATTTGCTTATTATCCGCTCCAAATAACTCAATATGAATGTCCATCGAACACGAACCGGCGCCAAAACCAACCACCATACGGGCAGCTTTACTACCGGGGTTATAATCTTTGATCTTCGCGGTTAAAAGATATGTATCAGGACCCGCAACAAATTCATCAAGGTTTTGAATCAGCTTGGCCTCATATCCGCCACGTCTCTTCAACACATTGACAAGATCCACTTCCCACCAGTCGGCCATAGCATTTCGCGACTGTACATTACTGGTTTCCTGGGTAATATTTCTGTCGATTAATATAGAGATGGACTGATTCACATCTTTTGCCTTCCGAGCCATGGCGACACTACAGAACAATCCCACCATTACCAGTACAACTAGGCTTTTATAAGCTAATTTCATGAAATTACCCCCTTATTATTTTAAATAATATAGAATATATTATCAATATCTGGAAAGATATTGTCAATACTTAACTAAATTTATTTTTTAACCGGCTCCAATTGGCTTTTGGCTGTTAAAAAATCAGGGAGATTTTTCAGGATGTGCCAGATCGAATGTCGATGCCGCCAAATACGTTTACGAAATTTGCCAAGCCAAGCCTTGTCCGTATAGAAACGCTTGACATGCCAATTATATAAATGATCTAGAGTAGCTTTCGAACCGATACTGTGAGGAATAAAAACAAAGTTGAGGCAATTCATTTCTTCCCAATCTTCCTTGAATTCCCCCTCTTGCCCAATGGTTTTCCATAACGGCGCACCCGGAAAAGGGGTAAATTTCGCCATATTCATATCATCAAGGCCAAGCGAGATCATAAAATCGCTGGTCCTCCGGATCGAATCCTCGGTTTCACCGGGAAGCCCCATCATAAAAAGGCCTTTAGCGCGTAGTCCTGCCGCCTGGATTCGGGCGACCGTATCTTTGACTTCAGCTACACTTACTCCAGCTTTATGTTTTTTTAGAAGTTCCGGATCGGCCGATTCAATACCTAAAGATACCATTAGGCAACCGGCGTCTTTCAACATTTTTAATAGCTTGTCGGGGGCGTAACCCACCCGGATTGCGCAATTAAACTGTATATCAATTGGTTTATTGGTTAGCAGGTCGCAAAGTTCGACAATACGATTCTCATCAGTAGTAAATAAATCATCATAGATATTAACATGTCTAACCCCAAACTTATGATTGAGAAACTTTAAATGATTATAGATATACTTGGCGGAATTATAACGGAATCCCTTCTTAAAAACCGAACGATCGCAGTATGAACATTGAAACAAACAGCCCCGGCTGGTAACCATTGAGGCGCCTGGAAAATTAACATAACTAAAAAGCGGCAGGTTATACCCACGCGGAAAACCCTTCAATTTTTCATAAGCCGGGAAGGGCAGCATATCGAGATCGGGAATCAACTCGCGCGGGCTGTTCTCCACAACTTGATCGCCTTTGCGCCAAACGATGCCTTTAATCGAAGCCGGATCTTTGCCAAATGCCAACTCCGCCAGGGTGAGCTCTCCTTCACCTTTAACCAAATAATCGAAGGAGGGGTTATCTTTTAATAATGACGCTCCCAAGGCGGAGCAATGAACTCCGCCGCACACCGTGATCATATCTGGTCTGACCGCTTTAAGCGCGGCCGCCATCCTTGCCGCGTCCGTGAAAGAAGAGGTCGTGGCTGAAAATCCGATTAAATCCGCCTTATATTTTAGTATTTCCCCGACGTTCGCTTGAAAATCCGGTGGGCTTTTAGGACCAAGGCAGTCGTGAACGAAGACTTCATAGCCCTCCTGCTCCAGCCAGGCCGCTATCGATAGAATTCCATGAGGTATCACCCGGTTTGCTGAGGCTACAATATCCTTGTTTCCTTTAAGCCAATTTGAGCCCCGAGGATGGACAAGAACAACACGCCGTTTTATTACCGTCTTCTTCTCTGTCATCTTAATTTCCTTATCTGCTAAAGATCAAAACCTAATTTGTTTATGCCACTTCAAATCAAAACTTCTGCCGGTAACCTATGGACATCGTAACCTTTTCTATACCTTCCGTATCATAACCTTGAGCTTCTAATCCATCAATATCGGCTTCAGTTGACACTCTATATAACAAGTCAACTTCTAAACCTCGCCGACCTAAGGAACCGAAATAAACCGAAAACCCTATTCCCGCTGTAACACCGTTATAATTCTTGTAGTCATCTTCTAGATCAAAATAGCCGGTTTCATCAACCATTGTATTAGTTCCATAATAACAAGATACTCTTGGCCGAAAATTTTCTTCCTCAGATCTCAAGTAAAGCTTCCCGCCTAGGTTAAAAGAAAAACCGGACAATGGACTAACTCCTAACCCAATGGACAAATCGAAATTTGAAAGAATATTGTAATCCAGATTTCCACCCATTATTCCGTAAGGAAGGCCCCATCCCACTCCAAACGAACCACCTTTAGCGCTTACCGGCGAAACCATCACCATCATAATTACTAAAAATAGTCCTAAGGTAATAATACGTTTCAAAAAAATCCCTACCTAGTTTAATCGTCCGCATCCTTCGGCTATAGAACTTAATTTTAATTTGCTTTCCAACCATCAATGAATTTAATTTGAGTCGTTGATGTTATTTTAGTGATAAATGTTATATCAAAAAATATTATAATAAACCGTTTCACTGTAACTTCTGAACTATTACTCGAAAAAAGCGATGTGGGATTATATAAATTATCGTCAAAATAACCAGCGCCGTATTGAGTAAACTGATTCGAAAATTATCCTTAAAACCTTTGAAATGACTCACCCTTTCGGCTGGAGGAGGGTAATAAACCTTAATATTAACGATTTCGACGGGGTAATCCCGCCATACCCAGCGGACAAGGGATTCCAATTCAAAATCATATTTATTTGTAAAAAACCTGAACTGGTTCATTTTCACGACCGTATAAAGCCGAAAACCAGATTGTGTATCCATCAGGTCTTGACTGGTTTCTAATTTGACCCAAAAATTTGAAAATTTTCTCCCAAATATACTTTTTTGAGGAATACTTTCATCATTCATATCCCGGTTGCCGATGATCAAAATATCCCCACCAGGCCTTACTTTTTCTAAAAACTTTGGTATTTCCGATGGAAAATGCTGTCCATCTGAATCAAGAGTTATTGCAAATTCATATCCAAGCTCTTCAGCTCTTTTAAACCCCTTTTTTAATGCGGCCCCTTTCCCTTGATTATCGGGGTATGAAATTAGATCGATTTTGTCTCGAAATTGTTCGAGGATAATCCCGGTGTTATCATTGCTACCGTCGTTGACTACAATTATATTTGTTGTATATTCCAATACGGATGAAATAACATTGGATAATGTTCCACCATTATTATAAGTAGGAATTATCACACAATAGTTTATATGACTGGCATTCTTTTCACTATTCACTTCAAGATCTCCTAATTAACCCATTTTTTGTAAAGGTCGGTATATTTTTAGACTTATTTGAAAAATGACTAAAATTTAGGGGGAAGCAAACTGACCCAATAGAGCAAAGGTCTATATGCGATATTTTTAAACTTCTATTTAAAACAGAATACCAATATTTCCACTTTTAAGCAACTGTTTTCCTCAATTAAATATTGATTCACATAAAATATATATCGTGTTTGCTTCTTATTTGTTTTAAATTAATACATCTTAATGAGTTCGCTTAATAATATTTTGTCATTAAAGAAATTGTTTTTTTAGATTTGAAATAAGCATAAAACCTGGTATAATATTCCTGTATTTAAATATTCAACATAATTGCCTGAAAATAAAGTACATAAGGAGGAGGTTTCTCATGAAAATCACGAACCATCGTAAACAATTATCTTTATGCTTAAATTCCATTTTCCTAGCGACATTATTATGGATTACGCTATTAGTTCCTACTGTTAGTGGTCAGAATGATATCGACGCTATTAAAGGCCAAACTCTATATACACAGTTCAGTCTCTTTTATGGAAAGAATTGCCATCAAACCACTAATTATCGAAGAGGTATATTACTTCCAGTAAATACGGAGGTGAAATTCGTTAAAGCAAATAAGAAAAGTATTACAATCACGCTACCGTATGGGGGAGATTTGACAATCCTAAATGTTGAAGGTTTCTCGGGAGAGAAAATTGAAGGAATCTTCCAACGCACCTTTGCTGCTAGCCCGGTAGATTTCTCATCCTTTACCAATGAAGAGAAGGAAGCCATTATGGCTGGTCAAGTTAGGCGAGGGATGAGTAAACAAGCCGTCATTTTTGCACTTGGCTATCCTCCTAAGCACAAGACACCGAGCTTGCAACTGAACCAATGGCAATATTGGCAAAACCGTTTTGGTACCTTTATTGTTTATTTTGAAAATGACAAAGTCACACAGATAGTCGATTAGAAACTGGATTGTCCCTACCATAAATATAAGCAAGAAGCATGAAGTAAAAGTGAGAAAGTATCGCTTCGTCGCTGCTTTCTCCTTTCGATTTTTTTTGTAAAGCTTACGGGGGGTTTACTATTTACTAGATGAAGCTGAACAGGGTTTTTTAAGTTTACCTATATTTGATGTGGTTATATTCATCCATTATTCAATTTTTATAAAAATCTATTTTAAATTGAAAAGAGAAGTTATAAAATGAGATTGCTACTACTACCTGAAAATAATTCCTTGTCCCATATTGCCAAGTGTCTATCAATAATGGACCTCCTGAAATCAAACGGGCATGAAGTCCATATTGCTATCAGTGAGAAACATTCCACTTTTTTAAATAATTTAGGAATCAGACATCACTTATTATCAGATATTCAAGAAACAGACAATGGAGGATTCCCTTCATTTAAATGGTTTTCTAACATTGATACCATTGCGAATTGTATTAATGAAGAAGTCGCTTTAATAAAAAAAATAAAACCCGATCGGATCATTGGCGTTTTTCGATTTACTCTTTACGCTTCATCCCAAATCGCAAATGTGCCTTATGACTCATTAATCTGCGGCTGCATGGTGCCTGACTCCCAAGAAGTGCTTGGTTTTATGCAAGATGAGGAAGGTAGAGAGTTGCAAAAAAAATCCCTCGATAATTTTTTTGGATTTGCCGGAACAAAAATGAGCCGCGCCATGGCCAAATTCGGCTTAGCTAAGATCGAAGACATCCGGATTGCCCTCAAAGGCAACCATACATTTTTATGGGATTTCCCGGAATTCATGCCGCTTAAAAATCCGCTCAATATGACTCATATCGGCCCAATCGCCTTACACCATTGGCCATATGACACCTATAATTTAGATACTGTTCTTGACTCAAAATATCCCATTGCCGTAGTTTCATTTGGTACTTGTGTAACTGATAATGCGATTGTCCAAAGGATTGTAAGGCTATTGCTTGACTTGGGTTATAAGGTTATCGTCGCCGCCGGCGGTCAAAAGGAGATGTACCACATCAAGCCGACCGATCCGCGAATAATCGTTTTAAAATATGCCCCCTTACCTGAAATATTTCCTCACGCTTCATTATTAGTAACCCACGGCGGTCAAATGACCGTATTTGAAGCGCTTCAAAATCAAATTCCAGTATTAGTCATGCCTTTTCAACCTGAACAAGCTCATAACGGTGTATGCCTGGAACGAATCGGTTGTGGGAGTAGACTAATCCCATCGACGCTTTTTACAGGCATGTCTGAAGATTACCTAAATGCTTTCAAGCGAATATCTGATAATGAAATTAAAGCAAAAATCAAAAACCTGACCGCAAATAATAATACTAAAGAAAATTTGGCTAAAATCAAACAAGCTGTCGCTAATTACCATGGCGCCAAGACTTTAGTTGAATATCTAGAGGTGAAATAAATGTCGTTAGGAATCATTTTGGTTCATGGATATACCGGCTCCCATCATGATTTGGAACCGTTAGCTAATGAACTAATTGCTAATTTCGGGAAAGAGTCGGTAATAAACCTTCATCTACCTGGTCATGACTTGGAGAAAGCCCCCGAATTCAATGAAAAAGTATTTAGCGAAACTATTTACCGTTCGATCAAATTTTTTCAAAATGAAGGCCGCAAGATAGTGGTTATTGGGCATTCTACCGGAGGTAATGTTGTATTAGAAGCTTTGATGCGGTTTTCAACTAAACCGGAACTCTTAGTCTTAATTTCCGTGCCTCAAAAGATTGATCAAGGCTATTTTGAAAGATGGGAGCGGCATCGACTCGGCAAACCAAGCATCCCATTGGTTGACGTGGCTATGATGGTAAAGTTCGTCAATTCAACCGGCTCTAAACGCTTTGCTGCGGAATTCCCGGTATTGGTAATCCATGGTGAAAACGACAAGCTCGTCCCAAGCTCCCAAGCACATGCTTGGAATTCTATAGTTTTCCCAAAACCCGCCCGGATAGTTACTATCCCCCTAGCGGATCATGATATCTTCCAAAACGCCAACAGTCATTTAGTATCCGACATTATCCAGAGGGCTATTAGAGATCTTAGGAGCAATGATATTAAACAGGAGAAAACCATCAAATCATTAATAGCAGTCGAACCTGGGTTGAAAGATTTTTTTACGGTTACTCCTTTTAGTGAGCACCATTTGACATCATGCCCCGGGTCTCAAACGGTGATTGGAAAAAAACCGGAGCTATTATCAACAGTAACCCACGATCCGGTGATCGCCAACATCGAGATTACCACGTACTGCAATCTGAATTGTCAGTTTTGCGCCCGTAACCAAATGAAAAAAGGCAACCAACATATGTCTTTTGACTCATTCCAAAATATCCTTTCCCTATTGCCCAATCTATATAAAGTCGTCCTAGTGGGCTTGGGGGAGCCTTTGTTACACCCACAGCTTACTGAGTTTATTAAGTATGCCAAATCCTTAAAAAAGAAAGTAGGGCTGGTAACCAATGCAATGCTCTTGAATACCCAAATTTCAAGCCGTCTTTTAGAAGCCGGACTAGATTCCATCGCCTTCAGCCTCGATGGCGCGGATTTGAATCTCTCCGCTTTGGTCCGAAAAGGTACTGATTTTGATAAAGTAATTAATAACATCAAGGAATTCGTTGAAATTTCCAATTCATTCAAGCAGATTTCCAAAGCTGTTTTTTCAGCTGTGTCCATCGACACTGTTATCCATTTAAAAGACTTAGTTGATCAAGTAATTGATTTGGGGGTTGATGTGTTAATGTTAACCGATATCAATTTCAAGGCTAATTTGAATCATACTTTATGGCAAAATAAAGATGAGAAAATCGAGGATCAGATCAGAAAAGCCATTACTTATGCCTTTTCCAAGAATTTACCCGTCCTTTCAGTACACGGCTTGGAAGAATTCGGCCTGGAGAAACGGTATCATGATTTCCTGATGGTCCCTCCAGCACAACTCTATCAACGATCTTCCAGTCACACCTGGTGTTATTCCCCTTGGCAGACTATACCCATCGATGTTGAGGGAAATATAACTTTATGTGACTGCCGTCCGGATTTGATAATCGGCAATCTTTGGCGTGATTCTTTTTCTCATATTTGGAATGGCGATCTGATTCAAAAATACCGCGCCAAAATGATGGGGCCAAATCCACCGGAAGCCTGTAAAATATGTCCGAGATTTTAACGGAATTGCCATTTCGTCAATTCATCGTTAATCAGCTCATAACAAAAAACGCCGTTACTCTCCGATAAGCTATAACAATATATCGGATCATTTTTATTTATAAGTTGCATCTGATAATTACCGCTTAAAGGGTTAAAAACCGGAAACCTCTCCCTATTAGCGCATATCAAGGCCAAAGCCAGATCAAACGCTGCGGAGCCCGGATATGAACCCCGCAAATAAGCCGGGAAACAAGCTTGATTATACTTGCCATGACTGGTAAACTCATCAGAAGTTAGCCGTTCATGCCAGAGTGAATAGATATTTTTTTTGTTCTCAGTTTGAGGCAGTGTTTTTAAAAAATTGAATCCCACCTTACCATACTTGGCTGTATCGTCCCCGCCCAAAACAAAGGTAGTCCAACCTTCACAATTCGGTAATAAGCTGTTTCCACCAGCGCCCGAAATATTATCATGGTCGAAATAAGTTGTGTACTCATCCCCAATCCCTAAAATGACATAATCTACTGTTTTACTTTCCAGCCAAAGAGAGGCGGCGAGAAGGGAATTGTATAAAGTGTCCCTGCCGCTGGTATGGGTTAAAACAGGGCCTTGAATCCCAAAAGCCAATGACAGATAGGTGGAGGAAGTATTAAAGACTGAGCCTGAAAAATTGGTCGGAGATAGCTGGTTATCGCCAAAATCGATCAAGTCGTCAAAAGCTTGAATCCCCGAAATGATCGGCCCATAAACAGAGCCTTGGATGATCCCAATCGACTTTCCGGCCAAATCCCTTAGCCCTGAGTCCCTAAGAGCGTAACAAGCCGATAAAAGCGAGATTTTCGCAAAATGGCCCATACGTCTGACTAATTGGGGCGGTATATTAAAGTCGGACGGTATCTCAATGGACAGTGAATGGTCCTTAGATAAATCCTCCGGGTCAATCTGATCTTGGTCTAAAATTGCCTCTAGGGCTTCGGTTGTTCCTATTTTGGAGACCATACCCAAACCAAGCACTGATAGGTTCATAATTGCCTCCCTATTACAACTACGGAATTCACCCCGCCGAAGGCCAGCGAAGCGGAGCAGGCATAGTTTCCGGAAATTGCTACATTGCCTCCCTTTGGCTGAATAACACACTCCGGATCGAAATCACTATAATCCGGTACACCAGGTATTTTTTGATTGATCAAACATTGGGTGGAGATAGCTGCTTCCAAGCCTCCGGCCGCGCCTAACGCATGCCCCGTATAAGCCTTAGTCGCGGTAACTAAAATCTCTTTCCCAAAAATATCGGCGATTACCCGTCCCTCAACCCGGTCATTTTCGATAGTTCCCGTACCATGAGTATTGACGAATGCAACATCTTTCGGTTCAATTTGAGCCTGTTTTAATGCTTTGTCAAAAGCGGCCCGTAAACCCCTTCCTGTAGGTTCGGGAGCTGTAATATGATAAGAATCGGATACTATGGCATATCCTGCGATAAAACCCAAAGGCTTAGCCCCCCTTTGTCTTGCCGAGG
>ENA-UOOK01004167-UOOK01004167.1-fermentation-metagenome-genome-assembly--contig:-NODE-4167-length-15740-cov-6.686133_pt1 | contig 15740 bp, 14 predicted proteins | sample MGYA00245777_ERZ724023 | MGnify/ENA primary metagenome ERZ724023 (study PRJEB28704, sample SAMN03018312) | fermentation metagenome | biome: anthropogenic terrestrial biome; feature: soil; material...
GGTGTGCACTTTTTGGCGTTAATCGAAATGCGCCAAATTGTATCAAACATTGAGTGATTAGACAGATTATCTACCATCTATTGATAAAAAGGATTTTTATCGGTGGGTGGTTTTTATTTTGCCTGGAAAGCCGGTGACAAGGGGACGCGGGTGACAAGGGGAATATCTCTCTAATTTATTGAAGGGATTGATATATTGCTGTATAATTAATATGGATTATTGTAGCTATAAAGGATGGTGTAAATGCATGAGTACAGACAACTCTATATTGTTGAATCGTGTTTTTACACGGAATACTATACGTGAAATTATTGAAGATAATCAGAGCGATACCTATGTAACCGCAATTCGCAGGTATGTAGATAATCCCATCGGTAAGAATAATAGTGAACTTATTAGCGAAATATACGGCGTACTTAGGAAAGAATACCGTAATGAATATTATTATAAAAATACCATTCTTAATAAGTTGCTTTTGGGTGTACATAAACCAACCACAACGACTGCACTAACCGAGGTTCCAATTGGAAAAGCGAAAGCAGATTTTGTTTTGATTAATGGTCGCGCTATTGTCTATGAAATTAAGACTGAACTAGATAATTTGGATCGGCTTGAATCACAAATAGATAATTATTATAGAGCCTTTACTAGAGTTTCCGTACTTACTTGCGAGGAACACTTTGATGCATTAAGAAAGCGCTTGGCAAATTCGCCGGTGGGCATTTGCATTTTAACAAAAAGAGGTACTATTAGTGAAAGAAAAAAGCCTGAGGAGTACCTTGATGATTTGAATCTGGATACTATGTTTAGAATTCTTAGGAAGCGGGAGTATGAGGCGATTATTATGAAACACTTTGGGAAACTTCCTGGAGTTTCACAGTTTGAGTACTACCGATGCTGCAAAAGGCAATTTTACCAGATTGAAATTATAAAGGCTTATGAGGATTTTGTGACTATTCTTAAAAAGCGCTGCCGAATAGATGTGGAGCTGTACACCAGAATACCCTATGAACTGAAGTTTCTAGTCTACTTTTGCGATTTCAAAGTGGCCGATTATAGCAAGCTTGATGCTTTTTTACATCGGAAGGAGGCGCGTATATGTACTTCCCCTATTTGAGAGGTAGACAATTTGAGCTTATTGCGATTAGAGAGCTTGTTGAAAAATCGCTACTAAGTGATGCTATCATTCCAATTATCGAGCCGGTAAAGCTATCTTCAGCATTAACCAAAACCATGAGCATTTTTGGAAAAAGCAATCGGGAGTTGGGTTTAGTTCGCAACCCGCTAGTTGGCAGCATGAGAAAAGATTTGGCAGATGAGAAAAATGCCAAAAACAAGGAAAGGTTTCATGAGTTACTTAAAAGCCCTAACCTTTTGACAGTTCTTTATGTTGATGCAAATATTGCGAAAACCTGTTCAGCAGTACATAGTAAAGGTACTAATAAAACTACGATTGCAACAATATGTTCAAATCAAGATGCAATTCCATATTTTGAATTGGTGTTTACATCTGAGTATCCTCGTTTTAATTTTATTCCGGATGAAAGCGTTTTTCGCAGGCGTTTACCAAAGCAAAAAATATTGTTTGAGGATCGGTTCCTAAAGAAAAACCGCAATGTGGATTATGCTGACAGGGTTGATGAACCGTTCTCTTCGGATCATATATACTATTTACAAGATGGATATATTGGGTTTTCTGATTTTTCTATTATTGGTGACGATTATACGGAAACTGGATTTGCTCCGTATGCTGTTGTTATCCACATTGTGTATTTCGATGTAGATAATAATCTGCGGATTCGGCACTTTGTTTCTGAAACTAACGATGATATAACTGACCCTGCTGGAAAATTCTCAGAGGCACTGGGAAAACTGGTTCAGTGGAATAAAACTCAAAAACTTGATACCTATGGTATTCGTACTTTTGAAGAGATGTATAATAGCCGTAAATATCCAGGGTTGGGTACTGTTAAAAAGCTTTCAATTATGCACCATATTGAACTTATGGGTCGATATTTGGATGGAGTGGCGGCACAATGAGGTTTTGCAGTAAATGCTTAAACGATCCAGAATTGCAACCAATAGTAGAGGGGTTAGGGCAAACCGATAATTCTTGCCCGGTTTGCAAAAGGCGTCAAGTATTTATTTACGATACTAATGTCAATTCCGAGCTTACAAACTACCTTGAAGAATTATTGGAAATATACACTCCAGCGATTTTGCTTCCACCTGAGTTTCCAGTTGAGGAGCAAAAGCTATTGGTTACGGAGTTAACAGACCGTTGGCATATTTTTGATAACAATCTGACATCAACGGATGTATATAATATTGTTCGAGCGGTTTGCGCTGAAAAATACGCTGAGTCGCCTAACCTATTTGATGCCCCGGTTGGAATTGCCGAGTTGAAAGATACTGTGTTTTTGAGTGAGCATTCCTTGCTACGTATGAATGATTGGGATGATTTTGTCAACTCAGTAAAGACGCACAATAGATTCCATACAAACCATATCAACTTATCAATTCTTGAGCGGTACTGTTCATTTATTAGGAAAGTATACCAAAAAGGAAGTATTTTTTATAGGGGACGTATATCCTCGGAGGAAGGTATACTGCCAATAAATATGGGTGCTCCTCTTTCTTATGAAGCTATAGCAGGGCGAGCCAATTCAGCCGGTATCAGCTGCTTATACTTGGCAAGTGATCTTGATACAACAATCCACGAGATTAGAGCAGGCATTTTTGACTATATATCTATTGGGCGTTTTGAGCTAATGCAGGATATTGTTGTTGTTGACCTTAAGGCTATAAATCATATTAGCCCATTTATTGATGGTTTTGACTTTTTGGAGCACGCAATTAACAAGGATCACCTTAACAAAATCAATTTGGAAATTGGTCGTACGCTAAGAAGAAACGATAGCTTACTGGATTACATTCCAACTCAGTATATTGCTGACTTTATTAAGAGCATTTCATACGATGGCAAACCAGAATACTCTGGTATTGAGTATAACAGTACAATTAATCCAAGTGGGCAAAACATTGCAATTTTCTATCCTGAACTATTTACTTGTACTAATGTAGAAATATATCACATTAAGGAATTGAAGTATCAGAAAGAAAAACTGTCATAACGACCGGGCATGGCAAAATCCTTGGCCAACTTAATTCCATATTTGCTTACTATATGGTACGCCCCGCCTCCACCATGTAATTTAAATCCGAACTCAATTTTAGGAGTTCGGATTTTGTGTATATACCTCTACCATAATATCCTTTTTGTAAGCGCTCAATATTAAGGTGCATGGCAAAGCAAACCCCGGTACGATATGATAATCGCACCGGGGTTTTTGTAATCCTATTTAATGTTTGGTGTTGTGGCAATAGTCCGGCAGTTTGGGCGACCAGGGCATGAAGTCCTCAAGCAGCACTGGATTACTCTTGAAATCCATGCCCGGCATCATGGTGAATAGATAAACCAAGTACATATATACATTGAGGTTATTTGCCTTAGCCGTTTCTACAATACTGTAAACGACTGCACTGGCTTTGGCTCCCTTGGTTGTATCCGAGAAAAGCCAACCTTTTCTTCCCACAACAAAGGGGCGGATCGCATTCTCGGCACGTTATTCTCATATACGGATTTCGTGCCTTATCCTCAGCTTTAGAAAATCCTCAGGATTGTTGAAAGCAGCTTAAATCAAGAGGTTTTCTGTTCAATCCTGAGGATTAATTTTTATCTTAAACCACACAGCATAGCCATTTCTTCTTCATTGCATGATGTCCACAATGGTTCTTCGTTTGCTTGTTCCGGTGTTTCTACAGATTCGATTGCTTTTCTAAGCATTTCTAAAGATGGTTTTGCATAAACTTTTGTTGTTTCTGTAGATGAATGCCCGAGAATTCTTGACACAAGTTCAAGTTCTACGCCGTTTTGGTAGAGATCGGTTACTCTTGTCCGCCTAAACATATGTGGATATACTTTTAACGGTATTTGAATACATTTTTTTCTTGCGCTTTCTGCATATTGTTTAATAAAACGTTCTACATTTCCGGGAGACATCCTGTCTGTGATTCCTTTGATTTTAGTGATAAATACATATTCGTTCACGTTTAATTCCTTTTTATGATATACCGACAAATATTGCTTTAGATGATCTGCTGTTTTCGGAGTGATAGCAACTATACGTTCTTTGTTCCCTTTCCCTGAAATTCTAATGTAAGCATTATCGGTCTGCAGGGAAATATCCTTTAGTGTAAGGCATAGTAGCTCATCCAGTCTTACTGCAGAATCGTAAAGAAGTATCATAATAACACGGTCACGTAATCCCATTTTCGTATTCGGGGGTTGCTGCAGGATGGCAGTCAGAGCTTCTTCGCTTAATGTTTCTTTTTCCTTTTTAGGAACCTTGCACTGTGGTGTTCTGGAAATACTCAACGCAACTGACTGGACTGCAATATTTCTATCAGCAGCAAACCATAGATAGGACTTTAATGCGGTAAGTCTCTGATTGCAGGTTCCGGGGCTATTTCCATTATCTTTTAGATATATGATAAATTCCTGGATGCATTTCTGACTGCAGTCATCAAATTTAAAGGTACCAACGGATATGTGGCATTTATCATACAGATACCGTCTAAAAACAGTCAGAGAATCTCTGTATGATTTAATGGTTTTAGGGCTTCTTCCTAATTGGCGTGGAAGATATGTTTCAAGGAACTCTAAAGTCATTGAAAAAAACAATGTTCCGGTCTGCATTTCTTTATTCTTCATAAGGAACCACCTCCGGAATCACTCTGCCTGACAAGAAGTCTTTCTGGCGCACAATTTGAAACGCCTTGTCCACCTGATGATAATAGTAAAAGGTGTCTTCCACACTGGAATGACCAAGGTATCTGCTCAAGTACGGCATCATGGTGTTCAGGCTGATTCCCTTAAGCATCCATTCGTTCATCTTGTTGACAACAAAAGTATGCCTTAATGCATGTATGGTAGGAGCTTTGTCACAGGAATCCGCAAATGGTGTCATATTCCAGAACTGTTTGAACTTCTTATCCATGCTCGTTTTTTGAATTGGTTGCCCCGGGACTCTGCCCGGAAAAAACCATTCAGAATCAGGCAGTATAGATACCATCCTTTTATGATAATTCCTGCACAGATCGGTAACATCGTCTGCCATGTATACCAACCGGTCCTTATTTCCTTTCGACTGTATGATTTTTAAAATACCGTCATTAAGGTTTACATCCTTTACTCTAAGATTACATACTTCTGCCAGCCGTAAGCCGCAGCCTCAAGATGACTTGGTACTCTATGGAAAAACGGTGCCATTCTTCATTATCGGGAAGATAGGAATCGATTACCTGATATAAGCTCTTTAATTCGTCTGCATTTAATATATGAGGAACTGTGGTAGCCGTTGATGCTGTCTGTCGGGGTATGTATGAGTTGATTCCGAGAGAATTCATATATAGGGATAATTGCCGGATGAAAGAAACCCTTTGGTTGCGGTAATTAGCTCCTTCTGTTGGTCTTTGAATAGCCCATTCCATTACCATATCCCTTGTTATGACTGGCTCACAGAATCCTTTATCTATACAAAAGTCATCAAAAATTTTCAGGATATATGCTTCATACTCATAAAGGAAACCATCAGCCCTTTTCTGACAGATCAGCCCTTCGATATATGGAGCAAGGCTACTGTGATAAATATAGTTTTTATTCATGACAGCATTCCTCCCTTCACTTCAATGCCTTTTAGGGAAAGAGCGCATTGCCTCACGGTATCACCATCTGTTGCCAGGTATTTAAGGACGGTTGAAGTGTCACTATGTCCGAGAGAATCTGCTATCATATTGGTATTCGTTCTACTCTTGAGCATCCGGGATGCAAATGTTTTTCTGGTAATATGAAAGCCATGTTTCTGTTTATTCAATGCTTTGTTTAACGCACGGCGGCAACAGCTTGTGTTAAGTTTTCCGTAAGGAACCCTGTGAGTAATAAATACATTATCGGAATCCACGCAGGGCCTTCCGCTCATGATATACCTGTAAAGACTGTTTCCAACATCCACCGGCATGGGAAGTTTTACAAATCTGTCGGTTTTCTGCTGCTGTACGGAAATTGTGCGTTCCTTCCATGAAATATCGGCAAGTTTCATTTCTGTAATATCAGAGGCACGTAGTCCCATACGAAGCCCGATGAGAACCATGGCCGTATTTCTTAACTCCATAGGCGTTTCTGCATTTGTCCTGAAACTGTAAACAGAAGCGACTTCTTCTTCCGTAAGTGTTTCCACGATTTCTGTTTTTTGTGCGCATTCAGTGGTCAGAGCCAACTGAAGCGTTACAGGCAAATATCCCATGTCGGCAAGATAATCCAGAAACCCACGTATCCTCACACTGTAAGCATTTCTTGCTTCTGCTGTTGAATGAGGATCTGAAATATGAAATTCCTTTATGATTTCAGGGCTTATCATAGAACAGCACATGATTTCTTTTCTATCAAGAAATTTCAAAAACCGCAGACACGAAGAACGGTACATGCTGACTGTGGAGACGGAATTTCCTTCCTTCTGATTCTTTGACAGAAAACTGAGAAGCAGGCTACGACTCCACTCGGGTAGTATGTTAATGGAATCTTCTTTATATGAATATACGATATTTGGGTTGATATCTCCACATGTCCTATATTGTTCAAAAAGTTTCATGGCAAGTCTGTAAGATTTCCACTGGACAGTGTATTTTTTAAGGTAACAACACCAGTATTCTGCTGTTTCATATGAATAACCAAGTCTGTTTGCCTCAAGAAAAATATACAATTCTCTCCATGCTTTACGGAATATTTTCTTCATCGTTTTTGAATAATTATGACGGTCAAGATAAGTAGCTCCCAATTCTTTAGCAATGGAATAGTATTCAACTGCAGAAATTTCGCCTGAAGTTTGGTCTGAACGATAAATACAAGCTATTTTGTTTGCGTTAGGGAGTTCATCTGTGATAATTATCCTTGAAACGGCAAATCGATCTAATGTATACGTAAGTGATGCAGCTATTAAATTTTTATTGGCCAGATATTGAAGGAAATGCCGTATGTTACGGTTGTATAAGTTTTTAGCCTGCATGGTACGATGGTTGCTTTGGTAATAATACCCTATAACGTTTTTGTGGTTGATATCCCCTATATTCTTTCCGCCGATGATGCTAATGTAAATCAGAAATTCAGAACAAGCTATCCTGTGTTCTTTCACGTAGCCTTCACGAAATGAATGCGAGATATCATCCAGGTAACCGTCCAGCAACAATCGGCTCCACTCAGGAAGCCTGTTATAATTGTAAGAGTTTTCGTATACATATCTATCGGTAGTAATACACCCATTTCTCATGACATTGTCAAGCCGGAAGAGTGAAAGTCTGGATATTTTAAATTTAGGATGTTTCCATCCCGCTCTCTTGCTATTTAACCACCTTTCAGCTTCCCCATGTGAATAGGGAAGCTGTTTTTCTTCCAGATACTGTTTGAACGAACGATAGCAATTTAAATGACCGTAAATAACAGACATTGAATAGTGATTTTCGGTAAGATATTTAATTACCTTACCAACTGCGGTATCATAATCTTGATACATGAAATTACCTCCTTGATATTTTGGTAATTTCAGTATCATTCAATCTGCGACAGTGTACAACAAAATCCTCAGGATTGAACAGAAACCTCTTGATTTAAGCTGCTTTCATACAATACTGAGGATTTTCTAAAGCTAAGGATAAGGCACGATTATTAGATAATTCAATACGCCCATCCTCAAGAAATGTGCTTAGTGAATTCCTTTGATTTACTGAGTAGGTAATAGCCTCACCGAGTTTGGAGCCCATGAGAACATTTACAGTTTCAATCCATGACCAATAGGCATCAAGAACTGGCTTGGAACGTTCCTGACGCTGTAGTTTCCGCCCATCCGGCGGTAGCTGCTCCAACTCCTTCTCAATGGAAAACAGCTGATTGCAGTAGTCAAATCCTATTGCGGCATTGGAGCCTTCTATTACTCCATTTTTAGGCATTGCTTCTTGATATCGTCGTCGCAGGTGGGACCAGCAGCCACATCGGGTTACGTTGGGCACTTTGTCATATCCCTTGTAGCCATCGGTTATCAAATATCCATGAAAGCCTTCCAGGAATCGCCTGGCATGCTCACCCGATCGCGTAGGCTGGTATTCAAACAGCACTATTGGTTTAGTCTCGGTTTTCCCTGAACAGTATACCCACATCCGCGATTCTGAGGAGGGTTTCTTTCCTTCCTCTTTGAGCACTTGGGTCACCGTCTCATCAGCATGAACCACAGCCTGTTTCACTAGATGAGTTTTCATAATTTCCCACAGGGGCAACAGCCAATCGTTTGCTGAGCGTATAATCCAATTGGCTAATGTTGCTCTGGAAAGAACAATCCCTTGATTGGCCCAGTCTTTTTCCTGCCGGTACAGTGGCAGGCCATTAACATATTTTTGATACATGACATGAGCCACAGTTGACGCTGAGGCCAAGCTCCGTTTTATGACCGGCACGGGAGTGGGAGCTTTTACAATCGTGGCTTCTCCCGTTTCCAGTTCGCAACGTTCGCAGACGTAGCTGTATCTAATATATCGAAGTCTCTTTACCCTTGCCGGTATTATCTCTAATTCTTCGCGAACGGTCTCTTTTCCGAGAACCCGCATTTTCCCGTCGCATACTTCGCAGGTGAGTTGTTCTTCATCCAGTTCGCAGAGGATCTCCTCTACAGGAAGGTCTGCGGCCAGTTCTTCTTTGGTGCGTTTGGGTTTCCTGGCATGCCCGGATACAGATACTTGGTCGGGTTCCGGTGCATTCCGGTTTGCTTCAAATTCTGCTTCATTGAATAGGGAAGGCTGAGGATTATCCTCTCCCAAAATATACCTGCGTTTTTCGCTGGATTGACCATACATACCCTTTTGTAATGCAGCCACTATATCCATAAGTCGGTCGATCCGCAAATTCTTTGATTCTATGGTTTTGGCCTGTTCGTCAATCTGTATTTTGAGGCCTGTAATATATTCTTTTACATCAGGCGAAAGCCCCGTCAAATCTATTGTTTTCATGCTTTAATTATATCATGAAAATGCCCAATAATCCAGTATTATCGGGGTTTTATGCTGTTTTAATAAAGATAGTTTAGTATCTGAAACAAGTGATTTCAGATACTAAATCATCCTTTAGTAGAAAGCCCTGGCTGTAATGTCACCAAACCCCCTCGGGGGGTCTATTGACATCCCTTCCATAAGTAAGCGCAGTTGCTTAACCGTTATATTTCTTACTTCAATGGGCTCATTTGGCCATTTGAACCGGGCTCCTGCTCCATCCAGGCGTTTGTAATACAAGACAAAACCGTTGCGATCCCAGCTTAGAGCTTTAAGCCGATTGCGGCTCCGGTTACAGAAGAGGAAAAGATAGTTGCCAAAAGGATCCATCTTGAATTCCTGCTTCACGATGATGGCCAGCCCATCTACCGACCGCCTTAGATCTGTAGCTCCACAGGCTAGATAAATGCCATCATAATCTAAAATGTCCTTCAGCATACGGTATCTACGACCTTGAGTATATCCGCAAGCAATGTAGGACTAAACCCAGTTGCTACGCAGATTGTCCATTTACCGCATTTGAGCTTGATTTCATCGTTGGCAATTTTATCTGCCGCTATTGCCATCGTGATGTCTGCCCACTGCTGTGATTTGTCCTGAGCTTTTCTGTTTACTCGGGTTGCCCAGTTAACATAACGCCGATATTCGATGCCCTTTGCTTCGCACCAGGTCTTCGCTTTCATCCCGCTGGCCCTGCATTCAGTCACCAGTGCCTTCTGTTCTTCATAGGTCACCGTTCATTAATACCCCCATTCCTTTTTTCTATGGGTATATTGTCTCATGCTTGCTGCAGCTTTACCATGCACCTGATTATTGAGCGCTTACGAACAGTTATATGTCGATTGTTTTGGAGACAATAAGAAAGTTCTTGTTGATTGGATTCAAAACGGTTACCAACCCCTAATGTTAGGGGGACAGGTAGGGTCTGGGAAAAGTACGCTTATTAATAAGGCGTTTGCAGAAACGAAGTCCATGCCTGATATAACGTTGCACTTTGATCAAGAGATGGTCAATCTGGATGATGGTGATTTTTGGGGAATTACATTAGCAGGTTTTATCAATGCAAGCCTGCAGCTTAGCATCGATCTTTCTTTTTGCATTCTGCCAGAGGAAATTGGTGGGTATGAAGCAGGCGATTGGAAGAAACTCACACAAGATCTGTGCCCGCAGGAGTATACCCTGGATGCATTTACCCGGAAGGTGGTGCTTCGTAATAAAGTAGCGGAATTGGCCCGTTCTGGATATTTGGAACGGGTGTTAAAGCAAATCGGATGTTTGCTTCAGGAAGCGCTCAAGAGGCCGCTTTTTATTTTTGCTGCTGGATTGGATAAGTTTGAAGTGGATAGTGCTGCTCAAATTGCTGTACAGGAGATCATCTCCAGCCTTTCAGCTTATAAAACGTTATTTGAGGTAAATGCTGTTCATCTATTTATGCAGTATCCCCGGTTAGCTTTACTGGATCGTTCGTTTATTACCACGGTTTCCGATGATGCGATAGTTGATATGATGAAAAAACGTTTAGGTGGATATGCAAAAGGGCAGCAAAAACAATTAGAGATACTTGCTCATTGGGCGGGTGGTAATCCCCGTCAGGCATTACGGTTGTTGACTCATTATCTGGCTGCAAAGCGACAGGGTTCGAGAAGTACTGCAGAGTGTATTGCGGTAGCTATTCGCAATACAACGGGCGACTTTTTTTCTTTTGCTCCACAACCTTCCAGGGAGCTAATGAGAGTGATAGAGAAATCAGAAAAAATTGCATCAGCCTTGTTTTCTCTCCCTGGTGATAAGGAAACGGCTCGAAGGGCGCTATATGGTAACTGGATTTTCGTATCAGGTGTTGGCAATGGTACCGAATGGCAAGCAGGGGTGAATCCTCTTGTGAAACCTGCATATGATTTAAGTGATTTGGTTAAAACGCCTGAACTGTATTTACTGAAGGCATATGCTGAACAACGTGGCATGAGTGCCCAGGGATTAGGGCTAAGTCTTATTGATGAACAAACTGGGGAGGAGAAAACCGGTGATCAGTTGTTATGGGAAACGATTATATTCGGTGTTGAGAGTCCAGTACATACGAATATAGGTGAATTATTAAATATATTGAGCGCTGCTCTGCTTTCGCGGGAACGTGCGGATAGAACAATTTTAGCTTATAAAGATGGAGCGTTTCTTGGTGCAGTTCAGGCTTATCTTTTTGCCAAGGCTAATACCTATGAATATCAGCAATGTGCACATTATCAGTTAGAGGGTGGCGATGGAAAACAACCGATAGCTGATTTAGAGGCAATATTATCCTCAAATATAGATGTTATTTCTATTGAGTTTACCGGCAAATGGACTTCCCATCAACTGCAAACCCTGGACAAACTTAGAGACAAGCTTTTGCAGCATCAGCTGCTTTGGTGGATTAAGCTGGATTCCTTGAAAGAATATCTGCCACATTGGACGCAGCTTCGCCAACTGTTTGAGGTTTTTATTTTAGAAGATGAGTTGCTTGCTAGTATTTCGGTTGAGGAAGTGGAAGCAGATTTGAGCTTTTTTACTGATTTGGTGGAGGCTGAGCCCAGTGCCGAGGCTAATGTCGGTAGCAACCTCAAGATTGTATTGGAATACCTGCAAAAAATCAGGGGGGGAAGTTGAATGGATAAGGACATTATTCGTGCGTACCTCTGGCAGGAGATTATTAGGTTAGCTTTTAGCCCCTCCAGCACGAAGGAACAAAAAACCTGGCTTGCACTATATGCTAAGAGTCTGAAGAACTTTTGGGAGGTGGGTACCTATCCCGATAACCCACGTGAATATAAGGGCAGATTAAGCATTATGATTGATAATTTATTTGTGCCAAATATATGTTTTGAGTGTACGATAGAATCTATGCAGAAGTTTTCGGTGCGGTGTGTCTATGAGAATGATCACAAGGTGATGCATCCATATATGTTACTTCATGATATGGATGGACAGGACTTCGATTTTCCGCGACAAACCTTCCTTACCTGTTGTGGAAAGGGAAAGGTAGCTAGAAAGAAATTTTCGGATGATGATATCGAAGCCGTTGTTGATGGATTACTTCTTCATCCTGCTGTTCATATGCATGTAGAATCTCCATTCGACTATCATGAGATTCGCTTAGGGACTGGTATTGACAATCCGTTTCAATATTTGTTTCATCTTCGCTATCAGCTTTGTTTGTTCAATGAAAAGAGGCAAGCTGAAAGGGTTCGTCTAATTACACTATTTTCAGATGCCATCAGGAGTCAATCTCGAATACCCCCAAATTCATTGATGGATTCTGGTACTAGTCACCGGAGTTCCTGAGTTAAAGTTTTTAGGTGTTGATGTTTTTTTCTGCGTTTGATTATGTATCTTGCAAATAATAGAAGCAGGACATACTTCACTGGATAAGGGGATAAACGAAAGATAATGGATTAGGATAATAACTATAATATAATATTAATAATTAAACATTGATAGTAAAACATATTATAATAGGGGTATCCGTAACTTTGCTTGGAAAGGAGGCAGACCCAGTGGAGGAGCGACGAATTTCTTTTAAAATTGATGGCGCTGCGGTCATTGATCAATCAATCTCCTTTAGATTACTTTCTAAATTACTTGACGGAATTCAGAATACATTTTTTTGTATTGGTTTAGCGTTAACAGAAAGGGAAGCGAAGAGCACTGGTCGCATTCCAAATTATATACAGCAAGCCTGTGAGTTGAGACGGGTTATTGAGAAGCCAGGTAGTTACGAGGTGGTGGCTGAGGTTGCCGATTTGTATCAAAATAATCTGTTTGATTTTGATCTGGGTAAGAAGACCCTGGATAGTTTTAATATATTAATTAATTCATTAAGTGAGAATGATGCTAACACCATTAGTACTACATTTCCAGATAGCATACATCGGCGTCGTATTCTGCGTTCAGTTGAAACATACTGCCCAAGGGTTGGAGATGAGTGGGAGATAGTTTTTAAAGATACTCTCAGGCAAAAAAGTAATATCCTGAACATAAATGTACGTGAACTTATTCAGCAAGCTGTGAGTCCGCCTGATATAGAAATGATGACGGTAACCGGAAAGTTGATGCGTTTACATTTGGATGAACATAAGATAGCAATTTATTACCAACCTACTGGACGAATCCTGGATTGCTATTATGATATTGAGATAGAAGATTTTATTATTGGGAATTTAAAAGACTTAATTCAAGTTACTGGACATGTACAGTTGGATGCATCGGGACATCCAGAAAAGATAATTGATGCAAATTCGATAAGTGAATTGGATTTAAGTCCAGTTAAATATACTAAGTTGTCAAATAGCGAGGTGTCATTGGATTTGAAAAAACCTATTGTTGTTGACCCTGTTTTTGTGGGCGAAGAAATAATTCTCGAATTCCCTGATTTTAATATAATTGCCACTGGCAGTAGTCGAGAAGATGCGATAGCTGCTTTTGAAGAGGATTTCATTTGGCTGTGGCGTGAGTATGTTTTAGAAAATGATGAGCAGCTTAGCGGGGATGCAATAAAATTCAAAGAGCAATTGTGTTCTTGGGTGAAGGAGTGATGGTGTGGGAACAAGAAAGAAGGATTATGTTCAAAACGGGCTAAAACGTAAGGGGTTTAAGCTTTCAAATAATGACCATGCCAAATTTACATATATTACCCAGGAAGGGCTAAAAACCAGTATCTGGACTAAGACAAGCTTTGGAAGCAGTCATAAAGATATATCTGATGATAATTTAAGTAAAATGGCCAAACAATGCAGGCTTTCAAATAAAGAGTTTATGAGACTGGTAGATTGTTCTCTAACTAGAGAAATGTATGAGATTTTCCTGAAAGAAAATAGACATATTTTTTAGATAACACTGAAAACAAGGGAAATTTCAGCCCAGGGGGAAGCAACCATGCCGGAGTTTATGGGGAGTTATGGGCAGGAAAAACATGAAGTTTTTAAGGGTGCTTTACAGGCAGCAGCGATGAAAGATAATAATTGCTAGTATCGGGCTGACGACTGGTATAAGATGGGTCGGCACATTTACAGCGGGAAAATGCTCTTTGGAAGAAATGCGAGATAATGGTACCAGCATTCAGAGATGGGGTATAACTATCGGATGAGTAATATTGTAGCGGCTATAGGTCGTGGGCAATTACAGGTATTAGATGAACGGGTAGATGCTCATAGAGCTGTTTTCGAACGCTATGAGAAGGCCCTGGGGGATCGGGGGGTAGGCTTTATGCCTGAGGCCGGCTACGGCAGGTGTTGTTATAGCTAGCCTAAACCGTCCAAAAGCTGACGGTATTGCCTGACCGAGAATTGCTAGATATAATGACCATATCTTAGGGAAAGGAAAAGACGCCTCTGTTAAATGTGCTAATGCAGCAACAAAAGCACCAGAAGCGTCCCCCAAAGGTATGGTAATTGTATCAAATTATGAATTAGATTTAAACCCCGATAAGGGAGTTTTTTGTTAGGAGCTTGGAGCAACTTCCCTGCCCGTGCTGTAGCGGACAATTAAAAGTAATCGGCAGTCGCCAGAGAAAATGTATTACTGCCTCAGGAGAAAAGATAATTTTAATCATTCGTAGGTTGAAATGCATTGAATGTAAACATGTCCGCCACGAACTACCGGATATGCTTGTGCCATACAAACTCCTAGTCATCATACATCTCCATGAGTGTATTAAAACTTCCACCATGGGAAACATTTAATAATCTAAAAGCATCATCATATAAGATTTGTCCTTCTAAAGTCGAATTAATGACTGCCTTTGCAAATGTTTTGCTAAGGTTGCTTTTTTTTGTATTATAGTAAGAACCACCACTACCGCTATTTATATATTGTCTATATTTTTCCATAGAGATTTCATAAACTTTTTGGTAAGTAGGATAATCTATCTGGTTTAAGTCATAATAGCGTTTAGCTAATGCTAAAGCACTAATTTTGAGTTTTTCAGCCTGATGTTCTATAAAACCGACTTGATCAACTGGGTTTTGCCAAAGTTTTAATAGCAATATTTTGGGCATTAAGACTTCAGCGGTTATTTTGTTACAGATTATCTCGTTGTCTATATTATTTTCAGTAATAACATTATCATCTGTACTGATCAGCAGATGGGTAAATTCATGTATTAAGGAAAATATTTTAGCCCCTGCACTATCTTTATTGTTAATAAAAATCAGTGGGGCAAGTTCATCAAACAGTAAAAAAGCCCGAAATTCTCTAATGTCTAGTGGCCGGTGTGTATTATTAATAACAATACCATTCTTCATTACCAGGACTCCTACATCTTCTATCCTTGACTTTAAAAAATTAAATGCACTGTTATAGTCCGGGTGTTTATTATACCAGTCTATCGGTACATCTAAGATTTTTCTTATTTCCTTAACAACTTCATGAAGCTTATTAACACTACCCTCAAACATTCCTATAAACGGTAAAGGTTCGGCACCTATAGCAATTCGATATTCCCTCATATAAGTCCGGGCCAGGTCCTCGAACATATTGAGAGGTGGGAGGGTTTTTAAATAAAGGCTAAAAAGAAACTGGCTTTATTCATATGCATAATATTGCTGGCTCTGCTGGCA
>ENA-UOOK01004169-UOOK01004169.1-fermentation-metagenome-genome-assembly--contig:-NODE-4169-length-15737-cov-14.257812_pt1 | contig 15737 bp, 13 predicted proteins | sample MGYA00245777_ERZ724023 | MGnify/ENA primary metagenome ERZ724023 (study PRJEB28704, sample SAMN03018312) | fermentation metagenome | biome: anthropogenic terrestrial biome; feature: soil...
GATGGGGAGGTATTCTTTGTTCTTTCTCCTAACTGTTTGTTCTCATTGCATAAATAGTCCGAAAACTACCACTTTTTCCCTTATGATAATTTTTAGGTGTAAATCTATATTTAAAAGCACCACCAGTTCCTTCAACTATTACGCCAGGGAATTTTTTACCGTAAGTGTTAATTGGGGAATTGGATAAATATTGTAGAATTTCATTTTTTAATTCTTCACGTTCATCTAAAGATAAACCACATTTAAACCATTTTTTCATAAATGGTTTACTGAAGAGAAAATTTACTTCATAACTCATCTTTTCTCCTTAATAATAAGTATATATGATTATGTCGCTCTGACAAATAAATAGAAGCGTAAAAATTTCCTATCCCTTGTACTTGAAAGGACAATGTTCTAAATGATCGTTGATTAGTCCGATTCCCTGTAAATATGAATAAATAATTACCGGCCCCACAAAAAAGAAGCCGTCTTTTTTCATCTGTTTGGCTATTTTTTTAGCAATATCATTGGTAGTTGGTACCTCATCATAAGTTTCTGGGTGGTGCACAATTGTTGTCGGAATAAAATGCTGTAAATATTTGGCAAAGTTGCCATCTTTAGCTTGCACCATCAGAATTGCCTTAGCATTTTTAATTGCAGCGTTAATCTTCATTTTATTGCGAATAATAGAACTATCTTGCATTAATTTATTAACGTCTTCATCGGTCATTTGGGCAACCTCAACCGGATCGAAATTTTTAAAAGCTTTGCGGAAATTCTCACGTTTGTGCAATACTACCGACCAATTAAGTCCCGATTGGAATAATTCCAGTACCAACATTTCGTATAAATAGTGTTCATTTAAGTTGAGCTTGCCCCATTCATGATCATGATATTTTTGCACAATTTTATCCCGTGTTTGACCCCACGGACAACGTAAATTAGCTATATTTGTTTGCATTGTTATCTCCTTTAGATCAAGTTTACTTTTCTATTGTTAAGTACGCAAAAAGAGACAGCTTTTTCTATAAAAATATTTTAAAAAATATAAATAAAAAGTAACTTTTCATAGTCTAAAAAGCGAAACATTATCTTTTTTTGTTATAATAGAAGATGAAATTTTAGGAGGCCGAAATGGAAAAGCTGGATACAATGAAATTGGCTGATGATTTAGCCTTATTACAAGATAAAGTTTTAGGTAAAGAACAATCTTTTAATGCTGATGCTGTTTATAAAATAATTGATGGCTTAGGTGTTTTAGATAAGCCAATTAAAGATTACTTTAATATGACCGAAGATCAATATTATGAATCTGAAAGTGATCATAAGTTAACTTTGGTAAATCTTTCAGAGAAATTGACTGATCTGCATGACCGAATTTTAACGAATCACGTTGATGGTTATGTCGATAAAGATCAAATTCATCTGACTTATAATCATGAAAATCCTTATGAAGATGATTTCTATAATCCAGAAGTTGATTATCATGTTATTACTTACAGTCTTAAGGTGATCGGTGCTGTTCAATCGGTCGCAGCCAAAGACTTGCAAGGAGTATTATCTAAAGATGCTGTTTTGTCATTGGGGCTTGCTACCTACGCTTTAGCAAACAACGCATAGTTTTATATAGTCGGCAATGGTTGCCGGCTTTTTCTTTATCTTCGAGGCGTAATTATGAAAATTTTTAAACAAGCTAGAGGATTTGCTGATAAATTTTTAGGTGCAAAAAGACGTGCATCACTTGAACCAAGCAATGAAAACTTGGATCCCATGCAAAAATATACAACAGTAGGTGAATACCATGTGGGGAAGTCTGAAGGCACACCCGGTGGTCAACCATATGAATTAACCGTTTATAAAGATGAAAAAGATATTTTACATCAAGCTCTTAGTCTAGAAAGTTCTCAAAATCTTGCCCCGGAATATGTTCGTCAATTTAATAAAAAATTAGGACGTTTTCGTGCTTTTAAGAATAGGGAAACGGGTCGGCGTTACCAGGTAGAAAAATATCTGGACGGTTTTGTTGAACGGGTAAAAAATCACGTACGTAAGGGTGAAGACTCAATTAATATTAGTGTGATCACTGATACCCACTATAAAGATCGAGATAGCACTGATTTTTATGGCTGGAATGGTTTAACCCATGTAAACGAATTCTCTTATTTAGATGATTCAGGTCTTCTAGATTTAAAGGTACATTTAGGTGACTGGATTGATGGTTCCGATACTGGCTTTGTCAGTGAAGGTGAACTCATGCGGTTGCGTGAAGCATTCAAATCAAATAATGTTCCCTATATTATGCTTAAGGGTAACCATGACGAAAACGATAAATTTGATGAACACCATGATTTACGTGCATCGTTTCCAGAAAATGAATTTGAGAATATTATGTGGCCTTCAATGTACGAACAGGCCCGCGTTCATTACTTATCCCGGCAACACGGTGTTTGTTACTATGATTTTGATGATTTACGTTTTATTTCGGTTAATACCTCGGATTTACCTTATATTTTAGATTCTAAAGGACAGAAGAAGTACGATGCCAAGCTTACTTTAGCTGTCAGGGAGGATCAAATTGAGGAAATTATTGAAATCCTTGAAAAATCATCTGGTAAAAAGATAATCTTTTTGAGTCATGCTAATCCGATCAATCGTAAGGGGTCTAATGCTTTGAAATATAACGGCCGATCTTTGCATGAACTTTTGGTTGCCTTTAACCAAGGTGAGAAGGGTCGGATGCATTCAAGTGTAGGTGTGCCACCAGAATTTCGGCTGGCAAATGATTTTGATTTTACCCATATTAAGGATGCACGGATTGTTGCTTACTTCTGTGGTCACCGCCACCGTGAGGATCAATACCGGATTAATGGCATTCAGTACATTTTATTTAATTGTTCAGCTTTGATGGGACCAAACCATGTCTTGACAACAAAGTACAATAAAAACTGGCACCGGGAAATTGATAGTGCCACAGAATTTGCTGGGTATATCGTTAACATTGACTTGAAAAAGCACATTATTCAAGCATTTGGTTATGGAGCCGCTTCCAAACGAAGAATCTTTTTTATTTAGTTAAATTAGTGCAAAGCAGTTTGGTAATTGCAAATCTTTAGCATATAATAAAAAAGTTAAAGTGGAGTTATTGAGTTGAAATTATGAAATACAATTTATAAAAAATTTGTTAAAGGAAGTTTGAAGCATGTGCGGAATCGCTGCATTTTATGATCCAGAAATTAATGATAAACAATCTGCTATTGGTAAAATGATGGCAACAATCAAGCATCGTGGGCCTGATTCTGATGGTTATTATACTAATGATAAAGTTGCTCTTGGTTTTAGAAGACTTTCAATTATTGATCTTCGTGGTGGTAACCAGCCAATTTTTAATGAAGATAAATCACGGGCAATTATCTTTAATGGTGAAATTTACAATTTTAAACCGTTAAGAAAAGAATTAATCAAAGCAGGTCACAAGTTCACTACCAAAGCTGATACTGAAGTTTTGCTTCATGGCTTTGAAGAGTGGGGTATGGATGGCCTGCTTAAGCGTGTTCGTGGCATGTTTGCCTTCTTTATTTGGGATAATAACAATCAAACCCTTTATGGGGCTCGTGATTTCTTTGGTATTAAACCGCTATACTATAGCGACCAAGATGGCCACCTTCTTGTTGGTTCAGAATTGAAGAGCTTTTTGGCTTTTCCAGGCTTTAAAAAAGAGTTAAACGTGGAAGCAGTTAAGCCGTACTTAATGAATCAATACAATGATTTGGATGAAACCTTTTTTAAAGGCGTATACCGTTTTCCAGCAGGCCATTGGTTTGAATATAAAGATGGGAAAATGAAAACCCATAAGTACTGGGATGCTGAATATAAAGAAAACAATCTGAGCTTTGAAGCTACTGTGCAAAAGATCGATGAGGATCTTAGAGAAACGGTCAAATTGTACCGGAATGCAGATGTTCCGGTTGGTGCCTTCTTATCAGAAGGTGTTGATTCAAGCTACATTACCAGCATCTTAAATCCGGATGATGTTTTCTCAGTTTCCTTTGATGACTCAACCTATAATGAGGCTTCTAAAGCAAAGGCTTTAGCCGATATGAAGGGTTGGAAATTCTATTCAAAAAAGGTTAACGCCGATGAGGCAATGAAAGACTTCCCTGAGATGCAGTACCACATGGATGAACCTGATGCTAACCCATCAATCATTCCTCTTTGGTATCTGTGTAAGATGGCTCGTAAACATGTTACGGTTGCACTTTCCGGTGAAGGTGCCGACGAATTATTTGCAGGTTATGTTAACTACGGGATGCATACCCACAGCAATGTGATTAAGGTCTTTACTTCAGAATTGAAGAAATTGCCTAAGCATAGTCAGGTAAAATTAGCCCGTAAGGTTAAGAAGATGCCTGATTTTCCTGGCAAGGTTCATATTTACACCAACTTAGCTGAGCCAAGCGAATTTTACGTTGGGCAATCAGTTATTTACGATATGGATTATCCGACTATCTTCACTTCTAAGGATGCAAATGATATTTTGCAACCGACCTATCGCAATAAATTGACGGTTAATGGTATTTACCAAAAAGATTTTAAGAAGGTTAAGGGTATCGATAATGTTAAGCAGATGCAGTACATTGATTTGCACCACTTTATGCTTAACGATATTGAACAAAAAGCCGATAAGATTTCGATGGCTCATTCACTTGAATTGCGTGTTCCTTATTTGGATAAGAATATTGCGGAACTTGCTAATTCGATTCCAACTAAATATTTGATGAACCGGCATGATACTAAATACGCACTTCGTAAAGCCTCAGAAAAAGCCGTACCAGAAGAGTGGGCAAAGCGTCCTAAGCTGGGTTTTCCAACCCCAATTAAGCAGTGGTTACAAGAACCACGTTTTTACAAGCAAGTGCGAAAATTATTCAGTGAAGATTTCGTTAATGATATTTTCGATCAAAAGAAAATTTTGCAGTTACTTGATGAAAATTATAAGGGCGATGGTTCACACCGCCGGCAAATTTGGACCATCTATACTTTCCTTGTTTGGTACAAATTATTCTTTGTTGACTATGACAACACCGTTAAGAAGTATCAACGTGTTCAGCCAGAAGTAGCAAACTTACTTAAGCAGGGAAGGTTAGTTTAACCAGGGGATGACTAATGAAAATGAGTAAAGATTTTACACCTATTTTACTTGGTAGTGATATTAATGTTTATGGAATGGCCCGGTCATTTAATGAGGCTTATGGGATCAAGGTTCATGCGTTAGCTGATTCGCAGTTGGCAGCAACCCGTTTTTCTAAAATTGTTGATGTAGAACTGCATGAAGGATTTAGTGAAGATCCAACTTTCATGAATGTTATGCGTGACAAGATGCAGGTTTATAAGGATCATAAGGAACCGGTTATTTTGATTGCTTGTGGCGATGGTTACGCAGAGCTTCTGTCTAAACATAAGGAAGAATTAAAGAAGGTTTTCGTAGTTCCTTATATTGACTATGATCTTCTTAAGGTGATTATTACTAAGGAAGGCTTTTATAAGACCGCTGAAAAATACGGCTTGCCGTATCCGAAGACTAAGATTATTACTATCGATGATTACAAGGCAGAGAATTATTTAACTATTCCATTTGATTACCCTGTAGAATTAAAACCTGCGGACCCTGTTTCTTGGCTTGATGTACATTTTAAAGGCCGTAAAAAGGTATTTACCATTCATGATGAGGGTGAATTAGCCGATATTGTTGGTAAAATCTATGGTAATGGTTATAAAGCCGATCTAATTTTGCAAGACTTTATCCCAGGGGATGACTCCAACATGCGTGTGCTTAATGCTTACGTTGATAAGAATCATCAGATTAAGATGATGTGTATGGGTCACCCACTTTTGGAGGATCCTACTCCACAATCAATCGGAAATTACATGGCCATTCTGCCCGAGTACGATGAGAAGTTGTATGAAGAAGCAGAAACATTCCTTGAAAAGATTAATTATACAGGGATGGCTAACTTTGATATCAAATTCGATGTACGTGATGGTCAATACAAATTCTTTGAGATCAACTTACGGCAAGGACGTTCCAGTTTCTACGTTACCTTAAATGGTTATAACTTAGCTAAGTGGTACGTTGATGATTATGTCTATGATGATTTAAAGGATAAGTCAGAAGTTTATGGTAACAAATTGAAGTCTAAGCATGTTTTATGGCTTGGTGTCCCTATTAAGATCTTCAAGCAGTATGCTTATAAAAATAAGGCTAAGAAGACGGCTGAAGAATTAATTCACGAAGGCCGTTATGGTACTACCGTCTTTTACGATAAAGATAAGAGCTTTAAGCGTTGGCTTCTTATGAAATACATGTTCCATAATTACTATGCGCGGTATAAGAAATATTACGAAGTAAATAAGGGCCAATTCTTTGAAGAAGAGGCCAAAAAATTAGCTGCTAAAGGCAGAAATAGTTAACTAATTTAAGATAATAATTAAAAAATTTTAAATAAAGAAAGAACAATACTTTTCACGAAGCACTGTTCTTTTTTTAACCATCTTGATACACTTATACCAAGAAATAGGAAGGATTGATTAAATGAAACTAACACATGGACCAATCAAAACTGATGAGATTAAATTACGCTGGCTGATTCTTGGTGAATTGGCCGCCTGGATTGGTTCCAGCTTCGTTTGGCCGCTGACCTCCGTTTATCTCAATAAGCAGCTGCACATCAGCCTTTCTATGATTGGGGTAGTCTTATTCTTTAATTGTGCGGGTAATATCTTGGGATCGATGATTGCCGGGCGACTCTATGATCGTTGCAATCCTTACCCTTTAATCTTATGGGGATTAGGCTTGGGTGCCGTTGTTTTGTTCATAATGGCTGCCTTTCATGGCTGGCCTGAATATTGGATTTGGTTGACGATCACCGGTTTCCTTAGTGGCTGGGACGGAACCCTGATTAATTCAATTGCAACTAGTTTGAAAAAATATCCGAGTCGCTACGTTTTTAACGTCTTGTATTTTTCGCAAAATTTAGGTGTGGTAACTGGAACGTTAATAGTAGGTTACCTCTATGATTATTCAATTGTCTTGCTATTTATAATTGCAGGAGCACTTTTTGTGATTGCCTTTATTAACGCAGCAATTAATTACCGCCCAATTATTAACTTTAGCAAAGAACGCTCAAACAAAGAAAAGAGTGGAGAAAAGCAAAAAGCACAGCCGATGCCTAAGCGGAATTTTATGATGACAATAACTTTCCTCACTACATTAGCCGTAACCTGGTTAATGTACATGAACTGGGAATCTAACTTATCTGTTTACATGGTTTCCTTAGGAATACCTTTCCACTTATACAGTTTGTTGTGGACATTGAATGCTGGTGTGATTGTAATTGTACAGGGGATTTTAACCAGATTTCCGCATATTTTTAAAAATCTGTTCCACCAGATCGTCTTTGGTATTATCATGTTTTCACTTTCATTTGTTACCCTGATTTTTGCTAAGGATTTTCCACATTTTGCCTTATCAATGTTCATATTGACACTAGGCGAATCTACCGCATTTCCAGCAATCCCTGCTTACATTAATGAATTGTCACCAATTACCAGTAAAGGTAAGTATCAAGGGGCAATTATGGTAGCAAGTGGAATTGGTCGTGCCTTTGGTCCGTTATTTGGCGGGATGATTATAGACCATGCCGGCTATATTCCATTCTTTACGGTTGCTGCAGTGATTATTTTCTTGATGGTTTTACTGCTTATTCCAATGTATGAAAAATTACGCAAGCATCTAACCATCTATAAATAAGTTTTGTAAAAGCAATTTAACGGCAGTAGTTCCATTAAAATGCTATTATTAAGCTAGTTTAGTTTTAATTTAGAAATAAAAAGGAGATTCTGAATGAGTAGAATTGTAAAAGTTCGTGGTGGGAGTGGCGATGTTATTGAGCCTAAAGTCGGCACTCGTCCCCAAGATAACTTATATCTAGCTGTTAATTCAGAATGGATTAAAAATGCTAAGATTCCTTCAGATCGTTCACGGACTAGTTCGTTTGACGGAATTGATGTAAATGTTGAAAAGAAAATGATGAAGGACTTTGCTGCTTTTGCAGATGGTAAGAAAGATTTACCAAACGTGAAGGACTTTGATAAAGCGGTTGATTTGTATAAGATTGCCCGTGACTTCGACAAGCGTAACAGTGATGGAGCTGCTCCAATCAAAGCTGATTTATCCCTTCTTGAAGGTATTAGCAATTTTTCAGATTATAATTTAAAAGCACCTGATTTAGCTGAAAATGGTTTTGATTTGCCTTTCAGCTTTTACGTTGATGCTGATATGAAAAATACCAAGGTAAACGTACTGCAATTTGGCGGTCCAGGCACTTTCTTACCTGATACAACAACTTATAAGACGCCTGCAGCTAAGAAGCTTCTTGATGTACTTAAAAAGCAATCAGAAAATCTGCTGAAAATGGCCGGTGTTTCTGAAGATCAGGCTAATAAGTATGTTGAGGATGCTATCAAATTTGATGCTAAAATTGCTAAGTTAGTTAAGTCGACTGAAGAGTGGGCTGATTATCCAGCAACTTACAACCCAATGAAGATCGCTGACTTTGAAAATAAATTCGATGGCTTTACCATTAGTTACTTCTTAAAGGAGGCTATTGGTGAAGAACCTGAACGGATTATTGTCACTGAACCGCGTTATTTAGAGCACATTAACGAATTAATTAATAAGGACAACTTTGATGAAATTAAAGGCTGGACATTAGTTAACTTTATTAACGGTGTGGCATCAGACTTGTCGCAAGATTTCCGTGAAGCAGCATTTCCATTTAGCCAAGCTTTATCTGGTCAACCAAAATTATCTTCTGGTGAGAAGCAGGCCTATCACATAGCAGATGGTGCATTTAGTGAAGTAGTCGGCGTTTACTATGGTAAGAACTACTTTGGTGCTGATGCCAAAAAAGATGTTTTAGATATGATCCACCGGATGCTAAATGTTTATGAAAAGCGCATCAATGAAAATAGCTGGCTTTCTGAAGCAACCAAGAAGAAGGCAATTGTTAAGCTGCGTGCCCTAATTTTAAAGGTTGGTTACCCAGATAAGATTGAAAAGATCTATGATCGGTTAAAGGTAATTCCAGCTAGTGAAGGTGGCACCTTATATTCAAATGAACGTGCTTTTACAGTTGAAAGTATCAAATATAATATTGAACAGTTGCATAAAGAAGTTGACCGCACTGTATGGTTAATGGCAGGTAATGAGGTTAACGCGTGTTATGATCCGCAAAGAAATGATCTGACCTTCCCAGCCGCAATTTTGCAGGCCCCGTTTTACGACTTGAAGCAAGACCGAGCTACTAACTTTGGTGGCATCGGTACGGTTATTGCGCATGAAGTTTCCCATGCGTTTGATAATAATGGTGCTAAATTTGATGAATTTGGTAACATGAAGAATTGGTGGACCAAGGATGATTACGCTGAATTTAAGAAGCGTACTCAGGCTGAAATTGACCTGTTTGATGGTATTCAATATGGTCCAGTTAAGCTCAATGGTAAGCAAATTGTTTCCGAAAACATTGCTGATCAAGGTGGGTTAACCGCTGCAGTTGAAGCTGCCAAAAATGAAGGCGATGATTTGAAGAAGTTATTTGAAAACTTTGCTCGTGTTTGGGCAAACAAGCAATTAACCGAATCAATTAAGACGCAAGTATCTGTGGATGTTCATGCACCAGGTCCAGAACGTGCCAACGTACAATCACAATGTCAAGATGAATTTTATAAGGCATTTGATGTTAAACCGGGTGATGGTATGTGGCTAGATCCTGATAAACGAGTTCATATTTGGTAATTATTTATAAATAAAAATAAAACCGTTATCTTTGTAGCGAAAGATAACGGTTTTTGTGTTTAGTGAAAACATGACACTAGACATATTGATCATTTTTATTATATCACGAAAGTAATCAATTTCTAGTACTTTGGTATATTAATTTTTAGCTGGGTGGTTATAAGGATAAAAAGTACAAATGGTAAAAATATCTAGCACACGCCATTTAGGTGAAAAATAAAACCGTTATCTTTGTAGCGAAAGATAACGGCTTTTGTGTTTAGTGAGAATTTTTCACCAGACCTACTGATCAATTAATCTTCTTTTTTCAAATTAGAATAATCTTTTGGAGCTACGCGCTTAATATGTGGTCGCTTAGTTTTACCTAAGATGAGGGGCACACGCTCGACTACTGTATCTGCATATTCCAAGCCGAACCAGGTGGCTGGATTTGAGGATAAGTTCTGCAGCCAAACACGAGCCTGAACGATCCATTTTTCATAACCCTGTAATTTAGTTAAAGGACTAACGACGTCGTTAACAATAACGAAGGAGAAGTCGCCGACTTCACGGCCAGGGCTAGTAGTGTACTCTTGTGGCTGTGCTTCGATGGTGCCGTCTGCGATTAGGTCATGGACAATTTGCCGTAGGTAAACATTCACGCTGGTTTGTTTCTTAAAACCAAGGTAGAGCTGAACGTTGATTACGTTCTTAGTACCGTAAGTGTTGACCGCATATTTAGCTGTAAATGGTTCGTTGGTTACGTTGACTGTGACGAACCAATAGGCACGTGCGCGTTTAGGGCGTTTATCCAAAATCGAGTATAGAATTTCTCGTTTAATAAATTTGTTGTACTTAACCTTAGCCATGTAAACCAAGTTAGTGGCGTAAGTTGGGTAGTCATCATCGTGACTTAGGTCCGTTAACATATCTGTGTATTCATCTAATCGGACATAAGCATTTGTCTCTTCATGTTGATCACGTACCTTGTTGCCAAAGTACCAAATGAACATAATAACCCCGATGAAACCGGCAATTAAGACGGTAACATAGCCACCATGCAGGAATTTAGTCAAACTTGAGATTAAGAACATGGTTTCGATGAAGCCGAAGATTAGTAAAAAGCAAAGCCGTAAAATAAACGGCCGTTTTTTCTTACCCAAGTATTCAAAGAGCAGCAAGGTTGTCATGAGCATGGTAACCGTGATGGACAGGCCATAAGCTGCTTCCATGTGTTCTGAAGTTTGGAAGAAAAATACGATGGCAATGGTAGCAACACAAAGCATTTTATTTACAGATGGGATATAAATTTGTCCTTGCTCAGTTGTGGGGTAGTTAATGTTCATTCTTGGCAGAAATTTCAGTCCACTGGCTTCAGAAACCAGGGTAAAGGAACCTGTGATTAAAGCTTGTGAGGCAATGATGGCCGCAACTGTTGCCAAAATAACGGCAAACATTCTCAAGTTAGCAGGCATTGATGTGAAGAAGGGGTTAATCTCCGCGCCGCTTCCCTTGTAGTTGGTATTTTGCAAAATCCAAACGCCTTGGCCCAGATAATTTAGTGCCAAGCAGATGAAGACGTATGGCCAAGAGCCTCTAATGTTGCCCTTACCGACCTGACCGACGTCAGAGTATAAAGCTTCAGCACCGGTAGTTGCCAGAAAAATCGACCCTAGTATAAAAATACCTACCTTATTAGCAGGGCTAAATAGAATTCTGATTGCCCAAACAGGATTAAGTGCCTCTAAAATTGACCAGTCGTGAGACATATTAGCTATTCCGGTTAAACCTAAGAAGGTAAACCAGACAAACATGATGGGGCCAAAGGCTTTACCAATAATGCTTGTACCCATTCTTTGGATTGAAAAGAGCAGAAGCAAAATGACAATTGTGATAGCAATAACCACGCTTTGATTTGGTACGGGGATATTCGCACCAAATTTCATTTTCTTTAACCCTTCAATTGAGGTGGTAACAGTAACAGCTGGGGTTAGAGTCCCGTCAGCTAGTAATGCGGCACCACCAACTAAGGCGGGGATAACCAACCATTTGGCACGTTTGCGGACCAAAGCATAGAGTGCAAAGATCCCACCTTCACCATGGTTGGTTGCATTTAATGCGATCATTACGTATTTGACTGTTGTTAGTAAGGTAACCGTCCAGAGAATCAATGAGATTGAACCAACGATTAGTTCTCGGCTGGCAGTAGCTAAACCACCGTTACCTTCCAAAATTGACTTCATTACATATAGAGGGCTAGTACCAATATCACCATAGACAATTCCAATAGTGATTAGGAGCCCGGCCATCGTTATGCGTTTTCTTTTTCGATCCATGTTATATACTCCCATAGCTCAAAAATAATAAATATTATTTCATAAAAAAGAATGTCATGATGACATTCTTTTTTGAACATATCTAGTTTGTTCTTTTTATGCTTGTTACGCAAGCAAATTATGATAAAGAGCGAGGAATTTGTGCACGCTGCTTTTCATACCAGGTGTCCCAGTCCTTGTAAGTCTTCATGTTTTTGGGATCAATATCTTCTTTCTTGGCAATTTCATCAAGAATGTTTTGGAAGTTGTAATCGTGATATTGCAAAACGTGGTTGATTAGTTGTTTACGTGGGAAGTGGATATTGTTCATCAAGTAATGGTTGATATCTACCATATTGGAATTGGTATCGTATAAGTTGATGATTTCCAAATCGTGTTGATTAAACTCTGAGATATAAAAGTTAGCAAACACCTTTAAATAATCAGGTTGTTCCTTAACGTCTTCAGCAGGCATGGTGACACGGTTAGGTTCGGGCATGTCGACTTTAAGATCATCATTTTCTTCTTCAGTATCTTGATCTTTATCTTCGTCTTTAGTTTTATTTTTCTTCTCTTCTTCAGTCAAAGTGAACGCTCCTTATAAGTAATAATGGAAAAACAGAAAATTCATTAGTAATTCTACCGAGTTTAGTCACTAAAAGCAACTATTGTACCTATTTAAGGTAGGATTTAACATCGCTTTTGGTGATTTGGCTTGGATCTGAATGATCAGACTTTCTGTAAAGATCGATCAAATCTTGTGGGCTCCATGAACTTGAGTCATAACCTAATGAACCTACTTTCTTACGAAGCTGACTAATTTGGCTTGAACCAACGGTCTTGCCGTTAACCTTGTGGTCGCCCATGGCACCTGCACCGGTCTTGCCAGCATTGCCAGTACTATCAGAGGTATCAGTGTTAGAACTTTCCTTCTTTTCTGATTTATCTGTAGATGAATTAGATGATGAATCTTCTTTATTAGAATCTTCGGATTCGTCATGACTGTCAGTTAAATCTTTATCACGTTTAATGCCATCTTCTGCCTGCTTCTCGTACTTACCATAATACTTACCATTAATATAAGGAAGATCTAGTACCTTTTTATATTCTGAAACAGCTTTTTTGTACTGCTCGTCTTTTTCTTCCTTCTTAGCTTTCTTAAACAAGGGCTTGATTTCGTGTTCGTAATTGTCTTTGACATCATTAATGGTGCTGCGTAACTCTTTCCCTTGGTTCTTAAGTACCTCGTAACCGCCATCTTGGTCGATTACATCCTTAACTGTATCGAGGGCATCACCGTAATTACCATTCTTAGTGGAGTTGATTGCGTCTGTCATACCGTCAGACTGATCTTTGTAATTGTGGGCTTCATCGGTATTCTTAATATCGTAAGCATGGCTAAAGTCACTGCTTGCTTCGGGATACTTCTTAGCCGTTACCGCATTTTTGCCACTAGCCATAGCCTGGGTATAAGTTGCATTATTGTTATTTTTGCTTGATTTATGGGTGGCATAGATGACACCACCGCCGAGGGCGATGATGAGGACAGCCACGATTGTCCAAATAGTAGTTTTCTTCATATTAATATCTGTTCCTTCTATATAATTGTCTGCAATAGCAGATTATTGTTTTTTTCTAGCTATTTTCGATTTAAGATTAAAGAATTATTAAAATTCGCACTTTTTATTATAGCAGAAATCCCTGTCTAATAGGATTCTACCAAAAAAGTTCAACTTTTTTCAAAAAAGATGTCCCATTTTTCGATCTCAAATCGTTAGTATTAGTGTAAGATATCTAGCGCGCAGATTGATTACAAAATTCTAAACTTAAAAAACATTTTACTATATATAAGGAAGGTTTCGAAAAATTATGAACTTTGAACTTTTAGAACAATCAATCCAATACACTTTCAATAACGGCAAATATGGGGAAGACGGATTCAAGAAACGCATCTTTAAGAATGTGAAGAGGGATGCAACTGCAGATGGCTTAGCTAAAGTCGGTAGCGCAATTGCTTCTCTTCAAGATGATTCTTTAGGTGCGGCTACTTTAATCCAGAAACAAGGTATTCCACTTGTTGACCAAGCATAATTCGATTAAGTAAAACTAACAGATTTAAACAGATATATTATAGGAGACTAAAAAATGACAGAAACAACTAACACTTTGAGATTGACATTCTTAAACAGCGAAAACAAGAAGAGTAACTTATCATTTCCTGATGCAGCCGCTAACTTAGACAAGGTTGCAGTTAAGGGAGCAATGGACGTTATTTCTAAGGAAGGCGTCTTTGAAAAGGAAGAGGTTGATTTATATAAGGTTCCTCACTCCGCTTCATATATTGAACGTACTGTTACTACTGTATTTGATGATTCTAAGACTACTGCAGGTGAGCAGGCTTAGTCTAGAAGTCCTACTTCAAATCATTGAATTGATTGGCAGAATTAAGAAATTGCTGAAAACGCTAACTCCTGAAAATTAAATATTACTAAAGCACAGTATTTTGTTACCTATTTGTAAAATTCAAATATTTTCAAAATTAGTAATAAAAATTTGTAAAGGCGGGGAGACCCGCCTTTTCTTATTATACCCGTGTTCGCGGAGTGCTAAAAAATTGCAGTGCTTATTTTAAAGCCGAAATCAATTGTTACAAGCGAGTTTATAACAAGTCTTTAGCTTGCTTTTTCGGATAAAGATAGTACAATAAGAATCGTGGTAGGTAATAAGACTATGCTTCAGGCGTGAAGCCTGTACGCATGCTGGTTTTTCAACCGAACTACTACCTCATGGGAGCTATAGACTCATGGATTCGGTTCGAAGGATTTTGTACATTATAGGCTCTAACAAGCTGAACCTATAGCTTATTACTAGTTTATATTTTCAAGGAGGAAAGACCACATGAAGAAAAATTTAAGAATTGTTAGTGCTGCTGCTGCTGCATTATTAACTGTTGCTCCAGTTGCTGCTACTGCTATTGCTAACCCAGGTGTTAACTCTGTAGCTAAGGCTGCTACTCCTGCTAAGGCTGCTGCTGCTAAGGCTGTAAGTGTTAAAGTATCACTTGCTAACCCAACTGCTTTTAAGACAGGTGCAAAGCCAAGCGACCTTAACTGGAATATAAATGTTACTGTTGATGGTCAACCTGGTTATGCTGACGGTACTACTCACCTCTATGATGTTACTACTGGCAAACCCAAGTTTGTTCATAGTGGTACCAAGTTAGTTGCTGGTGATACTTATATAGCTGTCTTTACACCAACGACTATTTATGGTCGTAACATAAAGAGTACTGATAGCTATGCAGTTAATGGTGATAATAGTAAACCTGCAACTGCAGATAAAGATGGTCAATTTGGTTACGATACTCCAGTTCAAAGTGCACCTATGACAGTTCATGATTCAAGCTTAACCGGTGTTCCATTCTTTACTGATAAGAACAATAATTTTGTAACTAGTGGTTCTGTTGATCCAACTACAAACTCCGTTAAGGAAGTAGTTAAGGAAATTGAAGCAAACTACAACCCGGACTATGTCTATGAAAAAAAGGATGACATTAGGTATTTGGTGACCACTGATGTCCTTGCAGAGGGAATCAACCTCCATAGGAG
>ENA-UOOK01004170-UOOK01004170.1-fermentation-metagenome-genome-assembly--contig:-NODE-4170-length-15737-cov-3.775475_pt1 | contig 15737 bp, 10 predicted proteins | sample MGYA00245777_ERZ724023 | MGnify/ENA primary metagenome ERZ724023 (study PRJEB28704, sample SAMN03018312) | fermentation metagenome | biome: anthropogenic terrestrial biome; feature: soil; material...
AACCCATAATGTGTACGGCATACCATGTTGCCATGATACCCGGTGAGCTCTTACCTCACCTTTTCACCCTTATCCCCTTAAATAAATAGGGGACGGTTATTTTCTGCTACACTTATCTGCCCTCACGAACAGCTTCCCGTTAGAAAGTATGGTGCTCTGTGTTGCCCGGACTTTCCTCCTCTAAAAAGAAGCGACAAACCGACCTGCTGCAAATGCAAAAGTAATAATAAGTAACGACTTAGCATTATTTCATGTTTAATAAAATCAGCTAAAAGGTATTTTGTTTGTCGATATGTTTCGGTTTATTTTGTATTTTTGAAATTTATAATGAAAATTATGAAATCAGCTACACTATTCGGAATTGGATCCCTCGCCATCCTGGCTTCCTGTCAGACTCAGGAGAAAGAGCAACAACGTCCTAATATAATTTTTATAATGAGCGACGATCATGCCTATCAAGCAATAAGTGCTTATGGCCATGGATTAAACGAAACTCCTAATATCGATAGACTGGCTGAAGAGGGCGCAATGTTTACACGCTCAACTGTAACTAACTCAATTAGTGCCCCAAGTCGTGCTGTTTTACTAACCGGCAAACATAGTTTCGTAAACGGTAAGGTTGATAATGTACAGCCTTTCGACTGGAATCAGCCAAACTTCCCTAAGCTGCTACAGGCAAACGGTTATCAGACTGCCATGATCGGTAAAATTCACATGGATGGCATCCCTCAGGGGTTCGATTACTCAATGGTGTTACCCGGTCAGGGTGAATATTATAATCCTGACTTTCTGATTAATGGAGAAAGGATCAGAAAAGAGGGTTACTGCACTGATATAATTACAGATGAGACTATCGACTGGTTAAAAAACCGCCGTGATCCTAATAAACCGTTTGCTGTTTTATATCATCAGAAGGCACCTCACCGAAACTGGTTGCCGGCACCTGAATACCTGACACTTTATGATGATGTAACATTTGAGCCTCCTGCAAACTTTTTTGATAATTACGAAGGTCGCGGCACAGCAGCAAAAGAGCAGGAAATGCAAGTTCATGGTCACGCCAGATGGGGACATGATTTCAAATTTATTGTTTCACCTGAAGGAGACAGTACAGGTTTTTACAATCAGCTTAAGAGGTTTACTCCTGAACAGAGGGAGCACTGGCTATCAGTTTATACTCCGCAAAATGAGGAGTTTAAAGCCAACTACGCAAACATGACCGATAAGGAGATTGCTCTTTGGAAATATAATCGCTATATAAAGGATTATCTGCGCACCATTAAATCTGTTGATGATGGTGTGGGTGAATTGCTTGATTTTCTTAAAGAATCTGGTCTTGACGAAAACACAGTCGTTATTTACACATCCGATCAGGGTTTCTATCTTGGTGAACATGGCTGGTTTGATAAAAGGTTTATGTATGAGGAGTCGTTCCGAACTCCTTTATTAATAAGATATCCAAAAGAAATTGAGGCAGGTACTGTAATTGACGCCCTTGTACAAAATCTAGACTATGCACCAACTATTCTCGATTATGCCGGCGTTAAGGCTCCTGAAGAGATGCAGGGTGAGTCGTTCCGGAAACTGGTTTCAGGAGAAACTGATGAATGGCGTGATGCTGTATATTACACTTATTATGAATATCCTGCAGAACATGCGGTTAAACGCCACTATGGGGTTTCAACTAAGAGATACAAGCTTATTCATTTTTACTATGATATAGATGAATGGGAGATGTATGACCTGGAAAAGGATCCTCATGAGATGAAAAACATCTACAACAACCCTGAATATAAGGATGTTCAGGCAGAACTGCACAAAAGGCTTGAGGAACTGCGTGAATATTATGGTGATAGCGATGAACTCAATGACAGATATTTGAATGAATATCTTGAACATATAGCAGGAAACTAAACAATCATGTTCATAGTAATAGCATTTATGCTTTTAGGGGGTATTATCGGTTACTTTCTGCGTAAGAAAGAGCTTGGTTATATACCAAAAATAATAACTATCCTGATTTGGCTTCTTTTATTGCTCCTGGGAATGGAGGTTGGGAGTAACCCTGATATTGTTTCCGGAATTGCAACTATCGGCAAAGAGGCTCTAATCATTACTGTAGCTGCAGTTATGGGTAGCGCCGCCATGGCATTATTACTATGGAAACTGATAAAAAGGGGTAAGAGATAGCACTATGAAAGGAAGTATAACAATAGTTTCTTTCTTTATTCTGGGTGCTGTGCTGGGATATTTCGGCCTAATCCCTATAACTCTTGTAGAGAGTAAGGCAAGTTTCTATGTCCTATCTACACTGATGTTTTTTGTTGGCTTAAGCATAGGAAGTGACTCTAAAACGTTGAAAAGCTTCAAAAAGCTGAATCCCAAGTATTACCTGCTGCCACTTGCAACAATTATTGGCACTTTGGGAGGTTGCGCAATTATATCCATCGTTATTCCCGGCAGATCACTAACCGATATAATGGCAGTAGGCAGCGGTTTCGGTTATTACTCATTATCAAGTATTTTTATTACTGAATATAAAGGTGCAGAACTGGGTACTATAGCGCTTCTTTCAAATATTTTACGTGAACTTATTGCACTTCTGTTTGCTCCATTCCTTGTTAAATATTTCGGAAAACTTGCAACTATATCTGTCGGAGGAGCCACAACCATGGACACTACATTACCTGTTATCCTTAAATTCTCAGGAAAAGAGTTTATCGTGGTCTCTGTCTTTCATGGATTCATTCTCGACCTTAGCGTACCTTTTCTTGTTACATTTTTTTGCTCTTTCTAAGGTTGAAAAATGTACTCAATTTATTAAAAACCAGCCCAAAGAGTTGCAATACTCTTCAAATCCTGTATTAGACGGCTGGTATGCAGATCCGGAAGGGGTTGTTTATGGAGATACTTCCTGGATTTTCCCGACATATTCAGACTACTATGAAAACCAGATTTTCTTTAATGCTTTTTCTTCACCCTACCAGTTGAACTGGACTAAACACATTCATATACCTGTTGGGTCAGCTTTTGGACCTACATGGGTCTTACATGAGCCATAAATGAGCCTTACCTCGCTCTTTTAAATCTATATTTAAAAGGAGTTAATAAAGTGAGAATAGATGGTTAATTTATAGTTTGTCCAAGTGAAGTACATACTATGTTTTTTTGAAAACATTATCAACAGAATAATGTTTTAATTCAAAACAATAGTGAAATTTGTAATCTTTGGAAACACATCAAATTAAATCATTAAATGAGAAAGTTAGTGACTCCATCTATAAGTTACTACCAAAGTATGGACAAATGGTGTAGTCGGATTGATAAAAAATGGCGATGGAAAACCTTTATAATTTTTATTATTTCCTTGATTTAGCCGGTGCATTTGCTTTTGCTTTAAGTGGTGCAACTGCAGCGAGAGAACGTGGACTTTGACCTGTTCGGAATTTGCGCTACTGCATTCACAGTAGCTTGTGGCGGAGGGATTATCCGTGATCTTTGTATTGGAGCAATTCCCCCGGCGGGATTAGTAAACTGGCATTATCTGGCAACGTCATTAGCAGCATCAATAATGACTATAAGCATTTACCCGGTCGTAAGAAAAATGAACAGACCTGTAATCTTTTTTGACGCTGCTGGACTTTCGTTTTTTGCCGTTACAGGCACCCAGAAAGTATTGATTTTTGGGTACAATGAAGAAGTAGCTATTCTACTGGGTATCACTACTGCCGTTGGTGGTGGTATTATACGTGATATTTTACTGAACAGGGTTCCTGTTGTAGTTGAAAAAGAGATTTATGCTTCTGCAGCTTTTACAGGAGCCCTAATAGTAGCTCTGGGTCATCATTTCAACTGGCTGACAAGTGACTGGATTTATTTGATAGGGCTGAGTGTATGCTTCTCTTTAAGAATGCTTGCTCTGCACTTCCATTGGAATTTACCTATTTTTTCAAATGAAAAAACCAACTAGTGAAAACTATCGTTAATTAAAAAAGCTGCTACAATTTAATTCAAAAGTTTTTTTGCTTCATTAAGTTTGTGATTCCAATCATCAGAAGGTTCCAGTGTATAGAAATAAGCAATTGCCTCTTCCAGTTTATTTAGTTTTTCTAAAGATTCATCACTATTTTCTTCTTTGTATTGTTTGCGCAATATTCTTATCTTTTCAGCATCCTGAATACCTTCGATGAGTCGCTCAAAACGAATTGAACTGCGTGCATCAGGATAAACCATGTAGGTATCCCCGGCAGGCCATGTTCTGAAACGTGAGTCAGTTAATGGGTTTTCTACCCATGAATTGTAAGCCCATCTGAGCATACCGTCGAAATCACCTGCGACAGTATGCCATGCAGCATAAACAGGTTCTGCAGGTGCTGAGAATGTAAACATGTTGGCAAACGGATCTGCACAGCATACATACCATGTTGTAATCAATCCTTCTGCTCGACGCAGTGTAATATCTGCTTTGTCGACCTCACTTGAAGCACCTACGCTAATATCTTTTATTCCTGGATACTCTTTATAGCTTTTGTGGTTATCGGCAAGCGAAACACCAAGTTCGGGCGCTGAGGTCTCCAAAACTTTCATTGTTGCTTGCATGTCTGCGGGTGAGCGCTCATCCATAGCTATATTTGTAATTTCAAGCCACCCTTTTTCCTTTAAATGTTTTGTGAAATCCTTCAGAAAAACGCTCCAGAACTCAGCATACTCATCAGACTGCGCCTTAAGCTCAAGAGTAACAAGTTCCCCCTTTTCCATATCATTATAGTGAACCTGGTTGTTCCATGTCAATAATGAGTAGCAGTTAATCATATTATCTGTTCCTAGATCCATCATAAACTCTACCCATTTGTCGAAAATTGTATAGTCGAAACTCCAGCTCTGATCTTTATTTTTAGTCCAGATAATCATATCGGCGTAAGCATCATAGGATTGATTGTTCCACGGATCCTTGTTTAGAGTAGCAGTTATAACTTTCTGACCTGCATCAGCAAGCATTTTCATTACAGGTCTCATTTTCTCGAAATGAGCATTACTCCACATCTCAAGGTTGTGTACTCTTGCAACAGCAGAGGGGTGCTGCCACAAATCAAGATGATAAACCCACTCCGATGGCTCAGGTAAAAGTTGATCCACAACCTCTATTTCGATCTCAAAATCCTCAACAAAATCTCTTTCTGCATAAAGGCTTAGTTTTCCTTTATAGTTTCCTGCAACCGCATCTGCGGGGATATCTATAGTCAACCATACAGGTCGTACAGTATTTGCTTCTATATTGAAGTTATCCAGATTATCAAGCATATCAGCCGAAAGTGAAGCAGCAAAATCTTCAGGTTTGCGATGACCACAACCTCCTGCAAACTCATCAGTCATAACGTATCTGACAAATCTGGCCTGTGCAGCAGTTGCGGGGATTATGGCAGACTCTGACGTGAAATCATCAAACTCTAACTCAACCTGGTTTACATCTTGTGCAGTCCAAAGAAGCAATTGAGCTGAAACTTTTTCACCCTTCCAACCTGTTACTTTTTCACTCTTCCTTACCATGATTTCAGGTGCAACAGATTTTGGTGCTCTAACATCTATTGTAATAAAAGAAGATTGTAAACCGGCAGGAACGTTAGACCAATCGGACAACGTATCATTTGTAGGATCCTGCATCTCTTCAAAGGTTACAAACTCTTTTCTCGGTCTCTTACTATCACACGAAATAAAGGTTGTGAAAGAAAAAGCAATAAATGTACAAAGCATTGTAAATGATGCTAAAGATTTAAAAGTCATAATTTGATTGATTTGTATTTGTTACTAATTAGCTTCAATGTATTACAAAAATAGTATTAATTAATTATCATTTCAAAGTAATCGTAATTAGCAGGTTTATCATTTAATGATCAATAATGAGTTATTTATCATAAAGAAATATCATATTCCAAATAATTGTTCTTAATTATTTCATTTTATCAATTATTCATCTAACTTTGCATCAAATCTAAATCAAATGTTTGAAATGCAGAGATTGTATTCAACATATTTCACTACAACAATGACTATGACCCCTTGGGGGGTTATGTAAATTTTCACGTCCGTAAGCAGGCACTGCTTTTATACCTAACCATTCGGTTATTGCGTTCAAATTCAACTATTTTATCTAAAAAAAATGCCGTTATTATAAAACGGAAAAAAGTCTTATAAAGATGAAGGTTATGAAATTCGGTGGGACATCTGTTGGAAGTCCCGAAAGTTTACAACTGGTCAAAAATATAATCATAAAAGAGGAAGAGCCGGTTATCGTTGTAGTTTCTGCTCTTAACGGCGTTACCGACAGGCTGTTGCTCGCAGCAGATTTTGCATACAATGGTAACTCCGGATACAAAACACTGCTCGATGAGATAATTCAGAGACACCGTGATATAATTGAAACTTTGAGTTTCTCTAATGATGACAGGCAGCAGCTTGTGCAAGATACAGAACAGCTGTTTGATGAGTTACAAAATATTCTGCGGGGAGTGTTTCTGATTGGTGACCTCTCTCAAAAAACCTCCGACAAAATTGTCAGTTATGGTGAACGCTTGTCATCACTAATCGTGAATAAACTGATAACAGGCTCGCAATTGTATGATTCAACAAAATTCATTAAAACAAACAGGCAGTTCAAGAGTCACATCCCTGATCTGAGCCGTTCAAATGAACTTATCCGGAAAACATTTGCTGATATGCCTCCTCCAGATATTGCAATTGTTCCCGGTTTCATCTCCTCAAGTATAGATGAAAATGATATAACAAACCTTGGCAGGGGAGGTTCTGATTACACAGCTGCAATGATTGCGGCAGCTATGAATGCAACGATGCTTGAAATTTGGACGGATGTAAACGGATTCATGACTGCTGATCCTAAGATCATAAACTCTGCTTATGTAATTGATGAACTATCTTTTACTGAAGCCATTGAGCTCTCTAACTTTGGTGCAAAAGTAATTTACCCGCCCACAATTTTTCCGGTATATCATAAAAACATTCCAATTTATGTTAGGAACACTTTTCATCCGGAAGAAAAAGGGACACTTATACGCAATATTAAGCCTACCAGAAATGGAAAGATCATAAAAGGTATATCTTCAATTAATGACACTGCGCTGATTACTATTCAGGGCCTTGGCATGGTAGGAGTTATCGGTGTGAATAAAAGAATTTTTTCAACTCTGGCTGATAATGGTATAAGCGTTTTTATTGTATCTCAGGCTTCTTCAGAAAACAGTACATCAATTGGCGTAAGATCTCAGGATGCAGCTCTTTCTCAAAAGGTTCTCAACAAAGAGTTTGCTCATGAGATTGAGATGGGTAGCATAAACGAGATAATTGTAGAATATGACCTGGCTACTATAGCTATTGTGGGTCAGAATATGAAGCATGTTCCCGGTATTGCAGGTAAGTTTTTCGGAGCATTGGGAAGAAACGGTATCAGTGTAGTTGCACTTGCACAAGGTGCAGGTGAAACAAATATATCCTGCGTAATTTCGAAGTCAGATCTTAGGAAGTCGCTGAATGTTGTACATGATTCATTCTTCTTATCTCCATATCAGGAGCTTAACCTTTTTGTAATAGGCACCGGAACTGTAGGCAGCAATTTACTGGCACAAATCAAACAGCAACAGTCAACACTTAAAGAACAAAATAAACTTAGAATTAATATTGTTGGAATTGCAAACGGTCGAAAGGCTCTATTCAAACGTGAAGGTATTTCACTTGACGGATACTACGAAAACTTGATGGAAAGAGGAGTTAAGAGTTCGCCTGAATATATAAGGGATGAAATAATTAAAATGAATATTTTCAACTCAGTATTTGTTGATTGCACTGCCAGTCCGGCGATATCTAAACTCTACGGAGATCTTATGTCAAGGAATATTTCAGTTGTTACTGCCAACAAAATTGCTGCATCATCAGATTACGAAAACTATATTTATCTGAAGGAAACATCACGAAAAGCAGGTGTCAAATTTCTGTTTGAGACCAATGTAGGAGCAGGATTACCTATAATAAACACGATGAATTCTCTGACAAACTCTGGTGATAAAATAGTAAAACTTGAAGCAGTACTCTCCGGAACTCTGAATTTTATATTCAATACATTCAGTGAAGAGATACCTTTTAGTAAAGCTGTAAAAATGGCTGTAGATGCTAAGTTTGCTGAACCTGATCCTCGTATTGATTTGAGTGGACTTGATGTTACCCGAAAACTCGTTATACTTTCACGTGAAGCGGGTGCAAAAGTTAACCAGTCAGATGTAGTAAAAAAGCTTTTTATTCCTAAAAAGTATTTCGATGGCACTCTTGAAGAGTTCTGGAATACTGTTCCGGAAATAGATGAAACTTTTGAAGAACGTCGTAAAGAACTGGCTAAACACAATAAGAAACTGCGCTTTGTGGCATCTTACGACAATGGAGCATGTGAAGTCGGACTACGCGAGGTTGAAAGTGGTCACCCTTTTTATGATCTGGAAGGAAGTAACAACATCATAATGATTACCACTGAACGTTATAACGAGTACCCAATGGTTATAAAAGGCTATGGGGCAGGGGCAAGTGTTACTGCTGCCGGGGTATTCTCAGACATCATTTCTATTGCGAATATCAGGTAATTCAGAACTATATATTCTTAAATTGAAAACATGAAGTATATAATAATTCTCGGAGACGGAATGTCGGACGAACCGATAGCCGAACTTGATAATAAAACTCCTCTTCAGGCAGCAAAGACTCCATATATGGATATGCTTGCAAGTAATGGGAGAAACGGTTTACTAAACACTGTACCTGATGGTTTTTCACCCGGTAGTGAGATAGCTAATCTTTCTGTTCTGGGTTATGATATTCCTTCGGTTTATGAGGGTCGCGGGGTTCTGGAAGCTGCTAGTATGGGAGTTGATATACTACCCGGTGAAGTTGCTATGAGATGTAATCTTGTCTGTCTTGAAGGAGATTTGTTGAAAAACCATTCTGCCGGACATATTTCAACCGATGAGGCAACTGAACTAATACGCTTTCTTGAGAAAGGACTTGGTGGAGGTCAGTTTAGTTTTCATCCGGGAGTATCTTACAGACATCTATTGAAAATTAAGGGAGGCAGTAAAAATATTGTATGTACACCACCGCATGATATACCTCAGAAGCCTTTTCTCACTCATTTGATAAAGCCTGGGGACAGTGAGGCAGATGCTACTGCAGAAGCCTTAAACAAGCTGATACATGCATCTTGGGAACTGTTATCCGATCATCCTATTAATAGAAAAAGAATTGCTGAAGGGAAAGATCCTGCCAACTCAATTTGGCCATGGTCGCCGGGATATCGTCCTAAAATGGAGAAGCTTACTGATATGTTCCCAATTAAAACCGGTGCTGTTATTTCGGCAGTAGATCTAATCCGAGGGATTGGAGTTTACGCAGGCCTGGAGGTTGTTATGGTAGAAGGTGCAACAGGTTTGTATGACACAAACTACGAAGGTAAAGCAGAAGCTGCACTGAAAGCATTAAAAGAGAAGGATTTTGTTTATCTTCATATAGAAGCCAGCGACGAGGCGGGTCACGAGGGTGATGTGCCTTTGAAAGTAAGAACCATAGAATATCTTGATTCTCGAATAGTCAAGACAATATATGAAGAAATCAAGAACTGGGAGGAGCCTGTTACTATTGCTATACTTCCCGATCATCCTACACCTTGCGCAATTCGTACACACACACGTGATGCGGTTCCTTTTATTATTTGGCACAGAGATATTCAACCTGACAAAGTGCAGACTTATGATGAATTTGCAGCAAAAGAAGGAGGCTACGGTCTGTTGTATGCTGACCAGTTTATAAAAACCGTTTTTAATATTAAATTCTGAATACTGATTATAGAAAACTATGTTATACTACAGTACAAATAACAGAGCCGTCAAAGTAAGCCTGCAGGAAGCTGTAGTGAACGGCTTAGCACCTGACAGGGGGTTGTATATGCCTGAAATTATTCCTCAACTGCCTGTTGCATTTTTTGAAGATATAGCAGATAAAAACTTACCCGAAATAGCTTCAGTTGTTGCAGGTGCATTTTTTGCAGATGATATCAGTAAAGATAATTTAGATGCCATAGTTACTGATACTCTTAATTTTGACATCCCTGTTAAAGAAATTGAAGAAGGCATTTATGTGCTGGAGCTGTTTCACGGTCCTACTTTCGCATTCAAGGATGTAGGTGCGCGTTTTATGGCCCGTATGCTATCATTCTTTGTAAAAGAGCGTCAGCAGGAGGATGTGAAAGTGCTTGTTGCAACTTCAGGTGACACAGGCAGTGCTGTTGCAAATGGCTTTTTGGGAGTTGATGGTATTCAGGTGTTTGTACTCTATCCATCAGGTAAGGTAAGTGAAATGCAGGAGGCACAGTTTACTACGTTGGGACAAAATATTGTTGCTCTTGAGGTTGATGGCACTTTTGATGATTGTCAGGCATTAGTAAAGTCGGCATTTATGGATGATGAGCTTAATATGCAGTTTAACCTCACTTCCGCAAACTCAATAAATGTAGCCCGATTCCTGCCACAATCATTTTATTATTTTCATGGGTTTGCACAACTAATAAAAAAGCTTACACCCGGGAATCTTATTTTTTCTGTTCCGAGTGGCAATCTGGGTAATCTTACCGCAGGTCTTTTTGCAAAGCGTATGGGACTACCTGTAAAACGTTTTTTGGCCGCAAACAATCGTAATGATGTGTTCTTCAAATATCTGAATAGCGGAGAATATCAACCAAGGCCATCAGTTCAGACAGTTGCAAATGCGATGGATGTGGGCTCACCCAGTAATTTCGACAGAATTCTTGATTTATATGGAGGTTCATATAAAGCCATTAGTAAGGATATTACAGGTTTCAGCTACAACGATGATCAGATTACTGATGCAATAAGAAGAGTGTATATTGAGTCGGGTTATCTGCTTGATCCCCATAGCGCATGCTCTTATCTTGCACTAAAGGAGAATAAGAAATCAGGGGAAACAGGAGTTTTTCTTGCTACAGCACATCCTGCAAAATTCAAGGATACTGTTGAAAAATGCATTGATAGTGAAATAGATATACCTGCCGGACTTGCTAAATTCTCTGGAAAGCAAAAGCACTCATACCCAATAGCTAACGACTTCAATATTTTTAAAAAGGCACTAATAAACCTGACTTAAGTTTCTTTTTACTATTTTTGTTGCTAGTTAATTCAATAATTAATGGTATTTAAGTGAGACAACTCTTCCGTCCTATATTTGTTGTTTTAGTTTTAGCTATATTTTATCAGTGCTCATCTGTCAAAAAGACAAGCATTGCTAATATCACTATACCTGAAGTTCTACCTGACACCACAGTTAAAACAACTGATTCACTTGCAACTGATAACCAGGTAAAAGAAATACCTGTTGTTGATCTGACAGAAGATACTATTCAAACACTTGTTGAAACAGTAGAGTTACCTGTGGATAGTTTACAAATTACTATCCCTTCTGACCAAGATTCCATTACTTTACCGCAGGATTCAGTAGTAATTGTTGAAGACTCTTTAGTTATAGCAGATGAAAATGCACTTGCCGCACCTGTTTACTATACTGCTCAGGACTCTATGGTATTTACAAGCGATAATATGGGCTACCTTTATGGTAAGGCTGACATTAAATATGGAGAGATGGGTATTACCGGTGAGAAGATCACGATGAATCTGGACAGCAGTATCATATCTTCAACTTATGGAGTAGATTCATTAGGTGTAGAATTCGGTCTTCCTGTTTTTACTGAAGGAGGAACAGAGTATGAGATGAAAGGTGTTCGTTATAATTTCGAAACAAGAAAAGCTTTTATACATAACGTTATCACACAGCAAGGTGAGGGAAATATTGTTGCGAATGAAGCAAAGAAGAATGCTGATAACTCATTTTACATGAGGAATGCAAAATATACTACCTGCGATAAACATGAGCATCCTCACTTTTATCTGAATCTTTCAAAGGCAAAAGTAAGGCCTGAGAAAGATGTTGTGACCGGTCCGGCATGGCTTGTAGTCGCTGATGTACCATTATTCCCCGTAGTGTTGCCATTTGCATTCTTCCCATTTACATCAACATATTCGTCAGGTATTATCATGCCGAGTTATGGAGATGAAATGACAAGGGGGTTCTATCTGCAAAACGGAGGGTATTATCTGGCATTAAGTGACTATGTTGACCTTGCTGTTACAGGGGAAATTTTCACAAAAGGATCATGGGGTTTGGGGGCTCGTTCAAATTACAGAAAAAGATACAAATACTCTGGTAATGTAAATGTTTATTACCTTAATACAGTGACTGGAGAAAAGGAGCTGAAAAAGGTTGAGCCTGAAGCATACTCCGTAGCTAAGGATTTAAGAATCAACTGGACTCATTCACAGGATCCTAAAGCCAATATGTATCGTACCCTTTCAGCAAGTGTTAATTTCTCTACCAGCCGTAACAACCATCGTGACTTGAGCCGCCTCTATTCACGCGAAGCATCAAATAACACAAAAAGTTCAAGTGTAAATATCACTCAACGATTTCCTGATTCGCCATGGAGCCTCTCTGCCACAATGAATATCAACCAGGTTTCGCGTGATTCAACAATTGCTGCCACTTTGCCCAACGTCTCGATCAATATGAGCCGTATTTATCCCTTTAAAAGAAAAAATGCAGTAGGCGATGAGAGATGGTATGAAAAGATTTCAATGAGCTATTCGGGTGAATTCCGTAATTCTATAACGACAAAGGAAGATAGGTTTTTGAAGTCAAACCTGGTACGTGACTGGACTAATGGCATGCGTCACAGCATACCTGTCAGCGCAACCTTCACTCTTTTTGACTTTATTCAGGTATCTCCATCTTTTAATTACACTGAGAGATGGTATTCCGGTGAATATAAACAAGCATGGGATCCGGTTGCAAAAAGACATGTGGATGTAGACACCATACATGGTTTTAATCGGGTATATGATTACAGTACATCTCTTAGTGCACAAACAAAACTGTACGGAATGTATACTCCATGGAAAATATTTGGTGATAAGGTTCAGGCTATTAGACATGTATTTTCGCCAAGTATAAGCTTTAGTTACCGTCCTGATTTTGGCGATCCCAGATATGGATTTTATGAGACGTACTCCTATAAAAATGAGTATGGCGAAGATGTAGAATATACATATTCTCCTTATTCCAGAATGATGTTTGGCACCGCTTCCAGTGGTAACAGTGGTAGTATTGGCTTTGATTTCAAGAATAATCTTGAGATGAAAATAAGGACAGATAATGATTCTACAGGGCTCAAGAAAGTCAGCTTGATAGATGATCTGGGTATAAACTTTAATTATAACATGATGGCGGACTCCATGAAGTGGAGTGATATCAATACGAACTTACGTCTTAAACTGTCAAAGTCTTACACCTTGAGTCTAAATATGGTTTGGGATCCATACACTTATGATGTAGACCAAAACAACAGACCGGTTAAAGTTGACAAATTAAGACTTTTGAATGGAAAAGGTTTTGGTAAACTTAGAAGTACAGGTACTTCATTTTCATACTCTCTCAACCAGGATACTTTTAAGAAATTATTCAACCGTGGTGATTCAGAGAGTGAAGAGACTGACTCAAATCAGGAAAATCAGCTGCCTGATGATGGCACAATAGGTGAAAATCCTTATGAGACTCCAGGCAGAAGCGACATGTTTGACAATACCGACAGCTCTATGGGTGAGTTTGATGAAGATGGTTATCTGAAGAATGCCGTAAACTGGAACTTATCATTCAATTACTCTTTGAGATATGGTTATGGCGAATTTGATGTTGACAGGAAGGAGTATAAAGGTGCACTAACACACAACTTCGGTCTTAGTGGTTCCATTCAACCAACTAAAAACTGGAACTTCACATTTAATACCGACTATAATTTCGATTTGAATAAATTTACCAATATCAATTGTACACTCACCCGTAACCTGCACTGCTGGAGCATGTCAGCTAGTTTTATTCCTATAGGTCCATATAAATCCTACAATTTTACTATAAGAGCAAACTCTTCAATGCTTCAGGATCTGAAATATGAGCAGCGGAGTTCACCTTACGATCAGGGAATGGACTGGTATTAATCTACTTCTTTTCACCCCAAAACTTTTTCATCAGTTCACTCATCTTTTTCTCGGCAGGTGTTGATTGAGCTTCCCAAAAAACAGTGTTTTTTATCTCTTTAGGCAGGAATTCCTGTTTTACGAAATTATTCTCATAATCATGCGAGTATTTATATTCTTTTCCATAGTCCAGCTCTTTCATGAGTGTAGTTGGGGCATTACGAAGATGGAGAGGAACAGGAAGATTACCTGTCTGTTCAACTTTAGCTATTGCATTATCAATAGCCAGATAGGCAGAGTTACTTTTGGGTGACGCAGCCAGATAAATGGTCGTTTCTGCCAGCACAATGCGTCCTTCCGGCCAGCCGATCTTCTGCAGCGTCTCGAAGCAGGCATTGGCGAGTAACAAGGCATTGGGGTTAGCCAGGCCGATATCCTCGGCAGCAGAGATAACAAGCCTGCGGGCAATAAACTTGGGATCTTCTCCCCCGGCCACCATCCTGGCCAGCCAGTAAATGGCGGCATCAGGATCGCTGCCCCGAATCGATTTGATGAAGGCAGAGATGATGTCGTAATGCATCTCTCCCCCTTTGTCATATGCAGCCGGATTCTCCTGTAACCGTTCGGTCACCATCTGGTCGGTGATCACCACCTTCCCCTCTCCATCGGCCTGCACCATGAGATCCAGAATGTTGAGCAGCTTGCGGGCATCCCCCCCCGAGAAACGGAACAGCGCATCGGTTTCCTGCAGATCGATTTCTCTCTCTTTCAGAATCAGGTCTTCTGTGAGGGCACGCTGCAGCAACTCTTCCAGATCTTTCTTTTCGAGCGATTTGAGCACATACACCTGACAACGCGAGAGCAGGGGTCGGATGACTTCAAAAGAGGGATTTTCGGTGGTGGCCCCGATGAGGGTTACTGTGCCAGTCTCTACGGCATTCAGCAGCGAGTCCTGCTGCGACTTGCTGAATCGGTGTATTTCATCAATAAAAAGAATGGGGGCCGCATTGTTGAAAAAACGGTTGCTCTTTGCTTTCTCTATTACCTCTCTCACATCTTTTACGCCGGAATTGATAGCGCTAAGCTTGTAAAAAGGGGCGTTCACTGTTTGGGAGATGATGTGGGCAAGCGTGGTCTTTCCGAGGCCGGGGGGCCCGTTAAAGAGAATGTGCTCGAGCGGTTCGCCGCGCTTCAGGGCTGCCTCGATGGCTATCTGAAGGGTTTCGACGATCGTATCCTGGCCGACATACTCCCTAAGGCTCACCGGGCGCAAGGTGACGATAGATTCATCACCCGATGGATCATCCTTCCTGTACAATTCCGAAATGTCGGAGCTTTCTTCCTGTATCATTGCTTCTGTCCTCTATATACCTCTTCGAACAATTCCTCCGAAGAGGCGATCCGGGGGTTCCTTTTCATCGCGTCCTGGATCATCTGCCGAGCCTCGAAAAGTTTATGACCGAGCTGAGTAACGAGAACGTGCTCCACGTCCTTCACAAAGTCCTCGGCAACCGGCGCCGCGGCGTGCGGCACGAGGCCGATGACCGTCGAGTCGACCTTCGGCGGCGGCCGGAAGTCGCGCGGGGGGACGTC
>ENA-UOOK01004171-UOOK01004171.1-fermentation-metagenome-genome-assembly--contig:-NODE-4171-length-15736-cov-8.981251_pt1 | contig 15736 bp, 14 predicted proteins | sample MGYA00245777_ERZ724023 | MGnify/ENA primary metagenome ERZ724023 (study PRJEB28704, sample SAMN03018312) | fermentation metagenome | biome: anthropogenic terrestrial biome; feature: soil; material...
GGTTCATCGAGAACAATGTACTCCAAACCGAGAAATGTCGCGGATACCATTATGAACATAATTACTCTTATGATTGGAATGCGATGAAGGGTTTCCATCACCTCATGCACATTGCACATATATTGAACAATCTGGCAATGATCACAGAATACCTATATGATTATGTGCAAAAGCATGGTTTTATGAACACTCTTAACTTTCTGCACGACACTTGGAAAGGAAATTGGATTGATAAAAAGTATGCCGGAGAATTTATCAAAACGGATAATTGTCAAATCAGATTTGCCTTTTAAGTAAAGAGTAAGCTTGCAAAACGAGGACTTCCAACGGAGGTTTTAAAGTTATGCCTGAAAGAAGATATCAGGCAACATCGTTACATGTTAAGTATCTTGTCTGCGAAAGAAGAAAAGAGAAATTGATGAATTTGTGCGTTTTTTTCAGGTATGGTTGTTAATATATTACATATTAACGGAAATAGTGTCGATTTATTTAATTTGATTCTTCACAACTGTTCGGTAATTAATTCTATTGACATGAAACAGAAAAAACAGTAGAGTATTACGGTGACAAGGCTCATAATTGTTGATGGAGGTTCGTGATTTGAAGAAGAACGTGATTATTTCAGTAACCGGCAACGGCGGAGTATATCAGAGTCAACCGGAAAGCATGGAATTGATTACTGAAGGGGAGTACATAAAAAACGGGCAGGAGTACTATGTTCAATATGATGAGAGTGTTGTGACAGGTATGGAAGGGACAAAGACAATTTTACATGTTGATCACAATAAGGTGACTCTAACCCGTAGTGGAAAGGTTAATTCACAATTTGTATTTGAACAAGGACAAAATCACTATTCTCATTATGACATTCGAGAGGGCGCATTTACGATTGGTGTATTCACCGAATACATGAAGGTGGATATTAATGACGCAGGTGGATCCATAAAGGTGGGATATCACATTCGTGTAGACGACAATCAGTACATAGAAAATGATTTTAATTTAAGTGTACGGGAAATAAGAGCAAACTAAGATAACGTAAAGAAGACTTCATATATACGACATATGTTCACGTATTTTGTGAATATACGTCGTATTTTTGTGTAAAAAACCATTTGAAATCATAGAAACTACCGGTATAATGAAAAAGTGAGGTTTTAAAAACCATAGGGGGATAAATTTATGAGAAAATTAATAGCATCGGTTTTGGCGGCGATCATTTTATCGGTGGCAGTATTACCTGTAACCGGTCTGGCAGCCGATGGAGATGGGTCTTACATAAAATCAGCGTATGACATGATCCTTGATATGTATAAAGGCGACTTGGATAACCAATCGGTATATGAAAACATGATCAAGGGTATGTTTGAAAGCCTTGACGAATATTCAGAGTACTATGATTTGGTCGAAGCGGACGCTTTGTTTAATCAACTTGAGAATTCAGTGGAGGGGATCGGAGTAATGCTCACCGATGTCACAGGGGGAATTACCATTGTGGAATTCTTAGAAGAATCTCCTGCACAAGAAGCCGGTTTAATGGTGGGAGACATCATAGTGTCGGCTGATGACAAAGATCTGACCGGAATGACATCTACATTAGCTGTAAACTATATCAAAGGAAAGAGCGGAACAACAGTTAAGATCGGTGTAAAAAGAGCAACAAGCGACTCCGTTTTATATTTTGATGTGGTTCGCAGAAGTATTGTGATCAATCCGGTTACATATAAGGTTATCGATGACAACACTGCATACATAAAGATTACAACATTTTCTTTTGATGCTGATAAATATTTTGACAAAGCTATGGCTCAAGTGGATCAAGCCGGTATTAAAAACATTATATTGGATTTGAGAAACAATGGCGGTGGAAGTGTGCAGGCAGCTGTCAATGTTGCAAAACATTTTGTACCGGGTGGTATCATCGCTACGTTGGATTATGAATCCGAGGACACACAGGATGTGGTATATACGAGCAACTTGACCGAGAATCCTTACAATTTGGCGGTTTTAGTGAACGGTTTTTCAGCAAGTTCTTCGGAATTGGTGGCAGGAGCGATTCGAGATACTTTCTCAGGAACGCTGATCGGAGAAAAGACATACGGGAAATCCGTGTTTCAACAGATCATTCCCATTGTTAATTACGAAGCTTACCAAATATGTTATGAAGCCACCGAAATACCACTGATTAATTATTACGATTTATTCAACTTAGGAATTTTTATTCCTGAGCAATACATAATGGGTTATCTAAAGCTGACTGTAGGTGAATATCTGACCCCTATCGGCAGAAGCATTAACAATATAGGTGTAAGACCCAACAAAGTCATATTGAACACCAAGTATGTGAATGATGTGTACATAGACTCCTTAAGTGACTTGTACTGTTTGAAAAATTACAATTTAAATGACACTGGAGTTGAAATTTTGCTGACGAAGTATATTTTGAGGACCCTTGGTTATCAAACGGAGCTTAACAATGATGTTTTGGATGAAAAGACTCAAGGGATTGTTAAGCTGTATCAGAAGAATTCAGGATTGTCAGCTTCAGGTGTGATAGACATTGAAACACAAAAAGCCTTGAATGAGGATTTGGCAAAAATTAAAATGGATGCGGACAAACAATTGTTAAAAGCTCTTGATATATTAAACGATTAATTATATAATGAGCACCGGAAATATTGCGGATGAGTCAAATCTTAATCCGTAATATTTTTGTGTAAATTGATTTATATAGCTTTGTAGTAGAGAGGTTTTGGAGGAATTATGTCAGTAAAATATATATTTATAACCGGAGGGGTTGTTTCCGGGTTGGGAAAGGGAATCACCGCAGCTTCATTAGGAAGATTGCTGAAAGCTAGAGGCTTTCGCGTTACGAATCAGAAGTTTGATCCGTATATTAATGTGGATCCTGGTACCATGAGCCCTTATCAGCATGGAGAGGTTTTTGTAACCGATGACGGAGCAGAGACTGACCTGGATATTGGGCACTATGAACGGTTTATAGATGAAAATTTAAACAAGGACTCGAATGTAACAACCGGTAAAATATATTGGTCCGTTATAAATAAGGAAAGAAGAGGGGATTTTCTAGGTGGAACGGTTCAAGTTATCCCTCATATCACAAATGAAATTAAAGACCGTATATATAAAGTCGGTAATTCCGGTTTGACCGATATTGTTATTACTGAAATCGGGGGCACGGTAGGTGATATTGAAAGTCAACCTTTCTTAGAAGCCATTCGACAAGTCAATTTTGAAATCGGCAGCGAGAACGTTATGTATATCCATGTTACATTAGTTCCAACCTTGTTTAATTCCGGAGAGTTAAAAACAAAGCCGACACAGCACAGTACAAAGGAATTAAGAAGTATCGGTATCCAACCTAATGTCATTGTTTGCCGTACAGCATACCCCTTGAGTCACGATATTAAAGAAAAAATCGGTTTGTTCTGCAATATACCGGCTAATCGGGTAATCCAAAATCTTGATGCCGAGCATATTTATGAAGTACCTTTAATGCTCGAAGATGAAGGCCTAACCGATATCGTGTGTTCAAAACTGGATTTAAAGTGCAAAGAACCGGACTTAACCGAGTGGAGAAATCTTGTTAAGAGGCAAAAAGGCCTAAGTAAAACTGTAAAGATCGCCGTTGTAGGTAAATATGTAGAATTACCGGATGCTTATTTAAGTGTATGCGAAGCTTTAAGCCATGGTGGATTGGAAAATGACAGCCGTGTTAAAGTAGAGTGGATCAATTCGGAATTCGTTACCTGCGATAATGTTGCTGAAAAGATGGTGGGTGTGGATGGTATATTGGTTCCCGGTGGATTCGGAGAACGGGGAATAGAAGGAAAAATCATTGCCGCTCAATATGCTCGTGAACATAAGGTTCCTTATTTTGGTGTTTGCTTGGGTATGCAAATGGCCATCGTGGATTTTGCAAGGAATGTTTTGAATTTGAAAGATGCAAACAGTTCGGAATTTAATAAGAACACGGCAAATCCCGTCATTAATTTGATGTATGAACAAAGAGATATCGAAGATAAAGGCGGCACAATGCGGTTAGGCGTATATCCGTGCAAAATCAAGGAAGGTACGAAAGCCTATGAAATTTACCAAACGAACATGATTACCGAAAGACATCGTCACCGTTATGAATTAAATAATGATTACCGTGAACTGCTTCAACAAAACGGCATGATATTATCCGGTATATCACCTAACGGAAAACTGGTGGAAATGATCGAATTAAAAGATCATCCTTGGTTCGTGGGCGTTCAGTTCCATCCGGAATTCAAATCCAGACCGAACAGGGCCCATCCTTTATATCGAGACTTTATCAAGGCTTCCTTGAAGAATAAAAAAGCTTAAAAAGATAATCAAAACTAAAATGACATGAACAAAAGCAAAATATAAAAACCTTCGATCTTCGAAGGTTTTTTTCTATTTCCCCTGTATAGTAAGGAATCATTTGGTAAGAATACATAATAAGAAATGAATGAATCGGGGTAAAAAAAATGAATAAGGTGGTTTATGTATTTGCAATAATATTCTTGGTGATCTGTTTGTTCGTCACATCCATGGATGTGTATTCACAGCATGTAGTTCGAACCCTTTCGGACAATGTGATCCGTCTTCATGTAGTCGCTAACAGCAATCACCCGCAGGATCAAGAATTGAAATTGAAGGTGAGGGATAATGTTCTCACATACTTGAAACAAAATACCCAAGGATTCCCGGTGGATGAAAGTGATTTGAGCAAAGCTGAGTTTTTTATTAAAAGCCGCTTGGATGAGATTAACGAAGTTGCACAGCAAACGGTTTTAGAGCACGGCTACGATTACCCTACTGTCACTTCTTACGGAGACTTTTATTTCCCCGTAAAAGAATATGATAATTTTGCACTACCATCCGGTTTATACAGCGCATTGCGAATTGAAATCGGACAATCATGCGGTGAAAACTGGTGGTGTGTATTGTATCCTCCTTTATGTTTTCCGGAAGGATCATTAGGATTAATTGAAAAGGAGAAAGTACAGCTTTTTGTTCAGTCCATATCTGATGAAAATGCCAAAGTCATATTTCTTGACTCTTCCGGAGAGCCGAATATACGATTTAAAATTGTTGAATTTTTTCAAAGTATCAAAAAACGAATCCAGGTAGATCATGCCTCTAAATAAATGTTTCTCCTAAATGAAGACTTCGGAAACGAGGTCTGGTTGATTTTCAAGGTAAGTTCCACTTTCCTAAAGTAAATTCTACCCTTTGACATTTATTTTAATAAATCTCTGATATCTCTGATTAAGTTTTAAGATTTAACAAGATTTGATGACTTATTTAGATTTTTCTAGTATAATACTTATAAGATTAGACGGGAATCCATTAAAAATAGGCTCACCAAACCAAAGGGTGAACTTTAGCTGTTTTTTTCTTAGAGTAAATTCCACCCGTCATTTGGTTAATATATGCCGGTATTCCGGTACCATTGATATGGTAACAAGGAGTGAGCGGGTAGGCTTTGTCTTTGTTACCATGTTTTTGTTTTCAATTTCGCGTTAAACTAACGCTTGTCATTCTTCCGTGAGTTCGTCCGTCCTCGTTTAAACCCCGTTAAACGCTCAGAAGAGCTTATACTAAAGCTTTTAAATCAAGTTAGGTCTTATTGTATCAACACCTCTTTTCATCTAAAAAAAATTGATGAGTTTAAGACCACTTCGTTAGGGGCGATTAGTGTGCACCCAAGTTGTTTAAGAATATCACTCCCATACATGAAGGCATACATTTCATAGGGACATTTATTGCCCAGGCTATTGCGACGGTAGGAATTGATGTTATCCATCATCTGCGTGATATTATGCTGCTCCAAATGATCCATGCTTACACCTTTGGGAATGAACATCCGTATGAATTCATGATTTTTTTCAATTGATCCCTTCTGAAAAGATGCTGAGGGATCACAGTAAAACACATGAGTTCTGCGCATTTTTTCGCTATCAAACTCAAGAGCCAATGGATTAGAAAATTCGCTGCCCCTATCAGTTAATATTACCGGTACTACTTTCATAAAAACTTCATGGCCAAGATCTCGATACAAACGATCTATTCTGTCGATGACTGATTGTGAATCATTATAATCTCGGATAAAAGCTAACATGAGTTCGGCCTTGACAGAGTGGATGGTTAACAGAACCTTGCCGCCCTTTCTTCCTTCTACGGTGTCCATTTCAGTAACGGGCAAGTGAGGATGTTCTTGTATGAATTCTTGAAAATCCCGATAATTCCTGCCGATCCTACAGCCTTTGTCTACTTTGTATTCCATCTTCTTTCTCCTTGGTGCGTATCGAACTTTTCTTGGCAGATCTATGTTCCTTGCGGTAAACAGATTGTAGTCCACCAATCGGTAAAGGGTGCTTTGGCTGACCATAATCGAATCCTTATTGCTAGCACAAATATGATTGAAAGACTGACCCTTTTTAATGAGTGGTGATATCAGGTTGTCTAAACGCTTCACCTCCTCTTCAGTAAGAGATATGCCTGATCTGGATTCAGAAAGAACCTCTTTGTACTCGGAATGCGCTTCGGAAGCAATGTACAGATGCTTCTCCAGGGTACATGAGTTTTTATCATTGCATCCATTACAAATATAAGGCGCCTTTTTGTGTCTTGGACAAAGTTCCTGTTCGAATTCGGGGCAATTAGAATTACAATGCTTGCAAAACCTGCAGAAACTGTTTTTCGTCCTAGCGGTGCACGGTGTGCAAAGCAATCGCATATCGCATGACTTACGGTGCAAACATGCGTTATAAGGACGACCATAAGCACCGACTTTTCTAAAAACTATGTGATTACGAACTTCCTTAGAAATGGTAGTACAATCCTTATGTAATTTTTCCGCTATTCGTTTGAAAGAATAGTTTTTGTCCAGGTAACTGGAAATAGCGTGCCTGTTTTCTTTAGTTAAATGTTTATTCTTAGTCATAATTATTACCTCCTAAAAAAAGAGGTACTAGAATACACGGCATTTTATTATATCATACTTTTACCAGAGTAAGTTCCATCCAAGGCATTCTTCAAAGTAAGTTCCACTATGAACCAATGTAGGGTGGAATTTAGTTTAGAAATTAAGGGGAAACGAGGTCTTTTTTTTGTTTTAATGAAAACCATTGATTTATCAATATTCTTAAGGTATAATACGTAATTAAATTACGAGATACTTTAATTCAATCGATGAATCGGCAATAAAATAGTAGAAATTTATGAATAAAAGGGAAAAGACGGGGAGGAGAGTTTAATGGAAGAAAGATTTATAAAAGAAGGTTTGACTTTTGACGATGTTTTGTTAATTCCACAAAGATCTGAAATTGTACCGAAAGAAGCGGATATTACCACCAATTTGACTCGTCAAATCAAATTGAACATACCCATGATGAGTGCTGCCATGGATACCGTTACCGAATCCCGGATGGCCATCGCAATAGCAAGGGAAGGTGGCATTGGAATTATTCACAAGAACATGTCCATTGATAAACAAGCCACTGAAGTGGATAAAGTAAAAAGATCGGAACATGGTGTTATTGTAGATCCGTTTTATTTATCTCCTGATCATTATGTTTATGATGCGGTTAAACTCATGGAGAAGTACCGGATTTCAGGTGTTCCCATTACGGAAGGTACCAAATTGGTGGGTATCATCACTAACCGTGATATAAGGTTTGAAACCAACTACAATCAAGAAATTCGTAATGTCATGACCAAGGATCATTTGATCACCGGGCCGGAAGGAACCACCTTGGATGAAGCGAAAGAAATATTGAGAAAACACCGTATAGAAAAGCTGCCCATTGTAGACAAGGAAGGTAATTTAAAAGGACTGATCACCATAAAGGATATTGAAAAAACTATCCAATACCCCAATTCGGCAAAGGACGATAACGGAAGACTTTTGGCTGGTGCAGCAGTGGGAGCAACTCGTGATGTTTTGGAACGTGTGGAGGCCCTCATCAATGCAAAGGTAGATGTGGTGGTTGTGGACAGTGCCCATGGTCATCAAATTAATATTATTAATACAGTGCGGAAAATAAAGAGCAAATATCCCCAATTACAGGTTATAGCCGGAAACATCGCTACGGCCGAAGGTGCGAAGGATCTGATCGATGCCGGTGCGGATGCAATCAAAGTCGGTATCGGACCGGGTTCCATATGTACCACAAGAGTGGTTGCAGGTATCGGTGTTCCTCAGATTACCGCCATTGTTGATGCAGCCAAGGCGGCATCAGCTTATGATATTCCTTTGATTGCAGACGGGGGAATAAAATATTCCGGAGATATTCCAAAGGCGATAGCAGCCGGTGCAAACGTGGTCATGTTGGGAAATTTATTGGCAGGCACAGAAGAAAGCCCGGGAGACTCGGAAATCTACCAAGGCAGGCGATTTAAAGTTTATAGAGGTATGGGTTCGGAAGCTGCAATGCAAGAGGGCAGCAAGGATCGTTACTTCCAAGAAGACCAGAATAAATTAGTGCCGGAAGGTGTGGAAGGAAGGGTTCCGTACAGAGGTCCTTTGTGTGATACTATTTTTCAATTGAAGGAAGGTTTGAAGCATTCTATGGGATATTGCGGAACGAAAGATTTGCATGCATTGAGAACTCAAACCAAGTTCATAAGAATTACTTCTGCCGGTCTGACGGAAAGCCATCCTCATGACATCTATATCACGAAGGAATCCTCCAATTACAGTGTGAAGTAATAGTTTGAGAAATCTGTATAATTGGTCGGAATTTGAATATATATATAGAAACCGTTTTCAAAAAGACAAAATAGCCCCGGTAAATTCCGGTGAAAACTAACAAGCATTTCAAGAAAGACCTTGACAAATGCTTGTTACGTTTTTATAATATAGATATTGTTTTTTTGGACGAAACCCGGTAACGGGTTTTTGTTTGAATTGAAAAGAAGGGTGAAACAAAACATGCTTAAAAAAGAAATATTCCTTACTCCCGAAGGTTTGCAACGATTAGAAGAAGAATTGGAGCATTTAAAGGGTACAAAACGCAGAGAGGTAGCAGAAAGAATTAAACATGCGTTGTCCTTCGGCGATATATCGGAAAATTCCGAATATGACGAGGCTAAAAACGAACAAGCTCAAGTAGAAGCAAAAATTGCCGATATTGAGGATACCTTGAGATATTCGCAAATAATCGATGAGGATGATATTACAACGGATATAGTCAATGTTGGATCCGTTGTCACTCTATATGATATCGAATTTGACGAAGAGGTCGAATATAAGATTGTGGGGTCCACTGAGGCAAATCCGTCGAAAAACAAGATATCTAATGAGTCACCTGTGGGAAATGCACTTATGGGAAAAGAAGTGGGTGATATTGTTGAGGTACAGACCCCAGGTGGAGTTGTTGAATTTAAAATACTGGAAATTGGCAAATAAACTTGAAAGATCAAGAAGAAGGCTTGCCTTCTTTTTTTTTAACGAGAAAGCTTTTAGCAATTTCCGGTTGGTGGTATAATGGTAATATGAGTATATTCGGAGGAGAATAGAATGACCGATCATATTGATAATAATGATAGTATAATGAGTGCAGAAGATTTGAATGAAATTCTGCGGGTTCGAAGAGAGAAACTTTTTGAGTTACAACAATCAGGGAATGATCCCTTTAAAGAAGTAAAATATGAAGTAACGGTAAGAAGTTGTGAAATAATAGACGACTTTGATGCAAAAGAGGGACAAACCGTATCGATAGCAGGACGCTTAATGTCCAAAAGAGGTATGGGAAAAGCTTCGTTCTGCGACTTACACGATCGATACGGTAAAATTCAGCTTTATGTCCGTATGAACGAAATAGGTGATGAGAAATATGCTGAATTTAAGAAGTATGATATTGGTGACATCGTTGGCGTGAAAGGTACGGTGTTCAAAACACATAAGGGTGAAATATCTATCAAGGTTGATCAAATTACCTTGTTGTCAAAAAGTTTACAACCTCTACCGGAAAAGTGGCACGGTTTGAAAGATCCGGACTTACGATATCGTCAACGTTATTTGGATTTGATTGTGAATCCCGATGTGAAAGAAACATTCATTACCCGTAGCCAAATCATTAAAGAGATCCGCAAGTACTTGGATGAAAGAGATTTCTTGGAAGTGGAGACACCGTTGCTAAATCCAATTCCGGGAGGTGCTGCTGCAAGACCTTTCATTACCCATCATAATGCATTGGATATGGATTTGTATTTACGCATAGCGCCGGAACTTTATTTAAAAAGGTTGATCATCGGCGGTATGGAACGGGTTTACGAAATAGGGAGAATGTTTAGAAACGAAGGTATATCGGTAAAACACAACCCGGAGTTTTCCATGATGGAGTTGTATCAAGCTTATGCAGACTACAATGATATGATGGCTTTAACCGAAGATATGGTGGCGACCGTTGCACAAAAAGTTCTGGGAACCACAAAAATCACATATCAAGGCCAGCCTGTGGATTTGACGCCTCCTTGGAGAAGATTATCCATGACTGATGCGGTAAAAGAATACGGTGGAATTGATTTTGATGTTTTGGAAGATTCGGAAGAAATCAAAGAAGCATTAAAGAGTAAGGGCATTGATATTGACGGGGAAATAACCAAGGGAAATGCGTTGAATATGGCTTTTGAAGCTTTGGTAGAAGAACATTTGACCCAACCGACTTTTATCTATGATTATCCCATAGAGATTTCACCTCTGACCAAAAAGAAATATTCTCGCCCGGAATTAACGGAACGATTTGAAGTCTTTATTTGCGGTAGGGAATACGGCAATGCGTACAGTGAATTGAATGATCCGATTGATCAAAAGGAACGATTTGACGATCAAATGAGAAAGCGTCAAGCCGGTGATGATGAAGCCAACATGGAGGACAAGGACTATTTGTTGGCTATGGAATACGGTTTGCCGCCAACAGGTGGTCTCGGCATCGGTATAGACCGTTTGGTTATGCTTTTGACAGACTCATACTCTATTCGTGATGTCATTTTGTTTCCTACCATGAGGCAGAAAGACCTTTAATTTAGGTGTTTCAGAATGAATGAGGAGGAAAGGTGATAATGCAAGAAGACAAGAACAGTGCTCAACAAGAAGACAAATTAAAGTATTATCAAATACTTGGTTTGGATGAAAGTGCCAAAGAAGAAACCATCAAGAAAGCCTATGCCATATTGCTCAAAAAACACAAAGGGAATAAGGATAGGATAGAAGAAATCGACGCTGCATACAACCATGTCATGGGTTATTATGTTGTGAACGAAGATGAAGAACAATATGCAGCATCAAATATGGGAAGGTTTGGGAACTTTTGGTACCATAATAAAGTACCTGTAATTGTCCTTTTGGTAACAACCTTTGCATTGGTGGTTCTTATCATTAATACGATCAGAACGAAACCTACTGATGTAAACCTTCATTTCATCGGTGATTTGTATGTATTGGACATCAATGAGGTGTATGATGATGTAGGAACCTATCTTGAGAATGCAAAAGCCCCGAATGTGGAACAACTGGTTTTAGAGGGCGAGAGCATGCTGGAGATGCAGTTTGCCTCGGATGCCCGTATGAAGTTGATGTCATTGATTGCATCCGGTCAAATGGATGTGATTATAAGCGACGCAAAAACATTTTATTATTTGGCCTCTCAAGGGTTATTCATGCCTTTGGATGTGTCAAAGGATAAATCCGGACAGTTTATTGTAAAAGACGGAACCTTTGGTTCCGGGACTATTCCCTTGGATGACATGCTTAACCAAGCGGCAGGGAACGACAAGAAAACAACTGAAAAGCAAGAGACCGGTACTCCGGTAAGGCAAAAGAATGATTATGCCGTGTATGCTGTGGATAACATGGATGATGAGCTACTTTTTGGCATTCGTTTGGAGGGAACCAAATTTTTAGACTTTTCAAACGTCTCAGGAAACGATTTGATTCTATCTGTTTTCCATCAACCGAGTGATTACGATTTGGCTTTTGAGATGGTGGATATGATTTTGAATCTGGATCCTGCCACATTGGAGACTCAAGAATCTGACGAAGATGATTGGGAATAACTATGTAATGAACAATTTTGCATACTTTTTTTCTACACTGTAAAAAAAACTATTGACATAAGAGCTTCCGTGTGGTAGTGTAGTTATGCTACTCACACGGAAGCTCTTTTTTTTTGTGTAGAGATTATAGTGTGTACGGAGGTGTAATAAATGAGAGATAACGTAATTTTAGCTTGCACGGATTGCAAACAAAGAAATTATATTACGAAAAAAGATAAACGGAAACATCCGGATAGGTTGGAGTTCAACAAGTACTGCAAGTTTTGTCATAAACATACTGCTCATAGAGAGACCAGGTAAACCTTACAACCGGTTTGTAATGTATAAAGTGGTACCTTTTAGGGCGTACGCAGAATAGGAGTTGTTATATATGGCTGATAAAGTGATAAAAAAGGGTGACAATAAAAATGTCGCAAAGAAAAAAGCAAGTTTACGATTTTTTAAGGACCTAAAAAATGAGCTTAAAAAAGTCACTTGGCTTTCATGGCCTAAATTGGTTAAGAATACGTTAACTGTTATTGCGGCATGCCTTGTTATAGGGGCGATCATTTGGATTTTTGATGCTGCAATCGGCAGCATTGTTAAGTGGTCGATTCTTCGTTAGTAAATGGTAGATACGCCTGGAATATGAATGCAAGGAGGCTTGAAATTCTATGTTTTTAAATGAAGAACCTGATAACGAAAAAATCACCGGATTTGAGAATGATGATATAATGGAGGGTGTTGATGAAAGACCCGAAATCGAATTGGCTGATGATGCAAAGTGGTATGTGATTCATACGTATTCAGGTTATGAGAATAAAGTAAAAGCAAATCTTGAAAAAATAGTAGAAAACAGAAACATGCAGGACTATATCATCGAAATCGTTGTTCCGATGGAAAAACATCAGGAAGTAAAGGACAGAAAGACAAAAATTTCATTTAAAAAGATCTATCCGGGTTATGTGCTTATTAAAATGATTATGACTGACGATTCATGGTATGTAGTACGGAATACCAGAGGGGTGACCGGATTTGTAGGACCTGGGTCCAAGCCCGTGCCGCTCAGTGAAGAAGAAATGGCCAACATGGGTGTTGAAGTTGTTGAAACCGTTCTTAGCTTCGAAATAGGGGATAATGTCAGGGTCATCAACGGTCCTTTGGAAAACTTTATCGGTGTAGTGACGGAAATTAATCCGGAACGAATGAAGGTCAGGGTTTCTGTTTCCATGTTCGGAAGAGATACACCTGTAGAACTTGATTACAACCAAGTCCAAGTATTGTGATCATTGTAACGTTATTGGACTAGATATTAACAAGTCGAGAGATTTGTTCATATATTATATTTAAATTTTTGGGAGGTGGACTCATGGCTAAGAAAGTCATAGGTTTCATTAAGCTCCAGATACCTGGAGGCAAAGCTAATCCGGCTCCACCGGTTGGACCAGCTCTTGGGCAATACGGCGTGAATATCATGCAATTTACCAAAGAGTTTAATGCAAGAACAAGTGGCGATATCGGAACTATTATACCTGTTGTTATCACGGTGTATGCCGATCGTTCGTTTACTTTTATTACAAAAACTCCACCGGCAGCTGTATTAATTAAACAAGCGTGTAAGTTGGATAAAGGATCAGGCCAACCCAGATCAACGAAGGTAGCAACCCTGACAATGGATCAAGTTAGGGAAATTGCAACGAAAAAAATGCCGGACTTGAATGCGGCCAGTATCGAGACAGCAATGAGTATGGTTGCCGGAACGGCAAGAAGTATGGGCGTTGTTGTTAAGGACGACTAGTATTCAAAGTGGGAGGGATTATCCCGAAAAATACCACAAAGGAGTGAATTTTGTTATGAAGAGAAGTAAAAGATATAATCAAGCACTGAGTGAATTTGATAAAACAAAGTTACACGATGCAAGTGAAGCTATTGATGTAATGAAAAGCATGACCGGTGCGAAATTTGATGAAAGCGTGGAATTGCATATTCGTCTGGGCGTAGATTCAAGACATGCCGACCAACAGGTTAGAGGTGCAGTTGTATTACCTCATGGAACCGGTAAACAACCTCGTGTTTTGGTTTTTGCCAAGGGCGAAAAAGCAACGGAGGCTCAAAACGCCGGAGCTGATTATGTTGGCGACGACGATATGGCTGATAAGATCCAGAAAGAAAACTGGTTTGATTTTGATGTAGTGGTAGCTACCCCTGACATGATGAGAGTTGTTGGACGTTTAGGTAAGATATTAGGCCCCAAAGGTTTGATGCCTAACCCGAAAGCCGGCACGGTCACCATGGAAGTGGCGAAAGCTATTAGCGACATTAAATCCGGTAAAGTAGAATATCGTTTGGATAAAACCAATATTATTCACTGTATTATCGGTAAAAAATCCTTTGAAAAAGAAAAACTGTTGGAAAACTTCAGAACATTATTGTCTGCTGTTATAAAGGCAAAACCTTCTGCAGCAAAAGGTCAATATTTGAAGAGCGTTGTATTGACAACTACAATGGGACCTGGCATCAAGGTGAATCCGAACACTGTGAGTGATAAAAAATAATTTTTTATTTGGATTGAATTTTTAAAAAAACTCATGTATAATCCGCTATTCGACAGTTGAAAAATAAAAAAAGGAGCGAAACTGGCTTAAATAGCGGCTTCGCTCCTTTTTGTTGATATGCAAAAATGTTGTACGGAACACCTCTTATAAAATTTTTTTAATTTTTTTATTCAACTCCTTTGGTTGATAGTTTTTCTTGTCTAATCCTAAGCCATACAGACCGTTCAATGCCGTGCATACCTGACTTCCTTTGTATGCCGCTGTATAATAAATGTCCTGCGAGTTCGATACATTCATATTTTTCAATGTATCCAGAATGTTATCTGTGGTGAAATGCGTGCCATATTGGTCCAATTTGCATTCTAATAATCGGTAGATTAATAAAGCGGTGTAACAAATCATAAAGTGTGCGATAATGCGGTTTTTCTTACTGTGAAATACAGGCCTTGCGCTGAAGTTGGTTTTAAGAATTCGGAAACAATCCTCAATCTTGTAGCGCTGCGAATTGATGTTCAAGATATCCTTTGCATCATCGTCCAAGTTAGTAGCCACCGCATAGTATCCGTCATACTTTTCTTCTTCGTCAATAACGGACTGGTCAATCTCGTAATAGTCGACAGCCTCCTCTCCGTCCTTCGTCACCGATGTTCTTTTAATAAATCTTTTGACATCGTGAGGACCCTTTTTTATCTCCTCTACATCCCGATACTTAAGAATATTCCGTGCACGTTCAATTTGGGCGTTTCTAATATGCCGCTGATATTCCATCGCTTTTCTGGAGAATGTGATTACGATGCGTTGCTTCAGAACTGCCTTTGACTTTACTTTCTTGGTTTTCCCATTCTTCAGAACCTTTTCCTCGTACAGTCCTAAATCTACAGCGTTTTCAACATCCAAAACTTTATAGGCAAAATCGTTGTACAAGGGGAGATCCTTTTTGTCAAAGCGGTCGAAGTCCTTCATATGTTCAATTGTAACGGGGGTATCGTCCGATAAAAGTCTGTAGTCATAGTCATTAAACACCGCTTGTTTCAACGTCTGGGACAACTTTTTGATGGATTGGGTGACAATGAAGGCTCTGCCGCCCATGGAGTTGTATTGCCTGATGC